>ENA-OQIG01000582-OQIG01000582.1-human-gut-metagenome-genome-assembly--contig:-NODE-582-length-20202-cov-2.350237_pt1 | contig 20202 bp, 27 predicted proteins | sample MGYA00242576_ERZ504741 | MGnify/ENA primary metagenome ERZ504741 (study PRJEB26092, sample SAMD00036436) | human gut metagenome | host: Homo sapiens | study: EMG produced TPA metagenomics assembly of... | reverse complement strand
CGCCCGTTGCAGGTGGCGGCGATTGCGGCGCTGGAGGGCGATCAACAGTGCGTGCGCGACATTGCCGAACAGTACAAACGCCGCGTGATGTATTGGTTAAAGGGCTGCATGAAGCGGGCTGGATGGTTGAAATGCCGAAGGCTTCGATGTATGTCTGGGCGAAAATCCCGGAACCATATGCGGCCATGGGATCGCTGGAATTTGCAAGAAGCTCCTTAACGAAGCGAAGGTTTGTGTCTCGCCGGGGATTGGCTTTGGCGACTATGGTGATACGCATGTTCGCTTTGCACTGATTGAAAACCGCGACCGTATTCGTCAGGCCATCAGAGGGATTAAAGCGATGTTCCGTGCCGACGGTTTACTACCCGCCAGCAGCAAACATATTCACGAAAACGCGGAATAAACACCGTCGTCAGAAATGCAAACAGGAGCCTGATGGCTCCTGTTTTTCATTGCACAGTTTGCTTTTAGATCATCAGCAAAGTACGGCCCAAACGATGACCATAAAAGAAATGCCCATAAAGAAATATTTCACTTTACATCTCTCCGCGTAATTACTGTTACGCCTGAATGACTTCATTACACCTGATACAGTGAGTTGACACCGGGCAAAGCGACCTTAAAAGCCCTGTATTTTACCGTGGGCATCACCCCAGAATTCTGAGCTAAACTGCTCGAGACGGCGCTAATGTACGCCTAAAACTGAAACGAGACAAGAGGCATTTTCTTATTTACTTTTAGTAACTTACAAGTGTCTCATATCGGCGACAGTTTAATTTCTGACGGTATTAATTAGATATTCAGCGAAGGAAAAAACCTTAAGAAAAAAGCCATAAAACCATGAGGTTATTATGGCCGATTTGAGGAGGGAAAGAGTAAGAGCAGTTTGTTAAATGTACAACGACGATTCTCCCACCGGGCGCGTTTTAAAGCGACGGTGGATCCAGAGGTACTGCTCCGGTGCGCGCATGATCTCTTTCTCGATAATCTTGTTCATATAGGCAGCGGCTTGATTTTCGTACTCTGGCCGGGTAGCTTCCATCTCTGGGGTGATGTACAAACGATATCCGCTGTAATCTGCTTTTCTTACCATCGTTACGGTCAACATGGCTGCGCCAGAGAGACGGGAGAGAACATAGGTGCCATTGGTTGTGGCGACATTTTCCACCGCAAAGAACGGCGCGAAGGAGCTGCCTTTACGACCATAATCCTGATCGGGAGCAAACCATACCGCTTCACCTTTCTTCAGTGCACCGACAATGCCGCGCAGATTATTTCTGCCGATCATCGCTTTGTTAGAGCGCATGCGCCCACGGGTCTGCACCCATTCCATCAGCTGATTATTATGTGGACGATAGGTAGCCATCATTGGTTGGCACAGTCCCATCACGCGGCCGCCCAGTTCCAGCGACATAAAATGGACGCCGACAACCATTACGCCGCGATTTTGCATTTGTGCGCGTTTAAGGTTATCCAACCCTTCAACATCAAACCATTTACGTACGCGACTGTCGGGCCAGAACCATGCCATGCCGGTTTCTACCAGCGCCATGCCGAGTGAACGAAAGTTTTCGGCAATCATCTTCTCGCGTTCTTCCGCAGAATGCTGCGGGAAACAAAGTTCCAGGTTTTTACGGGCGATAGATTCACGACGTTTCAGGAATGGTCGCGCCATTGCGCCAATACGCGTGCCGAGAAAGCAGAGAACAGGATAAGGAAGCTGTACCCAAAGCCAGAGTACACCAAGCCCAAACCATGTGAGCCAGTAGCGAGGATGTAGAAACTCGCGGGAAAATTTGCATTGTGGAAACATAGTTACCTTCTGTAGATACGAATTGTTGTATCGCAGAAGATTCCATGTCGACAGCGGTACACTCAATTGGTTGGGCCATCATGTACGACAATGGTTCCTGTAAAGAGTGTAAAGACTAGTCAGGACATAACCACGAGGAGCATGAATGCGGTATCTGTACTTTATCACTCGCTGACTGCTTTCAGCTACTGATTATTAATCGTGCAAAGTAAATATTGTTCCGTACACAACAGTCTTGCATTTAACATGCTGTTTTCATTGATGCTTAGCAAAAATTGCCAGAGGTTAAGGATTGTCTTACTATTAAAGTGACTGAAGTTACAGGTTTTTTAGCGCGGCAGGAGGTTGAGCTATGATTTATTTATGGATATTTCTCGCCCTGTGTATTGTCTGCGTAAGCGGCTACATCGGTCAGGTACTGAACGTGGTATCGGCGGTCTCTTCTTTCTTCGGCATGGTGATCCTCGCTGCACTCATTTATTACTTCACCATGTGGTTAACTGGCGGTAATGAACTGGTGACGGGGATATTTATGTTTCTTGCCCCGGCTTGTGGCTTGATGATTCGCTTTATGGTGGGGTATGGCAGGCGATAGTGGGTCAGGATGGCTCATTTGGGCAGGTGTTCACATCAGCATCAGACATGATTGTTCACCTGCCATGTGACAGACGCTATCGCACAGGATGAATAAGATAATTCGCCTTTGTCGGATAAGTAGGCGTGATTTCTTCTGTGAGGTTTAATGGTGGCGCATCTTCTCTCATCTTAAACAAAATCGCCTGTGATGGCTGAAGTTTTGTAGAGTGTGTGGTCGTCATCGCTGATGTTTTTTCAGTCTCTTTATAGCTCCTCTCACTTACACCACCAGAAATGGAAAATGCAAAAACATTGCATGCCATAATAGAGACCAATAAAAATAAGCTGAAAAGTATTAAGTTTACTTTCATAGAAAGTTATCCTGAAAATGGTTCACTGAGAACCTACGATGTTATGGCTGTATTTACATATAATTAATCAATATTTACATCGATATAATAAATGACATCTCTTTGTGGTACATAAGAATAGTTCTCTGCGACAGGAAGCAGATTCCTACAATTGTAAGACTAAAATACTTCTTGCGATAATAACTACAACTGTAAGATAACCCTTTCAAAATGACCGTTGCTCTCTGATTTCTCATTTCATGCTCACCCAATATGATGGCGGCGTTTTCTAAAACTGTTAAAGAATGAGGTAAGTATGAAACGTTTAATTATGGCTACGATGGTCACAGCAATTCTGGCATCTTCAACTGTATGGGCTGCTGATAATGCACCGGTAGCGGCACAACAGCAAACTCAGCAAGTTCAGCAAACCCAGAAAACGGCAGCAGCAGAGCGTATCTCTGAACAAGGTTATATGCGATGCGTGACGTGCAGGTAGCGCGCCTGGCTCTGTTTCATGGCGATCCAGAAAAGGCAAAAGAACTGACTAATGAAGCTTCCGCTTTGCTGTCAGATGACAGTACCGAATGGGCAAAGTTCGCTAAGCCAGGTAAAAAGACCAATCTCAATGATGACCAATATATTGTCATTAATGCATCTGTCGGAATTTCTGAGAGTTATGTAGCAACTCCCGAAAAAGAAGCCGCGATAAAAATTGCCAATGAAAAAATGGCGAAAGGGGATAAAAAGGGCGCAATGGAAGAGCTTCGCCTGGCCGGTGTTGGCGTAATGGAAAACCAATATCTGATGCCACTTAAACAGACTCGTAATGCACTTGCTGATGCGCAGAAACTGCTTGATAAAAAGCAATACTACGAGGCAAACCTGGCGCTTAAAGGTGCGGAAGATGGAATCATCGTCGATAGCGAAGCACTGTTTGTGAACTAATGCTGACAGGCAGTATATTGAGGTAAAGGATTTAACTCCCTCCAGCCGACAATTTTATGACCACAATACGACAGGTTGTGGTCATAAAATCATTTGGCGCTCGCGGTGCTATAAACTCGCATTTTATATTCCTCAAAGTAAACCGCAATAATCCCGTGTCATCACAAATCATTTATTATGTTATGTTTTATGGTACGCTTTAAAAAGCGTAATCATACCCTTGCTTGTAAATCACCGGCGCTTCTTACAGTTGTAAGAATAACATCACAAATGTCGCGACTCTCTCTGATTACCACGAATCAATATTTATCATATTCTTCTTTTCGTCCTCACTACTTACCATGCAGAAAGGAATTGGAAGTGGCGATGAAATGATTTTCAGCACTTGATACAGGATTTTAAAAATATCGAGTGCAGCTACGACGATATTTTGCGGGTTATTTATAGAAGATATTACGCCTTAAATAAACGCTAAATTAACACATATTTAATTAACTAATAGGTATTGCTATGTCAACTCCACTTCAAGGAATTAAAGTTCTCGATTTCACCGGTGTGCAATCTGGCCCATCTTGTACTCAAATGCTGGCCTGGTTTGGCGCTGACGTTATTAAAATTGAACGTCCCGGCGTTGGTGACGTAACGCGTCACCAGCTGCGAGATATTCCTGATATCGATGCGCTTTACTTCACCATGCTTAACAGTAACAAACGTTCTATTGAGTTAAATACCAAAACAGCGGAAGGCAAAGAGGTAATGGAAAAGCTGATCCGCGAAGCTGATATCTTAGTCGAGAACTTTCATCCAGGGCCATTGATCACATGGCTTCACCTGGGAGCATATTCAAGAAATCAATCCACGTCTGATTTTTGGTTCGATCAAAGGGTTTGATGAGTGTTCGCCTTATGTGAATGTAAAAGCCTATGAAAACGTTGCTCAGGCGGCGGGTGGGCGCGGCATCCACTACGGGTTTTTTGGGATGGTCCGCCGCTGGTAAGCGCTGCAGCGTTGGGTGACAGCAACACCGGAATGCATTTGCTGATCGGTTTACTTGCTGCTTTGCTGCATCGCGAAAAAACGGGGCGTGGGCAACGAGTCACCATGTCAATGCAGGATGCCGTATTGAACCTTTGCCGCGTGAAATTACGTGACCAGCAGCGTCTCGATAAATTGGGTTATCTGGAAGAATACCCGCAGTATCCGAATGGTACATTTGGTGATGCAGTTCCCCGCGGTGGTAATGCAGGTGGTGGCGGTCAGCCTGGCTGGATCCTGAAATGTAAAGCTGGGAAACCGATCCTAACGCCTATATTTATTTCACTATTCAGGAGCAAAACTGGGAAAACACCTGTAAAGCCATCGGCAAACCAGAATGGATTACCGATCCGGCATACAGTACAGCCCATGCACGACAGCCACATATTTTCGATATTTTTGCTGAAATCGAAAAATACACTGTCACTATTGATAAACATGAAGCGGTGGCCTATTTGACTCAGTTTGATATTCCTTGTGCACCGGTTTTAAGTATGAAAGAAATTTCACTTGATCCCTCTTTGCGCCAAAGTGGCAGTGTTGTTGAAGTGGAACAACCGTTGCGTGGAAAATATCTGACCGTTGGTTGTCCAATGAAATTCTCTGCCTTTACGCCGGATATTAAAGCTGCACCGCTATTAGGTGAACATACCGCTGCTGTATTGCAGGAGCTGGGTTATAGCGACGATGAAATTGCTGCAATGAAGCAAAACCACGCCATCTGATATTAACGGGGGCTTCTGGCTCCCAATTTATAAAAATTTCGAGGTTATTAATCATGTCAGATCAACTTCAAATGACAGATGGTATGCATATCATCGTTGAAGCATTAAAACAGAATAATATTGACACTATTTATGGTGTTGTAGGTATTCCTGTGACGGATATGGCACGCCATGCCCAGGCGGAAGGCATTCGTTATATTGGTTTTCGTCATGAGCAGTCGGCAGGCTATGCCGCTGCGGCAAGCGGTTTTCTTACCCAAAAACCGGGGATCTGCCTGACAGTTTCTGCGCCAGGATTCCTCAATGGTTTGACCGCATTGGCCAACGCAACGGTAAATGGTTTTCCGATGATCATGATTAGCGGCTCCAGCGACCGCGCGATCGTCGACCTACAGCAAGGTGATTATGAAGAGCTGGACCAAATGAATGCGGCAAAACCGTATGCCAAAGCAGCATTTCGCGTTAATCAGCCGCAGGATCTTGGCATTGCATTGGCACGCGCTATCCGGGTCTCTGTATCGGGTCGCCCTGGCGGAGTTTATCTTGATTTGCCAGCAAATGTCCTGGCCGCGACGATGGAAAAAGACGAAGCGTTAACCACGATTGTTAAAGTTGAAAATCCGTCGCCAGCATTATTGCCATGCCCGAAGTCAGTCACTAGCGCAATTTCGCTTTTAGCAAAAGCTGAACGGCCATTAATTATCCTTGGCAAAGGCGCGGCGTATTCACAAGCTGATGAACAGCTTCGTGAATTTATTGAAAGTGCTCAGATTCCATTCCTGCCAATGTCTATGGCGAAAGGGATCCTTGAAGATACGCATCCACTTTCTGCGGCAGCTGCGCGTTCGTTTGCCTGGCAAATGCTGACGTTGTCATGCTTGTTGGTGCACGACTGAATTGGTTATTGGCACACGGTAAAAAAGGATGGGCGGCAGATACACAGTTTATTCAACTGGATATTGAACCGCAGGAAATTGACAGCAACCGCCCCATTGCTGTGCCAGTCGTTGGTGATATTGCATCCAGTATGCAAGGTATGCTGGCAGAACTGAAACAAAACACATTTACGACTCCACTGGTATGGCGCGATATTTTAAATATCCACAAGCAGCAAAATGCACAAAAAATGCATGAAAAATTAAGTACAGATACTCAACCATTAAATTACTTTAATGCATTAAGTGCTGTGCGCGACGTATTGCGCGAGAACCAGGATATTTATTTAGTTAATGAAGGTGCAAATACCCTGGATAATGCACGAAATATTATTGATATGTATAAACCACGTCGTCGTCTGGATTGTGGTACCTGGGGTGTCATGGGCATCGGTATGGGCTATGCCATCGGTGCTAGCGTGACTTCTGGTTCTCCGGTTGTCGCCATTGAAGGTGATAGTGCTTTTGGTTTCAGTGGGATGGAAATTGAAACGATTTGTCGATATAACCTGCCGGTGACGATCGTTATTTTTAATAATGGCGGCATCTACAGAGGAGACGGTGTTGATCTCAGTGGCGCTGGTGCACCATCACCAACGGATCTGTTGCACCATGCAAGGTATGACAAATTAATGGATGCGTTTCGTGGCGTTGGCTATAACGTCACCACGAAAGATGAACTTCGTCATGCTTTAACCACCGGTATTCAGTCGCGCAAACCGACCATTATTAATGTGGTCATCGACCCTGCAGCAGGAACTGAAAGTGGCCATATTACCAAACTTAACCCAAAACAAGTCGCTGGTAATTAAATACTGACATCGTCTCCTCTTGCCAACTCATTATGCGATGGTGAGGGGACCCTTATCGGAAATACTATTATGCTAACATTTTTTATTGGCGATTTTATTGCTATTATCGTAATCATGCTGTTGGGTTATTTTAGCGGCAGACGAGAAACATTTTCAGAAGATCAAGCTCGGGCATTTAATAAACTGGTATTAAACTACGCGCTTCCTGCGGCTCTATTTGTATCTATTACTCGGGCAAACAGGGAAATGATTTTTGCGGACACTCGTCTGACCCTTGTATCACTTGTGGTTATTGTCGGATGTTTCTTTTTCTCCTGGTTCGGTTGCTACAAATTTTTTAAACGTACCCATGCAGAAGCAGCTGTATGTGCATTAATTGCAGGTTCACCTACCATTGGATTCCTGGGGTTTGCAGTTCTCGATCCTATTTATGGTGATTCCGTATCAACAGGTTTAGTGGTAGCAATTATTTCTATTATTGTTAACGCAATTACTATTCCTATTGGTCTGTATTTGCTGAATCCTTCTTCAGGAGCGGATGGTAAGAAGAATAGTAATCTGAGCGCATTAATTTCTGCGGCAAAGGAGCCAGTAGTATGGGCACCTGTTCTGGCAACGATCCTGGTGTTGGTTGGGGTAAAAATTCCGGCAGCATGGGACCCAACCTTTAATCTGATTGCGAAGGCTAACTCAGGGGTAGCGGTATTCGCTGCGGGGTTGACTCTGGCTGCACATAAATTCGAGTTCAGTGCCGAAATTGCTTATAACACCTTCCTGAAGCTGATTCTGATGCCACTGGCACTGCTTCTCGTTGGTATGGCATGTCATTTGAACAGCGAACATCTGCAGATGATGGTACTGGCAGGCGCATTACCGCCGGCATTCTCCGGAATCATTATTGCCAGCCGGTTTAATGTCTACACCCGTACTGGTACAGCGTCATTGGCTGTGAGCGTACTGGCTTTGTCGTCACGGCTCCCTTGTGGATTTATGTCAGTCGACTGGTTTCATAATTAATCATGTTATTGATTTTACATAAATGCCGAAGTGTCTTTTCACCTTCGGCTTTTTTCAAGGCATAAGCAAATGACAAATAATGAAAGCAAAGGCCCGTTTGAAGGCTTATTAGTTATCGATATGACACATGTCCTTAATGGACCTTTCGGAACTCAACTTCTTTGTAATATGGGCGCAAGGGTAATTAAAGTTGAGCCGCCGGGTCATGGTGATGATACCCGCACATTTGGTCCCTATGTGGATGGACAGTCACTCTATTACAGTTTTATTAATCATGGCAAAGAGAGTGTGGTTCTTGATTTAAAGAATGATCACGATAAAAGTATATTTATAAATATGCTCAAACAAGCTGATGTATTAGCTGAGAATTTTCGCCCAGGTACAATGGAAAAACTGGGGTTTTCATGGGAAACGCTTCAAGAAATCAACCGCGCCTCATATATGCTTCATCGTCAGGTTTCGGACATACCGGTCCGCTAAAAGATGCTCCTGCCTACGATACCATCATTCAGGCAATGAGCGGGATAATGATGGAAACAGGATATCCTGATGCTCCGCCAGTGCGCGTTGGTACATCTCTTGCGGATCTATGCGGCGGTGTCTATTTATTCAGCGGAATAGTGAGTGCACTTTATGGCCGTGAAAAGAGCCAGAGAGGGGCGCATGTCGATATAGCGATGTTTGATGCCACGCTGAGTTTTCTGGAGCATGGTCTGATGGCATATATCGCGACAGGGAAGTCACCACAACGTCTGGGAAATCGCCATCCTACATGGCACCTTTTGATGTTTTCAATACTCAGGATAAGCCGATTACGATTTGTTGTGGTAATGACAAGCTTTTTTCTGCGTTATGCCAGGCACTGGAGCTTACGGAACTGGTTAATGATCCCCGATTTAGCAGCAATATTTTACGCGTACAAAACCAGGCTATTCTTAAACAATATATTGAGCGGACGTTAAAAACGCAGGCAGCTGAAGTTTGGTTAGCCAGAATACATGAAGTTGGTGTACCCGTCGCGCCGTTATTAAGTGTGGCTGAGGCCATTAAATTGCCACAAACTCAGGCGAGAAATATGTTGATTGAAGCCGGGGGAATAATGATGCCGGGTAATCCGATAAAAATCAGCGGCTGCGCGGACCCGCATGTTATGCCGGGAGCGGCAACGCTCGACCAGCATGGGGAACAAATTCGCCAGGAGTTCTCATCATAAATGTAAGATGTGCTGGTAAATAGCTCCCACATTTGAACATTGTGGGAGCCGCTATTTAGTCATTTTTCTGACAGAAAACAGCAATCTCCTGGTCCAGCTCTGCAATGTGTTCTTTTACAGAGTTCAGCAACTGAAGAATTTCAGGCTTACTGTCATCTGAAACAGGTGTTATTTCTAACTGATGGCTAATATTAATCAACTTTTGCAAATTCAGGATGTTAGCCGCACCGTGGATGCGATGAATACACTGATGGAAAGTTCTGTTATCGCCAGCTTCTAGTGCTTGAAACGCAGCGGGTAGATCTTTATGCGTTTCATGCTGGAAAGTCATGAGAATCTCCTGCATCAGTTGTAGATCGTTCGCCGTATTATTTTTCAGGGCTTCGATATCAAGGTGGCGATACTGAGGTGCAATATGCGCAACTTGGTGTAACTGACTTAAATGTGTTTCAGTACATCCAGGGTCAACGGTTTGAACAAACATAAGTTCATGCCGCAACTTAACCCTTTTTCACGTTCGTTAGCCTGTGCGTTGGCTGTAAGCCCCCAGATGGGTAAGGAAGAATTTTGCTCACGGAGTTTGCGAGTCAACTCAAAACCATCCATATTCGGCATATTAACGTCAGTAATAAGCAGATCATAATGTTGCATACTGACTTTGTGTAGCGCTTGCACACCATCAGTGGCTTCATCAACATCATATCCTAATAGATTTAGCTGGCGTTTGAGTAATAGCCTGTTGGTCGATGATCATCCGCGATTAATATGCTCAACTTTTCAGGTAGTGTGATGGGTTGTTCTGCTTTTGCCTCGACAGTCGCCACTTGCTGGCTAATTTCTACCGGGATTGTGATCGTAAATGTTGTTCCTATGCCTGGATGACTTTCTAATGACAAATCGCCCTGCATATTTTTAATTAATTCTTTGCAGATCATTAAGCCTAAGCCAGATCCTGTTTGCTGGCGACCTGCACTTGTTTGGCTGTAGCGTTTAAACAGTTGTTGTTGTTCTTCCTGCGATAATCCACTTCCAGAATCCATAATCGTCATTTTGATAACAGCGTGGTTGTCATCAATGTGAACCAGGGAGGTCGTAATTTTTACTGCCCCCTCGGTGGTAAATTTGAGAGCATTACTCAGTAAATTTGATAAGACCTGCTTAAACGCCTGAGGGTCGATCTTAACCAGGTAATGTTCAGGAAACGTACTGCTGCAACTTAATGCGATCGATTTGCTTGCAGCAATCGCACCGAAAGAGTGACAAGTGTTCTGGACTAAAGTAGGGATATCGACCATTGTGGTTGAAGTTGATAGTTACCCGATTCAATTTTGTCGACATCAAGGATTTCACCAATTAAGCCGAGGAGTGATTGTCCGGTGGCGTAGGCAAGTGAAATCGCCTCCACCCGTTGCTCCTTGCTAAGACCAGAACCCGACAGAAGTTCCAGGAAGCCCATAATAGAGCTTATTGGTGTTCTTATTTCGTGACTCATCGTTGCCAGAAACTGACTTTTTGCTACAGTAGCCTTTATCGCTTTATTTTTTTCTACCTCGAGTGCATTAATTAGATCACGCGTTTCAGTAATATCTTGCCAACCACAAATATATACTGCATTGTCACTTGCAGGAAGATTGCATAATGTATGCCAGTGATTAATGCATCTTTTCTCGATGCCATTATCAATTTCAAATACCTGTGTGTATATTGTTCGATTTTCTTTCGTTTCTGCTGTGACTTCATGCGCATTAGAAAAAACATCTTTAAAGGGTGAGTCACTGTTTTCTAATGGTAACATTGCATTTTTGTAGTAATCCGCAGTGAATAATGTTCAAAAGCACTATTATGACTAATGACATTACCTTGCCAGTTTACAACATAAGTTGGATTCGGTAAGGAATCCGAGAGTGCTTTTCGGAATGATATTTGGTTTTCTAAATCACCCTGAATGACTTTACGACGACGAACTGAGCGTAACAGTAGAATCCCCATAAAAGGCTACTGCCAACTAATAAAACGGATAATGTCGTAACAATATAAAATTGCTCGCTATATAGGTCCCATGTGTCAATGGTCACATTGGGCATTTTAATCCATTTTTCCGTCAGGCGCAGAACTTCGCTTGGGGGAATTGCATTCAGTGCTTTATTAATAATATCCTTAAGTTCCGGTTCTCCGCGAGGAAAAGCGAACGAAAGCGATGCATTCGGAACGCCAGGAATAAGAAAATGATAAAGTTCATTAGGATAGTAATGATCGATCATGTAACGCGAATTTAACTGTGTCGCGACCAGAGCATCAAGTTCACCTTCCTTAACCTTGTGAAATGCAGCGCTGGCGTTATCGACTTTTATCCACTCTACCTCCGGATACATCTCTTTTAATTGCGAATGCAGCTCATAATAATATGGAATGGCAACTTTCATTCCTTTTTTTAATGTTTGTTCACTGTCAGGCGCTTTTTGCATGACAAAAACGTAAGGCGTTGTTATGAAGGCTTCAGCAAATAAAACATTATTTTCTCGATCTTCACTATAAATAGCGCCAGGTATTATATCCCATCCTCCGGGGCTAAGCTGTGTTCCAGCATGGATATTGTGTGAAACGGTGATCGGAGAAAAATTTAAACCTGTTTGCAAGGTAATAATATTAAGAATGTCCCCCATAACGCCCCGAACCGAGCCATTTTCATCCGTCATAGAATAGGGGGGCGAGTAAGGATTTTCCAGCACCTTTAAATTGGGATGCTGCTTAATCCACTGTTTTTCATGTTCAGTGAGTTCTAATGGTTTGTTCAGAAAGGCCAGGTTTCCTGTATCAAGCCAATTTTGTGATACTTCATAGCGAACTTCATTTGTTAAAGCATCAACAAATCTATTGAGTACTTCATTAAGAATGACAGATTCTTTTCTGGTCAAGAAAAAATTATATTGACGCGGCGAGTTATAATATTTCACTACATTTAAGGAGTGAGTGAAATAGCGGGAAATCATACTGCTGGTAATGATGTTACTACCAATAAAGTAATCATTGTGCCCAGCTAGACGGATGGATCTAATGCCTGATATAAATTTGTAAAAGAGATAATTGTTGCTTTTGGAAATGATTGATGAATTACCTCGTCTGGGGGGTAATTTGCTACCCGAGCAATATTTACTGGTTTTGGTGAGGTAAGCGGTCGCATTGAGTCGTGAAGGGTGGTTACCAGCGCCGGAAAGGTAATTATCAATGGTTTGGTTGCAGCAATGTCATTATTAAGAGGCGGCGAAGTAACTAAATGTGATAACACTATATCGACTTCACCTTCTGCAAGCGCGTCCATTGCTTTTTGATGATCTGCGTATTCCCGGAGTGTTAATTTGATATTTAACGCTCTTTTTAAAAGATTTAAATAATCAGCATTAATACCACGAACCTGTTGCTGCGAATCGGTATGCAACAAGGTAGCCGTTTGGGACTTGTGTACTGCAATCACAAGATTTTTTTTGCTCGCTAACCAACGTAATTCCTTGTTGCTCAGACGTACTGGATCAAGTGTGACACGGTTGTTACTACTGATGCCATGATATTCGATGTAATCTTCGTCTGCGAAACTTATGGTCGACCAAAGACCACAACAGAGAAGAAAAAAAATAGGGTAAAAACTTCATGTGATTAGCCGATTTTGTTACGTTGCGCGAATGTGTAAAGATCCATCAGTGATTTACATTCTAATTTTTCCATCAGGCGACTTTTATAAGTGCTGACAGTTTTGTTGCTGATGAACATTTTTTCAGCAATGTCATTATTATCCTTGCCATCAAGAATATACCGCATGACACTAATTTCTTGTTTCGATAAGGAGTCGAGTTTTTGCTGGTCGGACGTTAAACTTCCAACAAACCGGTTGAGAGAGAAGGGGAAATAGCAGTAGCCATTTTTTGCAGCTTCAATAGCCGCAATGATATTGTTCATGCCTTCTTTTTTACTCACGAATCCATTAGCGCCAGCATCAGCACAATGTTTCCCGTAAAAATGGTCATTTTTAGCGGAGACAATAATAATAATTCCGCTATATTGGCGCTTCCTCAGCGTTTCTAACACCTGGATACCGTTAACTCCGGGGATATCGACATCAATGATGACGATATCAGGCTTAAGTGTTTCCACCCGCTGAACGGCGCTTCCCCCTTCAGTCAACTCCGCTAAGATTTCAATATCGTTTTTGATCAATAAATTACGAATTGCTGCGATAGCAAGAGGATGGTCATCAATAATTATTGCGTTCATAGATTATTCCCTTTGCAATGAAGCATCTCCCTTCTCCCTGTAGTAATACAGACATAAGGCGTCATCTCATTTTCTCAATAAAAATAAGAAAATCTGAGCTTCCTTTAAGATAATTCGACAAGTATACCATATAAATAGTCGGCATAAATGAAATGTCAACAATAAAATCAGGGATTGTACCGATGATTTATAGTTTCAAGTTGGCACTATAAGTCTTCTTACTAATCCTACAGGCGTAAGAATTGTATTGCAAAAGCCACGGTTTAGTCCTCTGTTGTTTTTTTGCACCTCATTTAAAATTAGGCCTCCAACGTTCCTGGGATAATGTGCAACACATGCACTGTGTTTGATATGAAGAATGAATGCTCTTTTCATTCAATTCATAAATTTCATCTATGAGAAATGAGAGATAATAGTGGAACAGATTAATTCAAATAAAAAACATTCTAACAGAAGAAAATACTTTTCTTTATTGGCGGTAGTTTTATTTATTGCGTTTTCAGGTGCCTATGCCTATTGGTCAATGGAATTAGAAGACATGATTAGTACAGATGACGCCTATGTCACGGGGAATGCAGATCCAATTTCTGCACAAGTCTCAGGTAGTGTCACTGTCGTTAATCATAAAGATACGAACTACGTTCGACAAGGTGACATTTTAGTTTCACTGGATAAAACTGATGCCACTATCGCACTCAATAAAGCTAAAAATAATCTGGCAAATATTGTTCGGCAAACGAATAAACTATACTTACAGGATAAACAATACAGTGCCGAAGTCGCTTCAGCACGTATTCAGTATCAACAATCTTTAGAAGATTATAACCGTCGAGTGCCGTTAGCGAAGCAGGGGGTTATTTCAAAAGAAACGCTGGAGCATACCAAAGATACGTTAATAAGTAGCAAAGCGGCATTGAATGCCGCTATCCAGGCTTATAAAGCGAATAAAGCTTTAGTAATGAACACACCATTAAACCGTCAGCCACAAGTCGTTGAAGCGGCGGATGCAACTAAAGAAGCCTGGTTGGCGCTTAAACGTACGGATATTAAGAGTCCGGTTACCGGCTATATTGCCCAGAGAAGTGTTCAGGTCGGCGAAACAGTGAGCCCCGGACAATCGTTAATGGCTGTCGTACCGGCACGTCAAATGTGGGTTAATGCCAACTTTAAAGAAACACAACTCACGGATGTACGGATTGGTCAATCGGTCAATATTATCAGCGATCTTTATGGTGAAAATGTTGTGTTTCATGGTCGGGTGACAGGGATCAATATGGGAACCGGCAATGCGTTCTCCTTATTACCTGCACAAAATGCGACAGGGAACTGGATCAAAATCGTTCAGCGTGTACCGGTTGAAGTTTCTCTTGATCCAAAAGAACTCATGGAACACCCCTTGCGTATTGGTTTATCGATGACAGCAACTATTGATACGAAGAACGAAGACATTGCGAGATGCCTGAGCTGGCTTCAACCGTGACCTCCATGCCGGCTTATACCAGTAAGGCTTTAGTTATCGATACCAGTCCGATAGAAAAAGAAATTAGCAACATTATTTCGCATAATGGACAACTTTAATGGCAATCACTAAATCAACTCCGGCACCATTAACCGGTGGGACGTTATGGTGCGTCACTATTGCATTGTCATTAGCGACATTTATGCAAATGTTGGATTCCACTATTTCTAACGTCGCAATACCGACAATATCTGGCTTTCTGGGAGCATCAACAGACGAAGGCACCTGGGTTATCACCTCGTTTGGTGTAGCAAATGCCATTGCGATCCCTGTTACTGGCAGGTTGGCACAAAGAATAGGCGAATTAAGATTATTTTTACTTTCAGTCACTTTTTTTCGCTGTCTTCATTAATGTGTAGCCTATCGACCAATCTTGATGTGCTGATATTTTTTAGAGTCGTTCAGGGGTTAATGGCGGGGCCGTTAATTCCACTGTCACAGAGTTTATTATTAAGGAATTATCCGCCAGAAAAAAGAACATTTGCTCTGGCATTATGGTCAATGACCGTGATTATCGCTCCGATATGTGGGCCGATATTGGGCGGTTATATTTGTGATAACTTTAGCTGGGGTTGGATATTTTTAATCAATGTCCCTATGGGGATTATCGTCCTGACATTATGCTTAACCTTACTTAAAGGAAGAGAAACTGAGACTTCACCGGTCAAAATGAATCTACCAGGACTGACCCTGTTAGTGCTCGGTGTTGGTGGCTTGCAAATTATGCTTGATAAAGGGCGCGATCTGGATTGGTTCAACTCGAGTACAATAATAATATTAACAGTAGTATCAGTTATTTCTCTGATCTCTTTAGTCATTTGGGAGTCGACCTCAGAGAACCCGATTCTTGATCTCAGTTTGTTTAAGTCCCGTAACTTCACCATTGGTATTGTGAGTATCACATGCGCGTATTTATTTTACTCTGGAGCGATCGTCCTTATGCCGCAGTTACTCCAGGAAACGATGGGGTATAATGCGATATGGGCCGGACTTGCTTATGCGCCCATCGGCATCATGCCACTATTAATTTCACCTTTGATAGGACGTTATGGCAACAAAATAGACATGCGGTTGTTAGTGACATTTAGTTTTTTGATGTATGCGGTTTGCTATTACTGGCGTTCTGTGACATTTATGCCAACGATTGATTTTACAGGCATCATTTTGCCGCAGTTTTTTCAGGGATTCGCCGTTGCCTGTTTCTTTTTACCCTTAACAACGATTTCGTTTCAGGCTTGCCAGATAATAAATTTGCCAATGCCTCGAGTATGAGTAATTTTTTTCGTACCTTGTCAGGATCAGTTGGTACGTCGTTGACAATGACGCTGTGGGGACGACGCGAATCGTTACACCATAGTCAGTTGACAGCAACCATCGATCAATTTAACCCCGTGTTTAATTCATCGTCACAAATTATGGATAAATATTATGGTTCGCTTTCAGGAGTTCTTAATGAAATTAATAATGAAATAACCCAGCAGTCACTTTCTATTTCTGCAAATGAGATTTTCCGTATGGCGGCTATTGCTTTTATCTTACTTACGGTTTTGGTTTGGTTTGCGAAACCGCCGTTTACAGCGAAAGGCGTTGGGTGATGATAAAAGGAGGGGGTTATAGCGGGTAAGACCGGGGATCTTAAGTCTGCGCCATCGGCAGCATCGCTCACCCAGGGAAAGGATTGCGATGCTGCGTTGAAACGTTATTAACGGCCTTTTGCCAGATATTGATTCATCTCTTCTTCCGGCACCATTCCACCTCCCGTCGCCCACACCAGATGAGTGGTATTACGCAGTTGTTCTGCGCTGAAACCGTGCATCTGTTGGTAACTTACTGATGCACACACGCGCTGAGGTCCGGCCATACCCGCCAGTGCCGAAGGTTCAAGACGAATACCTTCTTCCTGCGCCAGCCAGCCAAGCATGTCATACATGGTTTGATCGCTAAGGGTATAGAAGCCATCCAGCAGACGCTCCATTGCCCGCCCGACAAAGCCTGATGCGCGACCAACTGCAAGGCCATCCGCTGCGGTAAGGTTGTCGATACCAATATCCTGAACAGAAATCTGATCGTGTAATCCTGTATGGACGCCTAACAACATACAAGGGGAGTGCGTTGGTTCGGCAAAAAAGCAGTGAACATGATCGCCAAACGCCAGTTTAAGCCCGAATGCGACGCCACCAGGACCACCGCCAACACCACACGGCAGATAGACAAACAGAGGGTTATCAGCATCGACGATACGGCCTTGCTGGGCAAATTGCGCTTTAAGACGCTGGCCAGCGACGGAATACCCAAGGAACAACGTGCGGGAATTTTCGTCATCAATAAAGAAACAGTTCGGGTCAGACTGCGCTGCTTTACGTCCTTCCTCGACGGCAACACCATAATCTTGCTCATATTCCACGACCGTAACGCCATGGCTGCGCAGTTTCGCTTTTTCCATGCCCGGGCATCAGCAGACATATGAACTGTCACCTTAAAGCCAATGCGGGCGCTCATAATGCCGATTGATAACCCCAGATTTCCGGTTGAGCCCACAGCAATGCTGTATTGGCTAAAGAACTGTTTAAACTCCGGAGAAAGCAGTTTGCTGTAGTCATCATCAAGCGTCAGCAACCCCGCTTCCAGAGCCAGTTTTTCTGCGTGTGCCAGGACTTCATAAATCCCGCCGCGTGCTTTTATGGAGCCGGAAATGGCAAATGGCTATCTTTTTTCAGTAACAGTTGCCCGCTGATCGGTTGCTGATATTCTTTTTCCAGCCGTTTTTGCATAGCTGGAATGGCAACCAGTTCTGATTCAATAATCCCCCCAGTGGCAGCAGTTCAGGAAATGCTTTTGCCAGATAGGTGCAAAACGGGATAAGCGCGCATGGGCGTCCTGAACATCCTGTTCGGTCAGGCCAACATAAGGTAAACCTTCAGCCAATGAGGTCGTGCCAGGATTAAACCAGGTGGTTTCTTTAAGAGCAACCAGATCCTTTACCAACGGATACTGGGCGATGAGCGAGTTCATTTTAGCGTTTTCCATAGTACGTCTCTTTGCGCTTAGATGATAAATGACAGCAGGAATGTGCCCGCCAGAGCGACGACTGAAGCGATAAATGTCGCTGTCGTATAGTATTTAAATGTTTCATTGAGCGTAGCGCCGCAATATTGCTTCACTAGCCAGAAAAGCGAGTCCGTAACGATAGTGCAGCCAATTGCACCTGAACCGATAGCAATCGCAATAATTTCCGGGCTGATGTCGGGATACAGCGGCAGCACAATGATCCATATTTATATTTTCTTCTCCAGGTTGGCGATGCCAGTTGGCATGTTTTACTTACTTGCCTATATGTTACTCGTTGGCGAGAACAGAGGCGGAATTGGGGACAATTGTCCGGGAATTATTGTTATTTTTTATTGTATTGCTGTGTCAGGTGATAGGGCGTTGGATCTCGCCAGTGACGTCTGTTTCTGCTACAGTGCCCGTTTTACGGCAAACGGCTTGGGTATGGCTTCATTAAAGGATGTCGCACGCCTGGCGGGAGTGTCGATGATGACAGTCTCCCGGGTGATGCATAATGCAGAATCTGTGCGTCCTGCAACGCGTGACCGCGTATTGCAGGCAATCCAGACCCTGAATTATGTTCCTGATCTTTCCGCCCGTAAGATGCGCGCTCAAGGACGTAAGCCGTCGACTCTCGCCGTGCTGGCGCAGGACACGGCTACCACTCCTTTCTCTGTTGATATTCTGCTTGCCATTGAGCAAACCGCCAGCGAGTTCGGCTGGAATAGTTTTTTAATCAATATTTTTTCTGAAGATGACGCTGCCCGCGCGGCACGTCAGCTGCTTGCCCACCGTCCGGATGGCATTATCTATACTACAATGGGGCTGCGACATATCACGCTGCCTGAGTCTCTGTATGGTGAAAATATTGTATTGGCGAACTGTGTGGCGGATGACCCAGCGTTACCCAGTTATATCCCTGATGATTACACTGCACAATATGAATCAACACAGCATTTGCTCGCGGCGGGCTATCGTCAACCGTTATGCTTCTGGCTACCGGAAAGTGCGTTGGCAACAGAGTATCGTCGGCAGGGATTTGAGCAGGCCTGGCGTGATGCTGGACGAGATCTGGCTGAGGTGAAACAATTTCACATGGCAACAGGTGATGATCACTACACCGATCTCGCAAGTTTACTCAATGCCCACTTCAAATCGGGCAAACCAGATTTTGATGTTCTGATATGTGGTAACGATCGCGCAGCCTTTGTCGCTTATCAGGTTCTCCTGGCGAAGGGGGTACGTATCCCGCAGGATGTCGCCGTAATGGGCTTTGATAATCTGGTTGCGTCGGGCATCTGTTTTTACCGCCGCTGACCACAATTCAGCTTCCACATGACATTATCGGGCGGGAAGCTGCATTGCATATTATTGAAGGTCGTGAAGGGGGAAGAGTGACGCGGATCCCTTGCCCGCTGTTGATCCGTTGTTCCACCTGATATTATGTTAACCCAGTAGCCAGAGTGCTCCATGTTGCAGCACAGCCACTCCGTGGGAGGCATAAAGCGACAGTTCCCGTTCTTCTGGCTGCGGATAGATTCGACTACTCATCACCGCTTCCCCGTCGTTAATAAATACTTCCACGGATGATGTATCGATAAATATCCTTAGGGCGAGCGTGTCACGCTGCGGGAGGGGAATACTACGGTAGCCGTCTAAATTCTCGTGTGGGTAATACCGCCACAAAACAAGTCGCTCAGATTGGTTATCAATATACAGCCGCATTCCAGTGCCGAGCTGTAATCCGTAATGTTCGGCATCACTGTTCTTCAGCGCCCACTGCAACTGAATCTCAACTGCTTGCGCGTTTTCCTGCAAAACATATTTATTGCTGATTGTGCGGGGAGAGACAGATTGATGCTGCTGGCGTAACGACTCAGCTTCGTGTACCGGGCGTGTAGAAGTTTGCCATTGCTCTCTTGTAGCTCGCGCGCAGACGTCATTG
>ENA-OQIG01000581-OQIG01000581.1-human-gut-metagenome-genome-assembly--contig:-NODE-581-length-20203-cov-2.813857_pt1 | contig 20203 bp, 20 predicted proteins | sample MGYA00242576_ERZ504741 | MGnify/ENA primary metagenome ERZ504741 (study PRJEB26092, sample SAMD00036436) | human gut metagenome | host: Homo sapiens | study: EMG produced TPA metagenomics assembly of... | reverse complement strand
AATTTTTCAACTCCATCTCCCGTATTTCAGTCAGATAAAGATATTTGGCGGATCGTTTCATTCGCTTTTGCTCTTCATTCTGCTCCAATAATAAGTTGACTTTGCGAAGAACTAACTGATATAAATCATAAGTATCCTTTCTTGTTTCAAGAAGTCCATCAATCAATTCCAAAGCTTTTTCTGTCGGCTGAATCGAAAGATTGATTTGCATCATAAGTTCATCTATATCATAGATTCCGTAATTTCGATAAGTAGATATTTCAGCAATCTGACGTAATTCCTGTAAAATATCCGTCTTTTGTTTCTGAGTTGTTTTAGGATGTCCAACCACTTTCATGAGTAAACCTCCTGCATGCTCACAATAAAGGGAAGTGCCAAAGTCATCATCATCGTCAATATATAGTAATTCATCCTCATAATTCTCACCGATAGAACGAAGTGTTTGAAGAGCTATGGCAATAGTACTATCCATATCCCCCAGACTCAAAAAGAAGTCCGCTTTCTTCAGAAAAACATCCATTCGATTGAAAACAGTTTCCCAATCACGACTGTAATCATTATAACGATTATGATAACGAGACTTTTTACTGTCACCGAAACTATTAAAAATCTTTTGGATTTCCGTTCTATAATCTTTTCCCTTTGATGTCGAAGACGATTCCTTGAATATAAAACGCTTCAAAAGCGCCGCCTTAAATTCCGGATTCGTTGAGGCATATCACTGATAAATGTAGAAATTTCTTGCGGACTAATGAATGACAGCAATTGTTTGATGTCCACATCGGGCTGTACAACCTCTTCTTCCTTTGTAACTATTCTCATTTTTGAAAATGCACTACGACTTACTCGTTTATTATTATCACGAATTGCCAGAAGTGCTGCCACGACATGCTTGCAGATTTCTCCATCACACGGACAATCACAGTACCAGGATTCTACTTCCTTTCCGTTCATAGATATTTCTACATTATAATCATCCGTTCCCTCTACGGTTGCAGTCCATTCACCGGGTGAGGTTTCTTCCAGTTCGGAAACGGCATCTGTATCATAATACTCTTCCCCGCGCATCAATATCTTATAGGGGACAAAGTTCTCAAAATTATCCAGTGTAATCATATAACTAATTTAATACTTTATATATCCTTCTTGTTCATACGCTTTCCCATATTTATGAATCATTGCCACCAACGGCCTTAAACGTTCGTCAGAAACCAACATAGCCCTATAACGCAAATACTGATTATCATAAAGTTGCCGGTTTCCGTCCTTGAGTCGTTTCTTCACATCTGCTGGAATGAAAAATTCCGCACGGTTGCCCAATTTGACATAGAATTCATTTAAAAAGATAGAAATGCCAGCCAAATCTATGTCTCCGAAATGAATATAACGATTGGGAATTATCTTTAGCCAGTTACACAAATCCTTCGATTGCGGATAACGGGACACGAAAAGAACTTTCATTCCTTCAAACAAGTACTTTTGGGCACGGATATGCTGAAAATTCTCTCCATTCTCTATACCCACTACTACGACATCTTCAGGAATACGGAAATATTCGTAATCCTGCATGAAAATAGAAGTGCCTTGCAAGGGAGAAAGCACACATGGTTCGCCATGAAACGTAGCTTCTATAGGCATATAACAATTGAGGAGAAAACCTTTGAACGTACGGGTATATCTCAGTTTAGAGTCCCCCGCCTTCGCCACTTGCTCCGAACGCGACACTTCATCCGGACAGTTCTTCATCTCAATCCAATCTTCCAGCTCCATGCCGGAAGTATAATTCTGGGAGATGTAGATACGGCATCCTTCCGGATCAATCATACGAAAACTACGCTTACTCCCTCGGGGAACAATAGTGATGATTCCCTCATCCATTAATCTATTTGCTATCAGTCCATCAAACTTTGTGTAAGGTATGAGCTCGCCGCCCAGCATTTTCAGAACCAGCCTCGCCATTGCCAATGTAAATAAACTGCCACTCATTTTTCTATCTTATTATAGGTTAACAATGGGACAACCTGTGTATTTGACCGCCCGTCTTTACTCAATAAATAGGTATAACGATAATCTTCCACATTGTAAGTAGTGGGAGAACTGTTTACCAACAATATGTTCCGGCAATTGGCAAAGTCTAGAATACCTTTCACATTGTTGGGGTGTAACTTGCCTATTTCATCCATCATACAATGGATTTTAAAGTCACCAAACTTACGTGACGCCTTTTCTTTGAACACATTAATCAGCATGATATTGACCATTGCTTTCACCAGAATGTCCGTACCGTCGGAACCTACATTGGCTATCTTCTCCACCCATCCCGTATCATTATCATTCTCTTTCACGCGGAACTCCAGTTTGAATGTATCGGCAAGCGCCAACCGTCTGCGTCCCGGCTCGTCAAGCAGGAATTTCATAAACGACAACAAATGCCGGACAGCCATCGCATTGACATCTTCACGGGAATCCTGCGAGAACAAGTCAACCTTTCCCATATTATATTGGTTCTCATCACTAAAACGTTTAATCTCCAACAATAGCTGCATTAGTTTATCGCTGCTCTGAAGCGGGCGAAGAGCTATTTCCTTTATTACTCCGGCAAAATTCCGCTTGACAAAATCGTCGTTGATATCCTTTATTGTTCTGTGTATCTCGCTTTCATTACGGGTCAGTCCTCCCACTTCCTGCGAAATCCGGCGGATTATATCCGTATACCGTTCACTGATATGTTTCTGATAGTCGGAAATCTTATCATTATCCACAAACTCGCACAGATTGGAAGCGAAATCATAGTAATCCTGTTCTCCAACCAGTTCCGTACGGAAATGGAACGTGTTTTTTGACGAGAAGTTTCCATTGAACTGCGTCACCGCTTTCTTGAATTCGTCTGTTTTTTTGATGGTGGATACGATGAGAGACTTCAATTCTTCCACTATAACATCGCAACTTTTCCGGGTAGGCTTCTCTCCTATTTCCGTCACAGAAGGCGGACAGAAAGTTTCATCTTTCCGGAACATATCCACTTTTTTCAATCCATCCTCCAGCAGGTGCAATTCCTTGCCAATCCGGTCGAGATGCTCGTCCGCCCCTTTTTTCTGAAGCTGCAACTTCTCCTTTTTCAGAGCGAAACGTTCGTCCAATGCAACTAGCTTCGCATCCTGTTCTTTCTTCCTGCTTCGCGTAGCAGGTTCTTTATCAAACAGTTCCTCCTTGTCTTTTTCATAATAAAGAACTTGTGGGCGGGATTTGCCAATATAATCCAATTCTTTATTTATTTCGGCAAGCCTATCATCATACTTGCGGATAGTGACCGTATCAGCACCCTTTCCATTCAATTCATTCTCCTGCGCCTGCTTCAATTCCTTTTTCCGCTCCTCAGTTTGCTGTTTCATCCGCTTTATCTCTTGCTGAATGCCGGCAACAAACTCTTCCAGTTCCTTTCGAAGCTCAGTCCGACTATCATTATACACTTTCCGGCAGGCTTTCAGCAGTTTTTCCCGTTCCGCCAAATGCTTCTCCTTCTCGCCTTCCGCCACATAAAGACGATGTCCGATTTCATTCAGTTGCGCCTGCAATTCTTCGGCACATCCTCTTTTCCATTCCTCTTCCTTCGTCTTCCATGAGGTGTAATCAGCCTGCAAATTCTTCAATTTTGCAGGAATCTGCATTCGCTCGGCTTCCATCAGATGTTGTTCTTCCAAAATACTATGTATTTGCTTCGAATACTTCTTCTCCAAAGAAGAAACAGCTTCCCCCTCTTCTTCCGTCAGTCGGGTGAGACGGTCGGTACAGAGTTGCCGGGCCGCTTGTTGCCTGTCGCGCTCCTGCTTCATTTCCTCGGGAGTGCGGACAGAACGCTCGATTGCTGTCAGATTGAGTGAAACGCCGAACAAAGTAGCTTCCTTATTCACTAATTGAGGTTGCAGTTCATTGTTGTACAACACCAGTTCCTCATCCGCCACCTTGCTATCGTCTCCTGCCAATCCGGTTTGTTCTTCTCCAGCCATTCACACAAAGAACCTTTTCGTTTCTCAATCAAGGCATCCAATGTTTGCAACTGTTCTTCAATCGCGCTCCGTTCTTTACGAACGGTCTCCATCTTTGTCTGAAATTCCCATTTCAATTCTTTCACTTTCCATTCACAATCCTGCCTCAACTGCTTTATTTCTCCTTGTTGCTGACGGATGCTATGTTCCAGTTCCTTGTCCTTTTTGCGCAGTTCGTTGATGCCGTCTTCACAATCGGACATTTCCTTTTGATGGGGATGTTCGTATTTCACCTTTTGAAGTTTCAGGTTACACTGTGCCTGTTCGTCGCGCAACTGCCGGATACGATTATCCACAGTCTGCACTTTCTCTTCTTGCGTTACCCTTACTTTTTCTTCTTCCACACGAAGCTGTTGCATCAATTCTTCCTGCTTGCCGGCAATCTCTGCATTCCGAGCATTTATCCGTGCTTGCTGGTTATTCTCAAAAGTACGGAAATCAGCTTCCAGTTTCTCAAACAGCAATCGGTACTTACTCAATACGTCCTCATAAGCCCTTGTCAGTTCCGATTTCATATTCCGGACTTGTTCAAGTTCCTGAATCAGTAATTCTTCGCAAGATACCCGTTTGATGATTTCTTCAATCTGCATCTGCTCGTAATGCAGACGTTTCTCACGTATCTTTTTGAGCAAATCGTTTATTATACCTATATCCCTAATCAAGCCATCACGCTCATTGGTGTACTTTTGTTGCAGTTCACCCATAAGCCGCAGCAACCGTTCACGTTCCGTCTCCGCTTTAGCCTGTTCTTCCTTCACTAACGGAATCTCATGCAAAGCCTGTTTCTCCGCAAAGTTAAGCTCCGCACGCCCTTCACCAATCTGCTTTTGAGTATAAATCAAGTCACGATAGGCGTTCATTACTTTCTCCGCCATCTTCCGGACAGGCACTTCTCCATTCTTGTTCTTTGTAAACCAAAGCATCACGTCCCTGTATTCCTGCTCGAATTCCTTTATCTGGCTACGATAGAAGTCCAAATCGACAGAAATATCCTCATCACTCATCGAACGGATAATGGTATCTTTTATAAAGTCAGCATCCAGTTTGGAATTTAAAAAGACGTTCTGTATCGTACGGGGAATATTCTGATATTTTGCACTTTCCACAATGGCAAACTTGCGGTAAGGTATCATTTCATGCTTGCGGTTATTACCGAAAATAATGTCCCGATACATTTCATAACTAGTCACTTGTGCAGTAATCTGAATCTTCGAACCGATATGTTCGCGGATGCGTCCCCACTCGGAATGTACCACATTGTGTTCGTCAATGAACCAGTCCTGTTGGAATGGCGCATCAATAAAACGGAAAAACACCCGTCCCTGGGATTTGGCAGCTACCACACAATACGCCCCATTCTCCCGCATCACTTCATAGATAATGTAAGAATTGGCGTATGGAAAGTAAAAAGCATCGAAGCTTTTCTTCTCCTTCGGAATGCCTAGTCTTAGTTTGTCAGCATTATAAAAGAATAGGATGGCACGGAGCAGCGTACTCTTACCGACACCTTGCGTACCTATAAAATGTACGTTCCCATCCAACTTCACTTCCGCATACGGAATATGGGCACTGTTCAGAAAAATAATCTTATTCAGGTATCTCATCTTGCACCTCCTCTGAAATTGTGATACAATCAACCAAGTCCTCCATATAATGGAAAGCCGACAATACTTTATATGTCCCGTCAAGTTCGTTTTCTTTCTCTAGCAGTCCTATACTCTCCAGTTCTTTCAGCAGTTTGCCGACAACTTCATCATATTTCTTCTTATCCGAGAACAGTTTGGTTGCCTTTTCTTTCAGTTCGATATCGCATCCTATCTGAATCTCAATATCAGCAGCACGAAACAGAAAGCCCGGGCCGAATGCCGAATGATAGGTTTTCAGGAACTCAAGTAATCAATCCACTTCTGAATTGCTTCCAGTTTACGTTCCAAATCGACTTTCGATTCCTTGCGGGTAAAGTAGTAATAACCGTCACCGCCTTCCAGATAAAAACCGATGCCTTTGTAGTAATCATAATAATCGGGCAAATCTTCCTCAATGGCATCATACAAGCGTTTCACTTGGGTAGAGACACTATTGGAAGAAATGAATCCCCCTTTGCTAAGTATATTAAATATCTCTTCAGTGTATTTCATGGTCATCTGTTTTTAGTATTCAGCATACATCATTTGGCATATATTAAAGGGTATTCCACTTCATCGGAGATTCATAAGTATCCGTAAAGCGAAGTTCGTCGGCATACTGTGACGCCAGTTGGCAGAAAAAGATTAATTTCTCTCCACGTGTCACCTCTTTCCGGTAGCGATAGTTCATCACAAAAGAGAACAGGTGGGTGCTGGACGCCATAAATGAATTATGCACTTCCTGCAAGTTTACGGTATCTATCATTTGCGACTGCCCATCCAGATATCTTTCCGGAATGGCATCTGCCAGTTGTTTCATTCCTTTCGGAGATTTTTCTGCCGCGCGACAAGTTTCTTCAAAATCTGAAAAGCCTCATCGGAAGTCCGTAGATTATCAATGGAAAGCTTGATGCGATAACCAACCTGCGGCTCAATCCAAACAGGATTTTTTTGTGTGGCAACAGAACGGATACTTGTATGTTCTTCCAACAAGAACTGGTCTTTCAAATACTTCAACTTCTTTACTTTCTCAAAGATACGGTTCTGATAATCTATCAGATTCAGATAATGGATGATTTGTTTCTGGATTTCAATCAAGTTATGGTACGAGTCATTTAGCTGAAGTTTCACGTCGCTACTACATTCCGCATTTGTACGTCCATCGCCACCCGGAAGAAAACAGGCTGTCCGTAGTCTATCAATTCCTCACTTTTACGGATCAGCAAAGCAATATTATTCCGTTTTTCATCAAGCCGGACGAGTTTGGTTTTCTTTATCTTATAATTCGGTTCGTTCTTATAAGTATTATCCATGTTCCTTTTCAAGTCCATCACATTGCGGACTGTAGTCAGAGCGATGTTTTTCAGGCAGCGTTTCACTTCACGCTGGTAGTTGTATTTACGTTGTTCGTTATTCTCTTTCAAGTAATAGTCAATGTTTTCATTCAGTCGCGTCAGGTAATCCTGCACGAAAGAAACATTGATTTCTTCATTTACTTCGAGCACATCTTCAAAGAATTTCAGATAGATATCTTCCATTTCAAGAAAGTCGCCAGTGTCTCGGATAACTCCATAGTCTATCAGATAGCGGATACGCTCTTCTTTGTACTCTGTCATTTCAAGCGCATAATCATAACGGAACGAAAGAGATTTCCGTTTAGCAAACATTTCTTTCAAGAGTTCTTTCTCCCGGTCGAGACTCTTGACCAGTTCTTCTATGGAACGAAAAGTACTCATCTAATTCACTGTTCTTCCAAATTCATAATATGTCTCATTGCAGGATATTCTTCCGCAATCGTCCTTTTCTTAATTATTTCTGCCACAACACTTTTTATATTTCTTCCCGCTTCCACAGGGACAAGGATCGTTCCTTCCGACCGTGTGTTCGGAAGGCATGCCACGAAACAGATTGTCTATCCTTTCCTGCATTTCCGGAGTAATGTCCATACCGGCAGCCTTCATATTCGGGCCTGCAACAATGTGAGGAGGATTCTTTCTAAATTTGTCTTTTTGAAATAAAACGAATGCCTCCCCTGAAGAATAACCTTTCAAGAACCAACGGGGACAATGATTCACATAATCCATAAATAGTTCAATAGCCTCTTGCAGTTCCTGCATGGAAGAAAGTTTGTGGCTAATCATTGAAGTAATAATAGACATTGAATTTTCTTCCGTTTGAGCAGTAAACCACAAATATGCCAAACTGCTATCCGCTTTTTCCTCCGTATATCGCAGTTTCTTCATCATATACTCCTTCAATTCATCCAACATGGATTAGGAATGATACTCAATGGCATCATGCCCGCTGAAAAGGCTTCCTCTTTAGAAAACTTCTTCCTGTCCGGTATATCACGGCGCAGATACAATTGCTCCTCCAAAGATTCAAAATCATCCAAAAAAGGAGACTCTATGTAAAGGTTTGTATTATAACCATCTTCCACTTCAAAGGTTAGTCGCTGTATCAATGCCGAATTAGCCAAACTGTCAGCTATTTCTTCTTTTGTCACTGAATGCTGCAAATAGCCTACCAGTATATACAATAAGTCCGAATAAGAGAGAAAACCATATAAATTTACGATTCCACAGGCATACTGTTCTATCATAAAACGAACAGATTGCTTTTGGGAAGTCAACAGTTTATTCAGATAAGGAACTACTGCCTCACGCAATTCATCGCAGATCATATAACGGACTTTACTCTCATCCATGTGACTACAGTCCGTTGCTATGAAAGAAAGAGTTTCCAAAGTAGTCACCAAAAAAGAATTTGTACATTCTACGTAACTACCAGATCCCACCTTCACTAACTTATCAAGTAATGTCAGTTCATAATGCGTCAACCGGGAAAGCCACATTTCAGGACAGGTCAAAACAGCTTCTGCAAAATAAGTTACATACTCATCCTTGTGCAACTTGGTAGGAACAGGTAAAAGCAAAATTTTCGCCATCCTCTTTAATTCCTCTTTTGTATTCATCTTCAAGCCATCCACCAATTTCAATGACGGCTGAAACAATTCCGACTGACATTTTAACATAATATCTATTCACTTATTGATTAATTCACAAAAGTAGGAATTTCTTATCCGATATCACTATTTTGGGATGAGAATTTGCAAAGGCAATTACTATTTATACCTTTGTGACTTCAATAGAGAATGTGATTTCAATAGAGAATTAGTAACCCGTTAAAAGAGGAAATTGATTATGCGTTCATTCATAGTGCTTCTTTGTTTAGTACCACCTCCTGCTTGCCCAACAAAGCAAACTTGAAACACAGTTGAAACAGGCAATCAAAGATAAGAAAGCTGAAATAGGGATTGCCGTTATTATTAACGGAAAAGATACGGTAACTGTCAATAATGACATTCACTACCCGTTGATGAGCGTATTCAAGTTTCATCAGGCGTTGGCATTGGCCGATTATATGGGAAAGAAAAAACAATCACTGGACACCCGGTTGCCAATCAAAAAATCAGATTTAAAGCCGGATACTTACAGTCCGCTGCGAGATAAATATCCGCAAGGGGGAATTGAAATGAGTATTGCCGACCTGTTAAGATACACACTTCAGCAGAGCGATAACAATGCTTGCGATATTCTTTTCAACTATCAAGGTGGTCCGGAAGCTGTGAATAGGTATATCCACTCATTAGGAGTTCGGGAATGTGCCATCGTTGGAACAGAAACGGCGATGCACGAAGACTTGAATCTGTGTTATCAAAACTGGACCACTCCGTTAGCTGCTGCCGAATTATTGGAGATATTCCGCAAGAAACCTTTGTTTGCAAAAGTGTACAAAGACTTTATATATCAGACAATGGTGGAATGTCAAACCGGGCAAGACCGTTTGGTTGCTCCGTTGCTTGATAAAAAAGTAACCGTAGGTCACAAAACCGGAACGGGAGACCGTAATGCGAAAGGACAACAGATTGGTTGTAATGACATCGGTTTCGTTCTTTTACCCGATGGACGTACTTATAGCATAGCTGTCTTCGTGAAGGATTCTGAAGAAAACAGTCAGGCGAACAGTAAGACTATCGCTGATATTTCCCGCATCGTTTACGAATACGTAATACAACATTAAGAGCGACACAAAACACGTTCGGTGCGAATCAGGATTGAAACAAAGTAAAAAGTAATAGGAATAAAAAAACATTTATATGAAACTGCATCATATTGCCATTTGGACCTTCCGGCTGGAAGAATTAAAAGAATTTTATGTCCGTTTTTTCGGAGGAAAAAGCAATGAGAAATACATTAATCCCAAGAAAGGATTTGAGTCATACTTTGTTTCTTTCGGAGAGGGAACTGACTTGGAACTCATGAGCCGTACAGACGTACAAAACACACCCATTGAAGAAAACAGGGTCGGACTAACACACTTTGCTTTCACCTTTCCCAGCCAGGAAGAAGTATTACGTTTCACCGAACAGATGCGTTCGGAAGGATATACCATCGCCGGTGAACCGCGTACTTCGGGAGACGGATACTTTGAAAGTGTTGTGCTCGATCCTGATGGAAATCGGATTGAGTGTGTATATCGGGAAATAACAGGAGGAGGAAAAGGGGAAGGAAAAACAGAAACAGCAATCGGAGCTAAAACTGAAGTTGGACCGGAAGCTGAAGCTAGACCAAACACCGAAACAGAAAGTATTCATTCCGTAACGCTCGATACAGAACGCTTGCTTCTCCGCCCTTTTGAAGAAAAAGATGCAGAAGCATTTTTCACCTGTTGCCAAAACCAAATTTGGGGAACAATGCCGGATGGCCGCCCCACCGGACATTGGAAGAGTCCCGCCGTATACTCCATTCCACATTTATTAATCAGGAGGTATATGGGCAATGATACTAAAAGAAACGCAACAACTGATCGGTTCCGTAGGATCATCCCCGATCCCAAACGGGAAAACCCACAAGTGAGAATGTTGGGTTACTGGCTCGACGAGAACTATTGGGGCAAAGGATATATGACTGAATCAGTGCAAGGCGTTCTCAAATACGGTTTTGAAAAATTGAAACTAAGCCTCATCACCGCCACTTGTTATCCACATAATAAACGTTCGCAGAAAGTCCTGAAAAAGAACGGTTTCATCTATGAAGGAACCCTCCATCAGGCAGAACTGACTTACAACGGAAATATCTACGACCACCAGTGTTATTATCTCCCCGGCATCTCCCAACCTACTCCGGAAGATTATGAAGAAATCCTCCATGTATGGGAAACGTCCGTCCGTCACACGCATGATTTTCTGACGGAAGAAGATATCCAGTTTTACAAACCACTGATGCGGGAACATTATCTACCAGTAGTTGAACTTTTTGTTATCCGCAATGCCAACGGAAAGATTGCCGCTTTCATGGGACTAAGCGACGAACTGATCGAAATGTTGTTTGTACACCCTGACGAGCAAGGAAAAGGATACGGCAAACGATTAATAGAATACGCAAGAGACAAAAAACAGATGGATAAAGTAGATGTCAACGAACAGAATGAAAAGGCACTCCAATTCTATCTCCATTTAGGATTCCAAATCATCGGTAGAGATGAAACGGACAGCATGGGCAAACCTTTCCCCATTCTTCATTTACAACTGCCGGAAGCGAATACCGGTAACAGAAATTAATCTCAAACAAACATCAGTTGAGTAAGTGCCCCCAAGCAATTTGTTGAGCTAACTTAATGATAAAAGAAAAGAAACATGAACCTACGTGCCAGATTATCCGAACGTGTACACATTGAAGATATCAGAGAAGTACTCCATTTCATACAGGACGACGAGCGTCTTAGAGAAGAAGTCTACCAGCTGATATTTGACGAAGACCACATTGTTTCCTATCAGGCACTGTGGGTATGTACCCATTTCTCCAAAGCAGATGTAGAATGGTTGAGCCGGCGACAGGACGAGTTGATTGACGCTGCCATGACTTGTCCACATTCGGGAAAGCGAAGAATGATCCTGAACCTGATATGCCAGCAACCTGCCGCTGACCCGCCACGAGTGGATTTCCTCGATTTCTGCATGGAACACATGATATCACGTGAAGAACCAGCCGGTGTGCAATCTCTCTGCATGAAACTGGCTTATCAACTGACGCGCTCCATCCCGGAACTGCAACAGGAATTACGTACCATGCTGGAAATCATGGAACCGGACTTACTGGTTCCTGCCATCCGCTCTGTACGAAGAAACACCCTAAAGGCTATGAAAGCAAAGAAAAACTAATTGTTTTTATCACTTTCATTTTAATAAGTACAAATACGTATTTAGCTGTCAAATAAGAATATACCTATCAATCAGAGTATATTCAGATGGAATATTTGAGATATACCCGTCACTGAAATCTGAATACCGATACAGAAAGTAAAAAAGGCTACGAGCTTATTAATGATTTGATTTCCCACAGGTCCCAATTTCTGAATGAACCTCTGTCCTTGCGAAAGAAATACATAAAAGATGGCCGCCATACAGATAATGACAAGCGCAATGACCAAATAATTAATTCCGGTTTGCAATAGTTTGCCTTTGACACTGGCGGACGCCATCAAAGTAAAGATGACCGATATGCTACCCGGTCCGATACTGATAGGAAAGGTGATGGGATAAAAAATCTTCTGTTCGATATTCTTCCATCTGAAACCATCCACATTCTGGCTGGCCTCTTCTCCTTTATCAGTAGAACCCGAATCGCCCAACAACTCCATTGCCGTCTTACAGATCAGTATTCCGCCTCCCAACTGAATAACGGGAATAGCCAAACCGAAAATCAATAGAAACAGATGTCCTATCACCAACGTCCCGACGCCAATCATTATAAAATTGAACGTCAGTTTCTGAATAGCCGCTTTCCGCTGTTGAGGATCGAGATCTGTAAAAAATCCATTGACAACAAAACCGTTTCCCAGAGGATTTATCACCGGAAAAAGCGCCATAAACGATGACGAAAATATGATGAGAAGATTACTTAATGACATAATTCCTGTTTTTTGATACTTCATTAATATCTGATACTTATCTAAAACAGAAATGGAACGTTATTGTTTTGAGAATATGTTTTTGCGGACAGAAAAATAGTGACGGTATCCGCTTGTGATAGTGACGGTATCGTTGTCATATACCGTCACTATCCTTATCGGATACCGTCACTATCACAAGTAGATAGAATCTGTGTCTTTTCAGCTTATTATTAATTGAAATAATAAAGGAACACAGCAATTCCTTCAAGTGCCTTTTTCGGTTGGTCCTTTATTTCGATAGCAAACTTGATTTCCGCTTTTGCCACACCACGCAGATTAGTCAGCGAGTGCAAAGTAGTCACCAGACGGATGCTCTGCCCTGACAGTACAGCCTGACCGAATTTCATTTTGTCCATACCGTAGTTAATCATCATTTTCAGATTATTCACCTGGATAATCTGATTCCACAAATAAGGAAGCATGGATAATGTCAGGTAGCCGTGAGCAATCGTGCTATGATAAGGCTGTCTACTTTGGCACGTTCCGTATCTACATGAATCCATTGATGATCCAGCGTTGCATCAGCAAAAAGATTAATACGTTCCTGCGAGAGTTCCACATAATCGGAAACACCTATCTGTTGGCCTACTAGTTTTTCGAATTCTTCGTACGAATTGATAATTACTTTTTCCATAAGTCTTATCGTTTTTATGGGGGTTATTTACTATTAAATTGGGGACAAAAATAGGAAAAATAAACTGATATGCCACCAAATTTATAAATAAAAGCAAGGAATGAAGTATTTAGGTATGTTTTACAAACCGGAAGCCTGTTTCAATGCTTCTGTCAGAATACTGTACCCCTTACCATTCAAATGTAAATCGTCGAGAGTCAACTCCGGATTCAGCCTGCCATCCTGCAATAAACGATTGAATACGTCCAGATAGACAATATCTGTTCCCTGCAATTTTTCGTGTATCTTCCGGTTAAGGATCTGGATAAATTTATTCACAGCCGTACTGTAATCATCGTAATCATTACGCGGAAAAATACAGAAAAGATATGTTTTCAGTGAAGGAACGGCAAGAACCGCTTTTACATAACGCTCTACATATTCATCTATATTTTCATCGTTCAACTGATAAATATCATTGGTTCCGAATTGAACAACGACCTGGCAATCGGAAGTGTCTGCCGCAAAGGACTCCACATAGGCCAGCCCTTCACCGGGAGCACCATAGTTCAGACATTCCCATTGTGGGAAATAGATATCCAGTGCCCAAAAAGCCATGTGACTGTTACCAAGAAAGGCAAATTTTGGTTTTTCTTCTATCTTATCCATACAATTTCATTCAAGCGTCCACGTTATCTCACTCAAACTCTCAAACAAATATAGAATAAAATTCGCGGATTTACGTTACTTTTGCAAAGGTAATCACATTCATTCATATATATAAACCGATGATACATTTTTTCAAGAAACCCGTTTCTCACCTTGCGTTGCCGGAGAAATTCACTTATCCTTTCCATTATACACCTCATCCATTGTGTGTGTTGGCTGCGGAAGAAGTGAAAGCATATATTGCAAGCCGGAAAGAATGGCAAGAGGAATTGGCTTCCGGAAAGATGTTTGGAGTGTTGATTGTGCAAACGGACAACGGAATAACAAACAACGAAGAAAATCAGATTGGTTATCTTGCAGCTTTCTCCGGCAATCTGGACGGAAAGAATCTGCATCCTTATTTCGTTCCTCCTGTTTATGACCTATTACAACCGGAGGGATTCTTCAAAATCGAAGAAGAACAGATTTCTGCCATTAATATCCGTATTCGTGAATTGGAAAACAGTGGTTCTTATCTCGATTCAAAAGAGAAATGGAAGATAGAAACGGAACAGGCTAAAGCTGTTTTGAATCAAGCAAAAGCGGAGCTTAAAATGGCAAAGGAGGCGAGAGAGATTCGCCGCCAGTCATCTCCCGAGCTTTCCGGAGAAGAACAAGCCTCCCTGATTCGGGAAAGCCAATACCAAAAGGCGGAATACAAACGACTGGAAAAGAAATGGAAGAAACGATTGGAAGAGCTCGAAACGGAAGTCAGGCACTTCGATATTGAAATAGAACGACTGAAAACCGAACGAAAAGAACGTTCGGCAGCTTTACAAAGAAAATTATTCGAGCAATTCCGGATGCTAAACGCCCAAGGAGAGGTGAAAGACTTATATACTATTTTCGAGCAAACGGTTCAGAAAGTTCCTCCTGCCGGTGCGGGTGAATGTGCTTTGCCTAAGTTATTGCAATATGCGTATCTTCATCAATTAAGGCCATTGGCTATGGCTGAATTCTGGTGGGGCGACTCTCCTAAAAACGAAATCCGGCATCACGGATATTATTATCCTTCCTGCAAAGGGAAGTGCGAACCGATTCTGCAACACATGTTGCAAGGATTGGAGGTAGACGAAAATCCACTGCTGAATCCTGTTCATGAAGAGGAAGAACTGGAAATCGTGTTTGAGGATGAATGGTTACTGGTTGTCAATAAACCGGCAGGGATGTTGTCCGTTCCGGGAAAAGTAGAGAACAGAGATTCAGTCTATCATCGTTTGAAGAAGAAATATCCCGAAGCTACCGGTCCTATAATTGTACACCGGCTCGATATGGCTACTTCAGGATTATTGCTCGTTGCCAAAACAAAAGAAGTACATCAGGATTTACAGGCACAATTTGCAAACAGAAGTATCAAGAAACGCTATGTGGCTGTGCTGGATGGGACGATAATAAAAACAGAGAAGGAGACAAAGCCAATAGCAGAGAAAGCTATATTAATAGCAAAGGAAACTGTATCAACGAAAAAAACAGCAAAAGCAGAAAGAACGGGAAGAACAGGAAGAATCGAACTCCCTCTTTGTCTGAATCCTCTCGACCGTCCTCGGCAAATGGTTAGTAGAAAACACGGGAAAGAAGCGATTACAGAATATCAGATCATCAGTGAGTCTGAAAAAAATACCAGTGAATCTGAAAACACTTTCAACGAATCAAACAGGATTGATGAATCAGAAAGGAGTATCAATGAGTCAAGAAAATACACCCGGATTATCTTCTATCCATTGACCGGACGCACACATCAGTTACGAGTACACGCCGCCCATCCGGAAGGCTTGGGATGCCCCATACTTGGAGACGAACTCTACGGAAAGAAAGCAGACAGACTATACCTCCATGCCGAATATATAGAGTTCCGCCATCCCATATACGGAGACATTCTCTGCATACAGAAAGAGGCCGATTTCCATAAAAAATATGATTAAGCCATGAACCAAATTCTTTTTGAAATGTATATAGGGGTAATTACTAATTTTCAAGAACCTGACTATGGACATCAAATTCCGCATTACAAAGTATTTAGCCGTATCTGCTTTAGCAATGCTGCTACTGGAGCCTGCTCCAAAAACAATATCTACATCAACTATCCTGACGAAGAAAACAACGGAGGTTCATCCGGCTCCGGCAATGATGATAACAACGGTAACCCGGCCAAAGAGAATGCGCTGATTACTTTCAGTGCTTCCGTAGAAGGACGAAACATCACACGAGCCATGTCCCTCATGGGAAAAGGACTTCAAAGCTGGTTGTGTGCCTATACAGCCAACACATCGAACAATATCACAGGCGCTCCCGTTGCTCAAGGCAACTATGTCACCTCCTCCCCCGGTGTGCTGACAGGAAATCTAGGATATAAAATGTATTTGAGCAATGCTATCTATAGCTTTTATGCCGTATCATGCAATTCCACCAGCTCGGCGCCTACTTTCACCAACGGACTATCCGAACCTTTATCCAACGGAGTAGATTATCTTTGGTGGCACGCGGTTCATCAGGACATCGCCAGTTCACAGGTAAATATCCCCATAACCTACCAACACGCAGCCACGCAAGTAGTTGTAGCGATCGCTGGAGGAGAAAATATCACTTTAAACAAGATACTTTCCGCTACCATCACTCCGCCGAAACCGGGCGCAATCATGGACTTGTCAACAGGTATCATCACTTCGGAAGTCAGCTATGACAAAGCAGCCGATATGGGAATCAACGACTTCACCGTACAATATATCATGTTACCCGTAAAGAGCTCCTCTCCCATGACCTTGACACTGGAGCTGATGGTAAACGGAGAAAGCTTTTCACGTACCTACACCACTCCGCTCACTCCACCCAACAACCTCCTGTCAGCCGGAAATTCATACCTTTTCCGGGCAGTTATCAATGAAAACTCCATCTCATTCGCCAATGTCAGTGTGAAAGAATGGACAGAGGTAGACGAAAGCGGAAACCCGCTATACCCTGTACAAGATTAAAATATCCGAAATAAAATCAAAGCAAACCAGGTTACGCAAGCCACAAACCGGGTTATGCAAACTGCAAACCGGGTTATGTAAACTGCAAGTCGGGTTACGCAAGCCACAAACCAGCAATCATGCCACCGTTTGCGTAACCTGACTATTCGTAAATACCTGCTTCTTCAACCTGCGATAAACGTAAATAAAGGCCGGCACGAGGAATAAGTCTGCCGCTATCCAAGCCATCGGATCACCGTAGCAGACAGCAATAAAACCGAATACCGGTACGGCATAGAGACTGACAAGAATACGAGCAATCATCTCCGCCACTCCGGAGAACATGGCAAGATTGGTAAAGCCCACTCCCTGAATGGTATAACGCAAGATGCACAACAAACCAAGCATTGGGAAGAACATACAGGAGACATGCAGGAACAGCTCCGTATCCAGCAGAATTTCCGTTTCCGACGGGTCTACGAAGATCAACGCGAAATATTTAGCCCCTACCATCAGAAGAAGGAACGTGAAAGCCGCATAAATAATCATCATCAGAGCACTAGCCTTGATTCCCAACCAAATACGTTCCGGTTTACCCGCTCCGTAATTCTGTCCGCTATATGTAGCCATCGCAATGCCCAAACTCTCGAACGTACAGATAAAGAACATCTTGATGCGCATAGCAGACGTAAAGGCTGCCACACACGCCGTTCCCAAGGCATTATTCGCACTCTGAAGCATGATGCTGCCGATAGCGTGATAGAAAACTGCAATCCCATAGGCACACCGATGTAGAGCAGCGTCTTAGCCAGTTTCGACTGGAACCGGCGTTCTTTCGGAGTACCCTGCAATATTTCAAACTTCCGGTACATATAAATGTAGCAGAGAACAGCGACAATCCTTGCGAAAAGACAGTAGCAATAGCAGCTCCCGCCACTCCCCAGTCAAGTACCAGAATACAGAACAAGTCGAGAATGATATTCAGAACAGCCGCAAACAACAGAAACCAGAAAGGCGTCTTACTGTCTCCCAACGCACGGATAATGCTCGAAAGAAGATTATAGAAAAACGTACACGGCACACCGATGAAAGTGACAAGCAAGTAAGCATAAGCTCCTTCAAAAATATTCTCCGGCGTACGCATGATCCGAAGAATATCCTCACATAAAATACAGGTAAGAAGTGCAATCACCACCGACATTCCCGCAGCCAGTTTCAGACTGACAGCCACATAACTGCGCATCGTACTGTAATCCCGCGCCCCAAACTTCTGCGCAACGGGTATTCCGAACCCTCCGCAACATCCATTGCAGAACCCGAGAATGAGAAATACCACTGACGTGCTGGCTCCAACAGAAGCTAACGCGTTTATTCCCAAGAACTTTCCTACAATTGCAGCATCAACAAGCGAATACGTTTGTTGCAACAGATTGCCGAGTAAAAGCGGCAGCGTAAACTTTAAAATGAGAGGTAATGCCGGCCCTGCCGTCATTTCTTTAGAAGTTGCCATACGTCTATGTTCTAAAATCGGATGCAAAGATACGGAAAATTCAATGAATTAGTTCTTGATTTGCGTTCCTCTTTTAGTTGACATAAATCAAAAAAATCAGTATGAGAGCATGAGTCTCCCGGTCTATCGTTTCACCAACCGTTTAGGTGAACCATGCCACGAGCATCCCAGGCAGAAGACTTCTGTCAAATCGAACCCCTCCATCGAATCTTCCGGATATTTGGGAACAACTTCACCATCTTCGAGCACATAAACCAGCAGCCTGTCACCCTGTTCATTCTTCACATACATAGCTGCAATCTTGCATTGCGGACACAATAACTTTTTCATGCTGCAAAGATACAGATTGTTTCCGTCAACCACAAACTCTTCCAACGATGTTTCAGAAGCCCGTTCATGATTTACAGTTTATCTATTCTTCCAGAATCCCGGATAAAACAACAGGAGTACACTAAACAATTCCAGACGTCCCACCAGCATCAGAAAAGAAAGTATCCACTTTGCCAGATCAGGTAAAGAATTCCACGAATATGCAGGCCCGCAAGTTCCCAATCCCGGACCGACATTGCCTATACTCGAAATAACCGTACTGACGGACTCGGAAAAGCCAACTCCCAAAAACAAAAGAGCCGTCCACCCAATCAGGATCAGAACCAGATAAAAAGCAAAGAAAATCAATACGGTAGTTACGATAGAAGAAGACACCGTCTGCTTATTGATACGTACGGGAAGCACGGCATTCGGGTGGAGCAGATGTTTGAACTCATTCCGAATGGCACGTGCCACAATCAGCAACCGCATATTCTTGATACCTCCACTGGTAGAACCCGTACACCCTCCCGAAAGCATCGCAATAAACAACAGTAACCACGTGAAAGGAGGCCACATATTATAATCATCCGTAGCAAAACCGCAGGAAGTATGCACCGTAGACACCTGGAACAATGCTTTCCGGAAAGCCAGTTCCCAGTCATAATGATTTTGAAAGACGAGCGCCAACGTGATAAGAAAAGTCAAGATACCCACTGACGCCAGAAACCAGTGCAGCTCTTCATCTTTGAATAAACGACCGACTTTTCCTTTCAAACACATCAGAAACAAAGAGAAGTTGATACTGGAAACAATCATAAAGATAGCCACCACATATTCTATATACGGAGAATTCCAGTAAGATATACTGTTCTGCTTGGTAGAATATCCGCCCGTAGCAGTAGTGGCAAACGACTGGCAAATGGCATCAAACAAGCTCATGCCCCCAAACATCAATAAGACAGTTTCCGAAACTGTCAATACCAGATAAATTGTCCACAACCACTTGGCCATGACATTGATTTTCGGATGGTACGGTCGTGCGTCACTCCCGTAGATTCAGCAGAGAAGAGTTGCACTCCTCCCGTGGTAAAGATAGGAAGAATGGCAATCGTGAAAAACACAATCCCCAAACCACCGATCCACTGCGTCAGGCTTCGCCAGAAAAGCATACCGTGGGAAAGGGATTCAATATCATCGAGAATAGTAGCTCCTGTAGTGGTAAACCCGGACATGGTTTCGAAAAAGGCATTGGTTATCGTATCAATGCTTCCGCTAAAATAAAAAGGAAGCATGCCGAAAAAGGTAAAAAACACCCATGAAAGAGTGACCACACAATATCCGTCTCTCCGGCTCATCTTATTCTCCGCCTCCCCGTCCGTAGAGCAGTAACAATCCGCCTACCACAGCATTGATGATACAGGTGTAAA
>ENA-OQIG01000580-OQIG01000580.1-human-gut-metagenome-genome-assembly--contig:-NODE-580-length-20203-cov-3.715730_pt1 | contig 20203 bp, 17 predicted proteins | sample MGYA00242576_ERZ504741 | MGnify/ENA primary metagenome ERZ504741 (study PRJEB26092, sample SAMD00036436) | human gut metagenome | host: Homo sapiens | study: EMG produced TPA metagenomics assembly of... | reverse complement strand
TTCCGTGTTTGTCGGTAGCCCACTGATAACCCCATCCCATAAACTCCGGCTTACGCGCAAAGGCCAATTTATAGAAAGAATTTATCACATCCTGATATTCAACCCGATAGTCTCTCCCAACATGCCACACAACCATTCGGTACGATAGTTTGCCGCTCTTTCAAAACTGAATGAATCAATATCGAAAGCCATCGTCAGGAAATAATCAACAGCAAATTCACATGATTTGATGTCTCCGGCATTGAGCAGCCAGATACGATCAGCTGTCATGTCATAAGCTTTACGGAGTTCTTCATACATTAATGTGGGTGAAGTTGTGTTCATCCAAAGATGATCGTGAGGTTTACCCAGATAAGAAGAATGATAATATACTCCCGAACGTCCGGAACGTTTCTGTTCTTTCGGACTGCTCAAACGTTTCATATATCCATAATTATCATCCGGCCAGATAATAGTCACATCATCCGGAAGTTCCAATCCCTGATCGTATACATCCAGCACTTCCTTATAAGGAGTAAAGGCTTGAGGAATGTCTTCCGCACGCTTACCGATGGCATCTACCAGCATTTGCCTTTGTGCCATCAAAGCTTCCTGAAGCATTTCCTTTCTATCATTCATATTATTGCTTGCATTCATTGCCCGGTCGTGCAATCCACGCAAAGCCAAAGTATATACATTTTCAAACGGAGCACATTCATCTACACGTGATTTCAACACTTTGTTGACTCCATCCTTATTATTGATATAGTCCCATTCACCCATTTTATCACGCTTCCACTCACTTGCCGTGTTAAACAATAACGGTTCACAATGAGAGGATCCCATGACAATAGCAAAGCTATCCGCTACCAGGCGATTTTCAGGAATACGGTGGAATGCCATGGATGCGTCATGCATAGCCGGACAAAGATAATTAGCCTGAAGACGCAACAGCAGTTCACACACCTTTGCATACGTTCTCGGTCCGAAGTTTCCACGTTCTTTTTCAAAATTGCGTTTTGACCAACGATAGAGTCCCCAGTCCTCATCATTGATAAATATCCCTCTGAACTTGACAGACGGTGTTTTAGAAATGAACTTATCAACTTTTACACTAACTTGTTTTTGCTGTTTGATTGGAGCATCCGCCCACCAGTACCAAGGAGATACTCCTATTGCTTTTGATATGGAAAGAAGTCCGTAAGCAGTACCACGCCTGTCACTTCCAGCTACGACAATTGCTTTCTTTATGCCCGGAATAGGATTATTGACCACTTCTATCATATAACGCTCCCAACTTCCGGCAATGGCAGCTGTATCTATTTTGTGTCTCGATACCAAAGCGTCAATCCACTCGCTTTTTCCTATAGTACCGGCAATAATCGCATACCGCGCAGATACTTTCCCGGGCTTGCTTTCATCTATTCTCAACTCTTGTCCCGTCACACGACGAACATCATCCACAAAAAGAGAAGCGCTTTTACGTACTACAGTTGCATCTTTTCCATCAAAACAGATAACTGCATTCGTTGATGAAGAAACAATAGGAAAACTATTCTTTCCGGTTCCTTTGTCGAGTAAAACTTGTGCTTTTGCCGAAATCAGGCTACAACAAAATAAGCCCAGCAATAAAATTTTATTTTTCATATATACATTAGATTGACTATTGATAACGCAAAGTAAGGCAAAAAGCAATAAAACGAATAAAAGAAACCGACCTATAAATAGCAGAATATGTTCAAAAAACAACCACCGCAACTCGAGATTCGAAGTTACGGTGGCTAATTTATTATCTATTATTGAAAGCTTTCCTCATCTATCAGAATCTGTCTTCATCAGCCACAGCCTCTTCCCAAGTTTCCCATATCTGCACATTCGGATCATAACCATCATAACCGTAGTTCTGATACAAAGGAGCCTTTCCGTTAGAAACGATTGCTTTTTCAGGAATAGGCCAATAAATGTTATGTTTACCCATGATATAATTGATATCTGTTTTAGTAGCATTTACGTTAATAGTAACGCCTTTGTTGTACATACCTTTCTTTATGCAACGTTGATACCAATAGCTACCACCTTCAGAATCGGTGCCAGATTGCTTATCGAATGTTTCCACTTTATATGTATTCCCGAACTCGTCCGCTCTGCCGCTGATAGCCAAACAGAGTGACACACGGGTTAACTCTACATTACGCCATTCTTCAAAGAAAAGTTCACGCGCACGTTCATCCATGATATCACCGATAGTAACCTTACCTACATAAAATTCAGTACAATGAGCACGTTCTCTGATGATGTTTATATCATCCTTGATTGTTGGATCATCCGGATTGATATAGAATTTTACTTCTGCACGCAGCAGGTAGCTTCCGCCAAACGATACAAATACCAATCAGCAATACTGCCATCCGTAGCTCCTTCCAGACCATTATTGGTTTCCTTAGCTTGATTGATGACATCATTCAGGCAGAAAATGTAATGAGGGACGTCATACCAACGACGAATAGTGTCAGAACACATCAAATCTCCCTTGCGGGTAACAAGTTCATTTTTCTCATTGTAATAATCATCTTCTGCGTAAAGCTTAATATTTTGCCCAAAGAATTCAGAATCCGGATTATTACATTTCAGGTTTTCCATGTGCATCCAGTTTCCCGTTTCTGTACTATGCCGCAAATCGGTTTGATCCATTTTACCATTAACAGCCCACAAATCGTCTTGATAGAAAGTGGTAGTACGGAATGTAGATATACCACGTCCTAGTCCACGCATATAATCATATTCTTTACGATATTTGCCATCTTTGCGAGTATAGTTGAATAGAGCTTGCTTTCCGTCAGGCATTTTGATTTTATTATCAAAGAAGAAAGGATACATAATACGCATAGTCAACATCGGGATGAATGATTCTTTAGCTGCTCCCCGGTTGGGCATACCCATAATCACTTCTTTGTTGGCAGCAATCAACTTGTTCTCCGGACGATGTAAATCCCAGATAACATTGCGGCAATAGGCCATGATGCGGATTCGCCACCTTCAAAGAAGGTTCCGAAAGGTTCTTCCATCAAAGAATAGCCTGATTTATCAATTAAGATATCCAACTGTTCCTTTGCCTTCCCGAATTCACCAATAGACATATAGAGCTTAGAAAGCAACATACGGCAAGCACCTTTATTTACCATACCAACATAATCCATATCTTTCTGTTCAGGAACCCATTGTACAGCAAATTCCATATCTGCTACCATTTTTTTCAGAATAGCGTCACGGTGAGTAGATCGATAGTTCTGCTTAGGAACTTCCGGAAGTTTTGTCAACAAAGGTACATGTCCAAATTGAAAAACTAATGAATAATAGCGATAAGCCCGATGGAAATAGGCACGGCCAATGTATTCGTTTTTCAATGTTTCATCCATTGGTACATTACCTATAAACGAAAGTATTGTATTAGCATTTCTAACACCTTCAAAATTTTGTCTCCAGAAGAAATATATACTGTTTGTGCGTCCTAAATTTTTTTCGTCACTTTGATCGCTGTTCGGTCTCAACAGATTGTCAACATTATCCAACAATCCGCTTTTATCAGTCGCAGACGGTACCATCAAATCAGAAAAAGTATATTCTGTGGGCAGCGCTATCATCTCCCTGGAATCTTCGCTCACATAATTACGTTTAAGTTGACGGTCACAAATAGCCAATACGGATTTGATACCATTTTCCGTAGAAAATACAGTTTCCGGTTCAAACATTGTTTGAGGATCCGGATCTAAAAAACTTTCCGAACATCCGGTCAACATTAATGAAGCGCCCACAAATAAAGTGGCACTTTTACAAATATATTTTTGAATGTAATTTTTCATATACGTTTCTGTTTAAAAGATTAGAATGTTAAATTAAGGCCAAGCGTCCAAATACGAGATGCAAAATTACCGGTTTCAGGATCTCCATATCCTTCCCAATCTTTAGCCCATACAGCAGCGTTACGAACAGAGCCATACACTTTCACACGATCGATTTGTATTTTTTCCGTCCAAGCCCTAGCAATGTATAGCCAACAGATATATTTCTAAACGAATAAAAGAACGATTATATAATCTACGTGCGCCTTTTGCACCTTCTGGGCCTTGCGCCTCAATACGTGCATATTTATTAGTCGGGTTGTCTACAGTCCAATATTCCTTAGCATTCTTGTTCACCAATCTATAAGTCATACCGCCACCGTCGTCATCATTGTTCAAATACATACTTTCCAGACTCTTATGCCCCATACGAGAGTAAATATTCACAGAGAGAGTCAAATCTTTCCACAAGGTGAAATCATTACGTAATGCCCATGTAACCGGAGCGGCGGTTTGTCCCTGGAACACTTTATCATCATTATTATAGATAACCTTTACTAAATTACCATCAGCATCGTATTGGTCGTTAGCCGGATTATTCCATACTTTCGGGTCACCAGGAACCTGCCATATTTTTTAGCTTCTTCAACCTCATCTTTCTGCCAGATTCCCGTTACTTTATAATCCCAAATCGCACTAATAGGTTTATCAATAAACCATCCGGCTGCCACATAATCCGCTTCTCTGGAACCTACCACAGTTCCATTGGCATCTACTATATCTTGACGATCACCAAACAAATGTTTGATTCTGTTTTTATTATATGAGAGACTGAATGATGAACTCCATTGGAAATTCTTCTTATCAATATTCAGAGTATTCAATGCCACCTCAAAACCACTATTGTTCACCTGTCCTAAATTGGTAGTGATATTCTCAAATCCGGTGAAATTAGATAGAGGTTGTCTCATAATCATATCTTTGGTACTCATTTGATAATATTCCAACGTACCTGTAATACGGTCGTTCAAAAATCCAAAGTCCAATGCAAAGTTCCACGATTGTGTCTTTTCCCATTGCAGATTCGGGTTCTTCATACGTTGGGCCATCAAATAACGCATTAAATATAAGTCACCTGAAGAAGTGATATAACCTTGCATCTTACCACCCCCCGGATAAAGATTGGCAAGTGCTTCGTAAGGATTTTCCAATGAACGATTACCATTTTTACCATATGAAACACGCAATTTACCACTATTCATGATATGAGTATATTTTTGGAAAAAATCCTCATTAGTGAATGACCATGCTATACCTCCCGAAGAACCATGCATAAGGATTATTTGCCCCAAAAGCCGAATAGCCGTCACGTCTAATGGTACCAGTAACCATATAACGATCATCGTAAGAATAGAATGCACGTGCCATCAATGCATCAGCCGTTTGATGATTATCATCCGTTCTGAATGAGCTGACAGACTTATCTCCATTCTGGGTGTTATGGAACCCAAGCGCGTCAGACGGCAGAATATTACGGGCTTCAATCCGGTCCGACCAATATTGGCGTTCTTCCGCTTCTTGTACAAATGTCAGAATAACATGGTGCCTGTTGGCAAAAGTTTGGTCCCAAGTAATCGTATTGTTCAGAGACCAATTAAAACGTTTGGCCTGTTCCCGATTTGTTCCACGGTCGTTAGGATTGGAATTAGGTCTTTCTGCAGACGTAAAATAACGGTCATAGAAAAATTGGAAACGAGGCGCAATATTGAACTGATAAGTGATATTGAAAGGCAGTTTTACTTTAGCATTGAAGATAGTATTCAATGTAGTATACCCTTTTTCCAATTGAATGTATTGCTTCTCAAAATACCAGTTTTTTTCATTAGCACGGTCATATTGATACATCAAGGGGTCTTGTGTATAATTTCCGTTTTCGTCTTTCAGCATGGCGTATGGACTGTTTTCCATAAAACCACCCTTATCCATGCCGATTTCACCATCCGAACGATCTTGAAAGTTTACATTTGCACCCACTTCAAACCAATCGGTAACTTTTGCATTTAGTTTCAAGTTTGCACGGATAGCTCGATAAGTATCGTCGACAAACGCACCTTCATTGCGCAGATAGCCTAAAGACATGTAATAATCCACTTTATCGCCGGCACCACTAATGCTTACATTATAGTCTTGGTTGAAACCTAATCGGAACGCTTCATCTTGCCAATCGACGGTCTTTCCCGACAAAAGATTGTCAAGTGCAGCCGTATCATATCTAAATCCCAAACGTCTTGCCCATATACTAAGATCAGATTCTCCTTCCCGATTGGTCGAATAATTACGCCACTGTTCCAAAGACACCCCCGACAAATTATTAGGATTCCGGAAATACTCCGGCTTTGAAGTATATTCATTACCTGGTCTTGAATAAGCTGCATATTCTCCTGTTTCAGCATTCACACCATAAGTGTTTTTTTCTTTCCAGTCTACATAGTGTTGCAGATATTCGTCCGTAGTTTGCCATCTATCACGATAGGCAGCCTTTTGAGTTAAACCTACGCTAGCTGTGAAATTAACAACAGGCTTGCCTTTTTTACCTTTTTTCGTTGTGATGATGATTACACCGTTAGCAGCCTGTGCTCCATAAACAGCAGCTGCCGAGGCGTCTTTCAAAACATCTATCTGTCCAATATCATCCGGGTTAATTTCCGAGAGTTCTCCCTGAAAGAACATACCGTCGAGGATAATCAACGGATTGTTATGGCCACCATCTGTATAAACAGAACGCTGTCCACGGATTTTCATCTCACCGCCGCCTTTTGCGCCAGCATCGCCTTCACCATAACCTACCACTAATCCCGGTGTTCCGCGTAAAATGTCTTGAACAGTTTTAGGATTTTCATTGGCAATCTTATCAGGACGAACTTGGACGACCGAACCAGTCAGGTCTTTTTTACGCATCGTACCATAACCCACTACAACTACTTCATCCAGCGTCTCTGAATCATCTTTCATCGTGACGTTAATCAGTTTTTTACCTGCTACCGGGATTTCTTGATTCTTATAACCAATATAACTGAATTTTAACACAGCATTGGAAACCTTTACGGCAATACTGTAGAATCCGTTCAGATCGGTTACGGTTCCATTAGTAGTCCCTTTTTCCGTCACATTTACTCCAATCAACGGTTCACCCGATTGATCTTTCACATATCCCGTAATTTTAGAACTTTGAGCCTGTAGTGTACCAAGACAAAAAGTCACCAATAGTAAGAACAATCCTACCCGAGACGTGAAACCTCCTTTTTTGTTTTCCATACTAAATAAATTTGAGTTAATATTATAATATTCAAGCTTATATTGAATTTATCTACTTACTTCCGTATTATATTTTAATAGCTGCATTAATATTATATAATTTTACGGCAAAAATAAAAATGCAAGTTTATCTCAAATAGTATTTTTGTCTCAAAAAACAGAAAAATCAGTCATACGCGATTTTTGGTGGTATTTGCCCATATTTAACAAGTAATTTTGCTCGTCTACAAACTCTCCAATACAGCAATGGTGGGTATATATGTCCAGCACGGTGGATATATATATACACGACAGTGTGCATATATACCCATCAAAGCTTTACGCTGTTCGCTGTCAGCAGCAAACAAAGCAGTAGACAATATTTCTCCTATTGCCCCATTTGTTGTAACTACAGATATCTGTCGGGCACCTTCCACCAATTTCCCATCTTGAGGAGAAACAATATGCCGACGTTCAGGAGAGTCATTGCCGGAGGTTGTAAGACACTCATCATAAAGAAGTATATCATTGACTCTCCATCCCGTTCCAACCGGATGATTACCTAAAGCAAGAACAGAACTGTTTCCCATATTTATCAGTGCATTTTCTATCACACACTCATTCAATATGGTTTTAATTGTTTCCAAAGCATACCCTTTGAGGAAACCGGACAAGTTGACAGCAATTCCCGGCTGTGAATAATAGATGCTATGATCTTCAGGTGATAAATGTACCGAGTGTATCGTGTTTTGATTGTAATTTTCCGAATGGACTGTGACATCAAAGCATCCCAGGGTTTTCTCGTTGTATTCCAGGCATAAATCAATCATTGAATAAAGTTCTTCGCTAAGAACGACCGGAGAAACGGAAGCTGTCCGGTTGACAAAAGACAATTCACTGGCCGGATCATAAAAGTTCGCTATCTTTTCCAACCGACACAATGCATCATACATACGATTGACCACAAGCAACAATTCTTCTTCCGCTTTCTGGCTATATAGAATAATATCCACCCGCGTATGCATGGAAAGAAACCAGGCATAAAGCAGTCCGTTACCATCATGGGACGGTTTATAAATATGTTGAATAGGGACTTGCATCGTATAGCAGGACAAATCAGGCACAGATTACACGGATTTCACGGTTGTTCTAATAAAGTAGCAACCGCGCAATCTGTGCAATTCGTGCCTGAATAAAAATCATAAGGTATTATGACGCATCTTCCACAATAACATGGAATACGTCTTATTTCAGTTCTTTAATCTTCACATTCTTGAACCATACTTCGTCTCCGTGGTCTTGAAGAAGAATATTTCCTTCCTCCGGATTTCCGAAATTAGGCCAGTTTTTATATTTACTATATGCTACCAATGCATTCCACATATCATTGTTACGATCATATTCAATCAATTTAACTCCGTTCAACCAATGTTCTACATGGTTGCCTTTTACGATAATGGTAGCAGTATTAAACTCTTTCTTGTTGAAAGGTTTATTCTTAGGAGCCGGAATCAAATCATACAACGAACCCAGCTTTCTGTTACCTTTCACACCCAGTTTTGCATCAGGATGTTTGTCATCATCAAGAATCTGGAATTCACAACCGATAGCAGAACCTGCACCTTTATTCATATCCGGGTTTACGAAATATTTAATTCCGCTATTTGCACCTTCAGTAATTTTGAAATCTACTTTCAGAATAAAGTTCTTGTATTTACGGGTAGTCACGATATCACCGCCATTAGCAGATTCAGCACCACCGCTCTTTATCACTTTCAGAATGCCATCTTCTATCTTCCAGCCTTTCGCGGGGAAAGTAGAAAGTTTGCACCTCTCCATCCGTCAGTAGTCTTGCCATCCCATAATAGCGTCCATCCTTCTTTTGCTTCGTTCGGAGAAATCGTGTTGGCAATTAAATTTACTTCCGGTGCAGCTTGCGCTTCCGGTGTCTGATAGCGTTCTACGTCCGTCGTACAAATGCGGATATCTTTCCAACTAACTGTTTTACCTTCATCTGCCGCATTTCCAATAGCATGCACTTGCAAAGCAATAAAGCCCACAGGAGTCATATCATCCCAGATATTAGCACAAGGTACTCCGTTTATCCAAGTACGGATTGAGTTACCTACAGCCTCAATACGAGCTTTATTCCATGCATTATTCTTAAAAGCGGTTTTTGCCGACGGATTCAGCGTCAAAGGATAAAGCCAGTTTCTACGTGCCTCATCATAGATACCGCCTGACCAAGCGCGTTGGAAGGATCGATCTCAAACTGATAACCGTGTACACGACCTTTCTTATAATCTTTCTTGCTTTCACTACGAAGCTGTACTCCGGAATTTAAACCGTCATCTACCTTGAAGTCAAACTCAAGGATAAGTCACCATAATTCTTTGTCGTTGCCAAAAAAGTATTGGGTGTTCCCATTTTAGATACACCGACAATGGCACCATCTACAATTTTATACTCGGCTTTGCCATTCAATTTCTTCCATCCTTTCAGGTTTTTCCCATTGAAAAGAGGTTCCCAATTCTGTGCACCTAAAGAAGCGACACAAAATAAAAGTAAAGTTAATACGATATTCTTCTTCATAATCATTTATTAGCCTTTCCCACTCCCTTATATTCGAAGAAGGAATGGAAAAGGCTATTTTCTATTTATAATTTATAAAATTCATCCCAACCTTTACGCGGTGGAAGTCCCGCCAGCATTGCATTAGCAAATTCATTATTTGTAATCTGCTTCGTACGAGGATCAAAGAACAACTGTGTATTAAGTCGTTGAGCCATCACACCCAGTGAGAATACCTGACTCAACACTCCATTGATTTCGAACGGTGAGCGTGTCTTTTCAATACCGTTACATGCCAACAAGAAGTTCTCGAAGTGATTGGAAGGACTTTTAGGAACCTTCGGCAACTTGTCTGCCATCTCTTTTGCTTTCTCCTCCGGAATTATAGACAAAGTGCTTCCATGACTACCACCCTTGAAGATCAAATCCTTAGTATAAATGATCTTTCCTGGATTCAACTTAGACTTCGGAGTATCTCCCTGATTAGTTACCGGGATGTTCGGATCTAGTCCCGAAACTCCATAACCGGCAGGAATAGGAGGAAGATTATCCAAACCATCATACCAAGTAATATCTACCGGTGGCATTCCTTTACGTTGCGGGAAACGGAAGAGAATCGTGGAAGAATACGGGAAGAAGTAATCATTATGCCCTTTTGCATATTGCATAGTGACTTCGTATGGCAATCCCAGTTCCAGGAATTCGTGAGCCGTGTCGAGGATATGTGCTCCCCAGTCGCCCAATGCTCCCATACCAAAATCATACCAACAACGCCATTGTCCCAAATGATAATCTTTATTATACTCGTGATAAGGAGTAACTCCGAGCCAAGTGTCCCAATCCAGATCTTTCGGCAGTTGCTGACCGGAAGGAAGTTTATAAATATTAGTGTCCCATTTATGCCAACGACGTGGGTTATTCATGTGGGCAGTGATAGCAGTAACGTCTTTGATAATTCCCGCATCCATCCAGGCTTTAAACTGGAAATAGTTTGCTTCAGAATGTCCCTGATTTCCTACTTGAGTAACCAAGTTCGGACGTTTAAGCGCAGCTTGCATCAACAGTTCCGCTTCATAGAAGGTACGTGCCAGCGGTTTCTCTACATATACGTGCTTTCCGGATGCCAAAGCCAGCATACTGATCGGGAAATGCGAATGGTCGGGAGTAGCAATTGCTACAGCATCAAATTCGTTACCGGCCTTATCAAACATTTGGCGAAAATCCCTAAACTGCTTTGCTTTCGGATATTTAGCCATTATCTTTTGTGTATGTTTGGCACCCATATCTACATCACATAAAGCCACCACTTCCACCATACCTGTCCGTGCAAAGTCTTCAATAATCTGCTCTCCACGGTTACCAATGCCGATATAAGCAATCTTCACTTTGTCACCTCTTCCTTTTTTAGGTGAAGCAGTTTGCGCATGCAATAAATCACCGGTTCCCAATGCCAATCCGGCTGAAGCCATCGACATCGTTTTCAAAAAATCCCTTCGTGTTACCATAAATTATTTATTTTCATTGATATTGATTAAGTTCTTCTTTAAAATTATGCAAGAAAACTATCAACTCCTACTTTTCTTTTCAAACAGTGCTTGCATTCCATAAAACAAGAGACGCAAAATCCCCCAGAAAGCATAAAGCACAAAAGTAAATATAATTATATAAAAAATAGACGTTATCATCTCCGTAAATGGTGCATGATAAGCAATAATTGCATAAAGATGTAGCAAATTAGATACTACGAAACAAACGAGTAAAGTAATTAACTCTATTTTCTTTCGTCGTGCGGTTACAATCGTGTCTTTCATACTGCTTCGGGTGTTTTTACAGATTGATGGTTCAGATAATCTATTTTATATTCATCGGGGAAGTAGAGCATCCGCTCTTCCTCCAGTGCCTGATGTCCCAGCAAACAAAGCATACTTGCATAGTATCCTTCTTCCGCTATTCTTTCCGGTTGTTTTTGTGTTATGACGGCTTCAACGAACGCTTCCAGCAACAAGGACGTACCGTCACTCTTAGGACGTTCTCCAATAATGAACTCTCCAGTGTTCTCATTTGCAGTTTCCGGAGCCCAACTCGTTCCGGCAAAAGGAAGAGAATCGAAAACTTTGTTTTCCCAATCATTCACCATCTGCAGGAAAGCCGGTGCAGGAGCCACATTCTCAAAGTAATATTTTCCCTTTTCCGGTTCTACCGTACCAAGGTTACCCATGATCTGTTCTTCCAGTCCATAGAATTTATTGGATATAACGGAGTCGAACGTCATCTTCACCCCATCATCAAAGACATATACACAACTCACATTATCATACACATCCCTGCCATCCTTCCAATAAGTAATGGCACCATGCCCCATCACCTTCTCGGGAATCTTACGCAAAGCCCAACTTCCGATCTGAAGCTGGTGGCAAGCGAGTTCCGTCATCAGTCCCTTCGAGAATTCCTTGTAAAGACGCCAGTTTATCAGGCGTTCCAGATTGGGTGAAGGTACCGAGCGTCTCCAATCGCCATTCCGGTTCCAAAAGGTACGGATTGCATTTATTTCACCAAAGGTACCCGCATGAATCATCTCCATCGCTTTGATGTAACGAGGTCGAACAAACGTTGTTGACCAGTGAAGAAAATCTTTCCCGTGCTACGATGTTTCTGATACATACGGTAACACTCTTCCATCGTAAAACCTATCGACTTCTCACAAAATACATGCTTTCCTGCGTCGAAAGCATCCAAGACGATTTTACAATGCGAACTAAGAGGGGTAGCTACGAGTATGGCATCTATCGACTTATCTTCCAGCACTTCTCGGTAGTCACCATACACTTTGGCATTAGGCACAAGTTCCAATGCGCTCTCGATAGACGGTTTATAAATGTCGCACAATGCTACGATCTCGACTTTGGGGTTCTTAGCCAGAAATCCCATTAAAAAACGTCCCCGGGAACCAGGACCGATTATTGCCAGACGGCACTTTTCGTTTGAGGTGTTCGTCACCTCCGAAAAAGCAGAAAGCCAAGGGCTTGCAGCAAGAAGAGTGCCAGCCCCGGCTATGCCTAAATTCTTTAGAAAATCCCGCCTGCTAATAGGGGTATGTTTCATGCTTGTGGTATTTAAGATTATAATTGGTTTATTTGAAAATCAGTTATTAAATACAGGTGCTTTTTGTGTTTCGTAAGAAGGAGATCCTCCCTCTACGTAAGGCCAACCTTCTTGGTCCCACTTGATCTGGTCCAACAACAGAATACGTCCGTTCTCCGGGGTCGATCTTGAAAAACCATGATACAGAAGCCAGTCTTGTCCGGCATCATCCCGGATAATTTGCGAACCGTGCCCATTGCCTACAAAATGATCATTCGCACCTATCACCAAAGAATAACCATTCTTCAACATCGGTTTACCGGTCTTGTCTTTGTACGGGCCCCATACTTCTTGGAACGTCCCACTACGACTTTATATGTACTTTTCACTCCTTGACAACAACTTCCTATGGAGCAAACATATAATAATAATCGCCGTGCTTATGGATATAAACAGCTTCAAAAGCAGTTCCCGCTATTCTCTTTTTTTTCGCTCCCGACATGATCGACAGCCCATCCGCAGTCAGTTCAATAACATATATTCCCCGGAAGCTGCCCCATACCAAATAGTTTCTCCCCTCATACTGCAGGAGACTGGGATCGATTGAGTTCTGTACACCAATCTCATTGCTACGAAACATCTTACCATGATCCGTAAAAGGTCCCTGCGGAGAGTTGGCCGTAGCTACCCCAATTCCGCACGTTTGTTCTCCTCCCCACACCGACATTGCATAATAAAGCACATATTTACCGTTAATATAATTAATGTCAGGTGCCCAGATTCCAGCTTTAGGTTCAAACCTGGGACGAGTTTTATTCGTAAATGCAGTGTTGCAATACGTCCATTCCACCAAATCTTTCGACTTCATGATCGGAACGTTTCTGGTAGATTCGGTAGCATACACATAAAAATAACCATCTGCAGCTTTAATCACCGTAGGGTCGGGCATGGCAATATCTACAACCGGATTCTTATAACTCACCGCAGACTTTGTCTGTGCTCTCCCCTGCGAAAGACAAGCACCTATCATGAATACGAAAACGAACAAATTTACATACTTTTTCATCAAATCATTCTTTTAAAAGCTCCTTTTTACCTTATCTTTATAGCTATAAATTAATATTAACTTACAAAATCCTTTGGAAGCACTCCAAATTGCTTCTGGAAACACTTGGCAAAATAAGACGGAGAATTAAACCCTACCATATAGCAAATCTCATTTACCCGGTTTTCTCCTTCTTTCAATAATTGAGCAGCCTTCTTCAAACGTTCCAGTCGAAGATATTCATTCGGACTCAAATCCAAGACTCCCTTTATCTTCCGATAGAAATTAGAACGGCTCATATTCAGGCTATCCGCCATATCATCCATGCTAAATTCCGGATTACTATAATTCACCTGGATAACCTCATTCAACTTCTTTATAAAATCTTCGTCAGCTTTTGTCAACGCCATCGTATTGGCTGCCACAAAAGGAGACTGTGCAAAAGCCTTGCGCAGTTTCTCCCTATTCTGAATAAGGCTGGAAGCACAAGCCTGTAAATATTCCACAGAAAAAGGTTTCTCCAGATAAGCATCTGCTCCCAGTTCCATTCCCTCTATCTTAGACTGGATATTCGTCTTCGCAGTCAACAAAATAACGGGAATATGGCTATAATTCAAATCTGACTTGATCGTCTTACACAATTCAAAACCATCCATCACAGGCATCACAACATCACTAACCACCAAGTTCACATAATTACCATCCAACACTTGCAACGCTTCCGCACCATTAGTGGCAGTCAATACAGTATATTCTTTCGATAGCTGACGCACTACAAAGGCAAGCATATCCGGATTATCTTCTACAACCAGCACTGTAGGCCGATTATCTTTCTTTTCCGTCTCTCTAACAGGAATTTCATTCATCCTGTCTATTTCAACTTCCGGTTCCGGTGTTAAGGTTATTGTCATATCCTGAACGATCGGCAAAGTCAGACAGAAGGTATTATTTTCTTCCCCTGCTCCCATAGCCAGGTTCCTTGATGCAGTTCTGCCAATGAACGGGAAAGAGCTAAGCCGATTCCTGTTCCAGTGGTCACTTTTCCGTCTTCTTTTTCATTGAAACGAACGAAAGGTTTAAATATCTCCTCCTTCATCTCATTGGGAATAATCACCCCATCATTCTCTGTACGAATACGGAATGAATTATTATCATCCGCTTCCGGCACTTCCAAAGATATGTGTACGTAGCTTTCAGCATACTTCACCCCATTGTTCAACAAATTACTGATAATCTTCGTAAACGCCTCCCGGTTCACATGTGCATAAAAGTCCTTTTCAGGCACTTGCAAGGTGAATTCCAAACCTTTTTGTTTGGCAAGGGAAGTGAAACGTACATGAGTCTCCTTCAAGACCTCCGTTACATTACATTTCGCAAAATTCAAACGGAATCCCTGACTTTCCGTTTTACGGAAGTCAAGTAACTGGTTAGTCAGGTTCAACAATCGTTCCGTATTCTGCTTCATTACATTCAGGTCTTCCCGCGTTTCCGCATCGACCTGTTTCTTCAATATAATGTTTTCCAACGGACCTTTAATCAATGTTAGCGGTGTACGTATCTCATGGGCCACATTCGTAAAGAAATCAATCTTTGCATGGTAAACTTCACGTTCCTTCTCCTGCTCGAATTTCTCCATCTGCCTGCGGTGTTTGCTGTTACTGCGTCTCTTGAAATACATAACCGTATACAGGGAGCAGCCGATAATCAGCAGAGCATACACACAATACGCCCATATAGAGAGATAAAAAGGAGGAAGAATATGTACCCCTAATGACACTTCGTCGTCACTCCATACACCGTCGCTATTAGCAACCTTTACCCGGAAGGTATAATCACCATAACGAAGATTGGAATAAGTAACGATAGGCTTTCGCCAACCGTCAGCCAATCCGTATCAAAGCCCTCCAGTTTATACATAATTCGGCTCGTTTTCGGAGCCTGGAAATCCAACGCTGCTACACGGAAAGAAAAAGAATTCTGATTGGACTGGAGCACAAGCTGGTCGGAGAAAGTTATACTCTTCTCTAACGGAGATCCCGGTTCGCCGGCATATACCTTCTTACCAAACAGAAAGAAATCAGTAATGGCAACAGACGGAATGAACTTATTCTCCGAGAAATTCTTGGGATTAAAAGCAATAAAACCATCAATGCTACCCAGATAGATCGTACCATCTTCAGTCTCAAAGCTTGAACGATAATTAAACTGGTCGCCCAACAAGCCATTGGAGGTGGTATATACTTTCATCACGCCAGTGTTGGGTTGGAAGCAAACCAGACCGTTGTTGGTTGTCAACCACAAAAATCCGTCTTTATCCTCCACAATCTGATATACAACATCGTTCGGCAATCCGGCCGACAAATTATAATTGGCAAATGTGTCCGTATCCGGCTGAAAACGACAGAATCCTCCTCCTTGGGTAGTCAGCCAGATTTGCCGGTGAGAATCTTCAAAGATGCTCAAGACCTTGTCATACGGAAGGCTCTTCGGATTATTTTCATCGTGCAAATAGTTCTTCCATTTCTTTTCGCTCACATTGTAGCAATAAGCTCCATTTGCATAAGTTGCCAGCCATAGATTACCACCGGAGTCCTCCTTTATGTCATACACAAACCGACCGTTCAGTTCCGGTATCCGGTCGAAATCATCAGACTGTTTATTATATCGGAGCAAGCCGAATAAAGTTCCCAGGTAAATATCACCGGTCGTTGTGCAGCAAATAGAGAAAACACTATTATCTATCAATGAACGGGGAGAATCCGTTTTCTGATAGGTTTTCACGATAGCTCCCGTACGCGTATCTACTACTTTCACTCCTTTTGAAAAGTTCCTACCCAAAGATGATCTCCAATTAAACATAAACCATGCACATTGGTAAAAGCACTACTGGCGTAAAGAAGGAGAATGTTTTGGTCTTGGGGTTGAAACGGTTCAGACCACCGTCCTCCGTACCAATCCACAGGATACCTTGATTATCCTGACAGAACTCACGTACTCGTTTCCCACGCAAACCATTATCAGTCCCTTTGGGATAATATTTCTCGAAATACGTATAAAAACGAGGATAGTAATTCACACCGCCAAAATAAGAGCCAATCCAGATACCACCCTCGCGATCCTTACACAATGAATAAATAGCATTGTCGGATAAAGAATAAGGGTCGTTGATCGAACTGCGCAAATGAACATACTTACCCATTCGGAGATTATAAATATAGAGTCCCGATTCTGCACCAATCCACAATTCATTGTCAGAAGCAACCAGCAGTTCACGACAAAAAACAGACTCTCCACTTTCATCTTTAGAGAGTAAATCATGCAGTTTGTTAGAGGTCAGGTTCAGCTCTTTCACTCCTCCTTTTAAAGAGCCTATATATAGACAATTATATGCTCCTTTCACCAGCCTATCACGACATCATTCTCATAAGTTTTTTGATCGTCTACAGGTGAGACATAAGGATGAAGGGTTTGCAAACGGTCTTTCGAATAGAAAAGTCCATCGCCATAGCAGCCAATCCAAAGGGTTCCGCTATTATCGAAAACAAAAGACTGGACATTGGTGGAGATAAAAGAAAAGTTCTTCAATGTGTGGTTCTGGAGTGTTCCTTCCTCCAGATCATAACAAAATAGTCCCTGCGACTCTACCGCTACCCAGACACATCCTTTGTTGTCTCCGGAGATTGCAGTTACGGTATGCTCTATTTTCGTGTTTTCTGCGCTCAATTCAGCAAAATGCCGGAAAGAATCTTTTTCCGGATTATAGATATAAAGTCCTACATCCGTACCTACCCAGATATTTCCTTTTGCATCCTCATAAAGAGCTGTGATAAAATTATTACCAATGCTCCGCCGTGTGCGGTCATCGTGTTTGAATTTGCGGAATGACAAACCGTCATATCTATTCAAACCATCTTTCGTGCCGAACCACATAAAGCCCTGCTTATCCTGCAAAATCGCATTGACCGTATTTTGAGATAATCCGTTCTGTACACTAAGATTTTTGAAATAATAATGCTCGTCCGCCATTTGAGCATGGCAGCCGATCTGATAGCCAATTAAACAGATTAAAAATATGAGAACTTTCTTCATAAACATACGTGTTTTCTATCCTTCCGTTTGAGTTACCAAATGTAGGCAAAATCACAGCGGAAAGATAGTAAATATGTCTCAATGAATGAAAGAATAGTCCTATTTTTCTATTCTGATACGCGCGTCAACTGCTACAACGGCCTTTTCTGTTGCTAAGAGCGGATTTATATCCATTTCTTTGATCTCTGTAGCGAAACGTAGTAAAGTGGACAAACGGACAATAATTTCAGCAAATTTATCTTCGTTGACTCCCTTTTGCCCACGTGTTCCCTGAATGATTTTATAAGCACGCAAAGAATGAATCATTGAATAAGCTTCTTCGTAAGAAAGCGGAGCCAAACCGGAAGATACATCTTTCAGCACCTCCACAAAAATACCTCCCAAACCACAAAGTACCACGTGGCCGAACTTCTCTTCATATTTTGCGCCAACAAACAGTTCCGTACCTTTCAGCATCGGCTGTACCATAATTGCTCTTGCATCAGGTATCTGCATCATACGATCGAATTCCAGTGCCAGATGTTGCTCACTTTTAATGTTCAGAACGACACCGCCGACATCTGATTTGTGCACAGGACCAACCACTTTGGCAACTACCGGAAATCCGCACCGACGGGCAAAAGCTACTATCTCCTCTCTATTATCGGAAACAAATTCATCTACCAACGGAATACCGGCAGCATGCAACAATGCCTGTACATAATTGGGAGCGATATAACCATCCTCCGGAATCGAATCAATAATACGACGAATCCTCGGAACGTCCACTCCGAACAATTCTATTTCAGGAACTGCCGGTTTAGGAGCATTGACGATACGTGAAAGGGCAGTACCCAGGGTCACTTCGTCTGCAAAATTCACATGCCCTTTTGCCAGAAAGGCGGAAACCTCCGCTCCGGCTGTATTAATGGAAGGAAGAATGGGAAAAATCGGTTTCTTGCAAGTCTGCATCTTTTCGTGAAGCACATCATACATTTCAAACATAGTAACCAATCCCGGAGTTCCAAAGATGGCCATCATGGCGTCTATATTGTCAAGCTTTTCCTCGCAGTAGTCAATGCAAAGGCGCAGATGTTCCGGTGTTCCGGTAGCCAGAATATCAATAGGATTCCCGACGGCAGCACCAGGGAATAGTTGGGCTTTTAGTTCCTCGGCTACTTCTCCCTCCAGCTTAGGCACATTCAGTCCGCCTTTACTCAACGCATCTGTCAACATCACTCCCGGCCCTCCGGCATGAGTGATAATGGCAAAATTCTTTCCTTTCAATTCGGGTAAAGTAAACACGCAACCCACAGTAGTCAATTCTTCACGAGAGAAGCAACGCACAATGCCTGCTTTACGGAACAAAGCCTCCACCGCCGAATCGGAACTGGCAATTGCACCTGTATGGAAGATGCCGCCCGGCTTCCGCTCTCCGAACTTCCGGCTTTGATTGCCGCAATCTTGCACCCTTTTCTAATCAAAGACGAAGCATGAAATAACAACCTGTCCGGATTCTGAATACTTTCAATATAGAGTAGTTTCAGATGAGAATCTTTTTCGGGATCGAAGTTCTCATCCATAAATTGCAATACATCTTCTACACCGATCTGCTTGGCGTTTCCCACCGACCAGACTGAATTGAACTGCAAACCTTTTGTTACGGCACTTTCGAGAATAAATACCGCCGTAGCACCGGAGCTGGAAATCAAGTCCACCCTTTGGGGTTTAAGTTAGGAATCGGCTGGCTGAATACACTATGATGCCATGTATTCATCAATCCAATGCAATTAGGACCAATCAGTGAAGCGCCGTATTTATTAACTGTTTCCAAAATACGTTCTTCCAACAGCGCCCCTTCGTGGGTTTCTTCACCAAAACCAGCCGAGAGTATGATAAATGCCCTGGTTTGTTTCTTGCTAGCCAATGTTTCCACCATATCAGGACACATCGAGCAGGCACAGCCAACACCGCCAGATCTGTGTCCGGTAGATCATTCACATCCGCAAAGGCGGGAACTCCCTGCACTTCCTTTTCCTTCGGATTCACCGCCCGAAGTTCTCCCTGATAACCTCCGTTTATCAAATTCTTTAATATTGCGCCACCCGGCTTATGCACATTATTCGATGCCCCTACTACGACAATACTTTCAGGACGAAGCAACTGGGTTGTTATCATATCATGCTTTGGTTTTCGTTTAACTTAGGTACAAATTATAATTCTTTCTTACGAGAAAAAACGTAAAAGAAAAAAGGGGAAGAAAATTGAAATGAAGGACTTAGGTAATCAACCTGGAACCATGCCCCAGCTAAGACGGCAAGGCATT
>ENA-OQIG01000578-OQIG01000578.1-human-gut-metagenome-genome-assembly--contig:-NODE-578-length-20269-cov-1.489524_pt1 | contig 20269 bp, 38 predicted proteins | sample MGYA00242576_ERZ504741 | MGnify/ENA primary metagenome ERZ504741 (study PRJEB26092, sample SAMD00036436) | human gut metagenome | host: Homo sapiens | study: EMG produced TPA metagenomics assembly of... | reverse complement strand
GACAGCTGACCGTTGACAGGGGTGTTGCCCATGCATCACCCCTCTTTTAAAATCCTTTAATTTTCTGTCGATTCATGGTAAAATGACCGTTGTAGTATGTTCGAAGGAGGCTTTCTGTGGCAGTACGGGGAATTCTATTTGACTTTGACGGGACGCTGGCCAACACCACGCCCTGATCCTGGCCACTTTCCATCAGACCCTGGACCATTTCGTCCCGGAGCGGAAGGTGGACGATCAGGCCATCATCAACACCTTCGGCCTTCCCCTGCGGGAGGGCCTGGCAGGGCTGTCCGGCTGCACCGACCCGGCGGAACTGGACCGGATGACGGCCTATTACCGCCAGTACAACACCGCCTGGCATGATGAAATGATCCGCCCCTTTCCCGGGGTAAAGGAAGGGCTCACCGCCCTGCGCCGGGCCGGGGTTCCCATGGCCATCGTCACCAGCAAGTTCAAGGCCAGCTGCCAGAGGGGGACTCCGGTGCCTGGGGCTGGAGGACTGCATCGACGACATCATCGGATGCCAGGAGTGCACCGCCCACAAACCGGATCCGGAACCCATGGAAAAGGGCCTGGAGCTGCTGGGGCTCCGGGGGGAGGAATGCCTCTGTGTGGGAGACAGCCCCTATGACCTGGTCAGCGGCAAAAAAGCCGGCTGCCGGACGGTGAAAGTGGGCTGGACCTCCTTCTCCCAGGATTTCTTCGACCGGTTCATCCGGCCTGACCATACCATCGGCACCCTGAAAGACCTGCTTTCCTTCGTGGAACCATCAAAACCAGAGAGGTGATTGCATTGCGCAAAATCGGGATCATCGGCGGCACCGGGGTGGAGGACGCCTCCGCCTTCGGGAAGCTGGCTCCTCTTACGGTGGAAACGCCCTTCGGCCAGGCCCGCTGCCTGAAGGGGACCGCCGCCGGCCATGAAATCTATTTCCTGGCCCGGCACGGCCTGGACCACAGCGTCCCGCCCCACAAGATCAATTACCGGGCCAACATCTTTGCCTGAAAAAACTGGGGGTCACGGAGATCCTGTCCTTTACGGCAGTGGGATCCCTGAACCGGGGACTGCTCCCGGCACCTTTGTGGTGACCAGCCAGCTGCTGGACTTTACCAAAAGCCGGGTGAACACCTTCTTCAACGGGGAAAACGGCCAGGTGGCCCATGTGGATTTCGCCCAGCCCTACTGCCCGGCTCTCCGGGAACGGCTGAACCGCTGCCTGGTGAAACTGGGGCTCCGGCACAGCAAACAGGGGACCTACGTGGTCACCGAAGGGCCCCGGTACGAAACTGCGGCGGAAGTGCGGATGTATGCCGCCATGGGAGGCGATGTGGCCGGCATGACCAACATGCCGGAAGCGGTGCTGGCCCGGGAAGCGGAAATCTGCTATGCCAACTGCTCCGTGGTCACCAACATGGGGTCGGGGCTGGCGGTCCGGTCCCTGTCCCACGAAGAAGTGACGGAAGCCATGGAACGGCTGGAAAAGCAGATCCTGGCGGTGATCGAAGCCTATGTGAACGATGACGGTCCCTGACCCACAGCTGCCAGTGCCGGGAAGCCCTGAAGGAATACGGGGGATTCCGGCTGGAAGCTCGGCGGGGATGCAAAGGAGGAATGACGGGGCATTATGGTCTATGATATTGCAATCAAGGATGTGGAACTGACGGAACCGGGGACGGGGACCTGTTCAACATCGGGATCAACGGCAGCACCATCGGGTATGTGGGCACGGACCGGTGGAAGGAAAAACCGTGCTGGACGGCCGGGATCACCTGGCGGTGCCCGGGTGGGTGAACGCCCATACCATGTGGCCATGACCCTGTTCCGCAGCTATGCCGACGACATGGCCCTGATGGACTGGCTCCAGAACCGTATCTGGCCCCTGGAAGCCAGACTGGACGGCCGGGCGGTGTACTGGGGGAGCCTGCTGGGCATCGGAGAGATGATCCGCACCGGCACCACCTGTTTCGCCGACATGTATTTCTTTATGGAAGAGACCGCCAAGCGGCGGCGGACAGCGGCATCCGGGCCGTATTGTCCCGGGGGCTCACCGGCAGCAGCCCGGAAGACGGAGCCGCCCGGCTGGAAGAGAACACCCAGCTGTACAAAACCTGGAACGGAGCCCAGAACGGCCGGATCACCGTGATGTTCGGGCCCCACGCTCCCTACACCTGCAGCCCGGACTACCTGAAGACCGTCATTGCCCGGGCCCGGGAACTGGGTGCGGAGATCCACATGCACCTGGCGGAGACCGCCGGGGAAGTGGCGGACTGCCTGAAACAGTACGGCAAGAGCCCCATCGCCCTGATGGAGGAACTGGGGATGTTCGAAGGGGGAACCCTGGCGGCCCACTGCGTCCATGTGGATGAGGCGGACCAGGACATCCTGGCCCGGCACGGGGTCCGGGTGGCCCACAACCCCCAGAGCAACCTGAAACTGGCCAGCGGCATCGCCCCGGTGGCCAGCATGCTGAAAAAAGGCATCACCGTGGGCCTGGGCACCGACGGGGCCAGCAGCAACAACAACCTGGACATGCTGGAGGAAGTGCGGCTGGCGGCCATGCTGGCCAAGACCCAGTCCGGGGATCCCAAGGCGGTACCGGCTCCCAGGCCCTGGCCATGGCACCTGGATGGCGCCAAAGCCGTGGGCTGAAGGACACCGGGAAGCTGGAAGTGGGACAGAAGGCGGACATTGTATTGTACAATATGGATTCCCCCGCCTGGTACCCCCGGCACGACCGGACGTCTCTGCTGGTGTACGCCGCATCCTCCGCGGATGTGGACACGGTACTGGTGGACGGCAACATCCTGCTGCGCAAAGGAGAACTGACCACCATCGACCTGGAAAAGTCACTGCGGAAGTGGGACAGTGCTTGAAGGAAATGACAGCCAGTGCAGAGTGAAGAGTGGGGGACGTTGGCCGAACCCCACCACCGTCCTGACGGACGTCCCCCGCCCCTTGCAGGGGACGGACAGCCCTTCGGGCGAAATAACCAGGACGGGCTCCCGGGCTGTGGAGCCCCTGCGGCATTGACGATGGATCATCGGGACCGTAGGGGCCGCACGCCGGGCGGCCCGCCTCGATGAACGACTCACGATGAACGATTCACGATTCACGATGAACGACAATAAAGGAGTGTTTGGTGTGGCAAAGATCTTGAAAAAACTGCAGCTGGCACCTGCAGTCTGGGAATTTGAAGTGGATGCGCCTCTGATTGCGCACAAATGCAAACCGGGACAGTTCGTCATGGTACTGGTGGACGAAACCAGCGAACGGATCCCTCTGACCATTGGTGATTTCGACCGGGAAAAAGGCACCATCACCCTGATGGTCCAGGCGGTGGGGAACACCACCCGGCATCTGTGCGAGGATTTCGCCCAGGGCGACGAGATCCAGCACATCCTGGGGCCTCTGGGCCAGCCTTCTGAAATGGGCAGGTTCGGCACTGTGGTCATGGTCTGCGGGGGCATCGGCGTGGCGCCGGTCCATCCCATTGCCCGGGCCTACCACGAACTGGGCAACAAGGTGATCACCATCATCGGGGGCCGGCACAAGGACCTGATCCTGTGGCGGGACCGGATGGAAAAGATCAGCGATGAAGTGATCATCACCACCGACGACGGGTCCGAAGGCATCAGGGGCTTTGTCACCGATCCTCTCCGGAAAATGCTGGAAGAAGGGAACCATCCGGACCTGGTGGTGGCCATCGGCCCCATCATCATGATGATGAACGTGGCCAAGGTCACCCAGCCTACAACGTGAAGACCACCGCCAGCCTCAGCTGCCTCATGGTGGACGGCACCGGCATGTGCGGCGGCTGCCGGGTGCAGGTGGGGGGCGAAAGCAAATTCACCTGCTGTGACGGGCCGGAATTCGATGCCCATCAGGTGGATTTCAAAAATCTGATGCAGCGTTCCAAGATGTACAAGGACCAGGAAGCAGTAGAATACAGTTGCGGGGGGCATTGCAGATGCGTGGAGGAATGAGAAATCCCATGCCGGAACAGCCGGCGGATGTACGGAACCATAACTTTGAAGAAGTGGCCCTGGGCTACCCGGAAGACGTGGCGGTGGACGAAGCCCAGCGCTGCCTCAACTGCAAGAATCCCCAGTGCGTCAAGGGCTGCCCGGTGAACGTGGATATCCCCCAGTTCATCCATGCGGTGACGGAACGGGATTTTGACGGAGCCATCCACATCCTGAAGAACAAGAACTCCCTGCCGCCGTGTGCGGCCGGGTGTGCCCCCAGGAAAACCAGTGCGAAAAACACTGCATCCTGGGCATCAAGGGAGAACCGGTGGCCATCGGCCGTCTGGAACGGTTCGTGGCGGACCGGGCCCGGGAAGCGGGCACGGATATCGTGAAAGAAGGCCTGGCACCCAAGAACGGCATCAAAGTGGCCGTGGTGGGGGGCGGACCTTCCTGCCTCACCGCCGCCGGGGACCTGGCCAAACTGGGCTATGACGTGACGCTGTTCGAAGCCTCCACAAGGTGGGCGGGGTGCTCATGTACGGCATCCCCGAATTCCGTCTGCCCAAGGCCATCGTCCAGCACGAAATCCAGCAGCTGAAGGAACTGGGCGTGAAGATCATGACCGATGTGGTGATCGGCCGCACCTTCACCCTCCACGAACTTCTGGGCGAAGAAGGATTCCAGGCCGTGTACGTGGGCACCGCGCCGGCTGCCCCATTTCATGCGGATCCCCGGAGAAGCCTGAACGGGGTGTATGCCGCCAACGAATTCCTCACCCGGGTGAACCTGATGGGAGCCTGGAAGTTCTCGAAAATGGCCACTCCCGTGTATGTGGGGGAGAACGTGGCCGTAGTGGGGGCCGGCAACGTGGCCATGGATGCCGCCCGGACCGCCAAGCGGCTGGGGGCGGAAAACGTCTATGTGGTGTACCGCCGGAGCGAAGCGGAAATGCCCGCCCGGAAGGAAGAAATCGCCCACGCCAAGGCGGAAGGCATCGAACTCCACATGCTGAACAACCCGGTGAAGATCCTGGGCAACGAAGAGGCTGGGTCACCGGCATCGAATGTGTCCGGACGGAACTGGGCGAACCGGATGCCTCCGGCCGCCGGAGCCCGGTGGAAATCCCCGGCTCCAACCATGTGTTTGACGTGGACATGGTGGTGATGGCCATCGGCCAGGGGCCCAACCCCCTGCTGAAGCACACCACCCCGGACCTGGTGACCAACCGGAAAGGGCTCATTACCGTGGACGAAAAAGAAGAAACCTCCATTCCGGGGGTCTTTGCCGGGGGCGATATCGTCACCGGGGCTGCGACGGTGATTTCCGCCATGGGGGCCGGCAAGAAGCTGCCCGGGAAATCGACGCCTATCTGAAAGAAAAATTAGGGAAGTAACAGAAGGAATGAAACAAACTGAAACGATGGGGCTGGCGGCGGCCGTCCTGTGCCTGGGACTGATCCAGGCCGGGACTGCCAGAGCGGCAGCGCCCAAAAACACCTATAAACCGGCCAGCGGGGGCTAGTACCCTGACGGTACCCCCCGGCAGCCGGGAGATTTACCATACCTCCACAGGGATCCGGTTCACCGTGGGGAAGGATTTTCTGGTCAGTGCGGATCTGTACACCCTGCCCAGTTTCGTATCCGTCCCCATGAAGCAGTATTCCTCGGAGCAGAAGAAAGATTTCAAGAAGTTCCTGGGGAAGATCCAGGACCAGGAAAACGACACCATCCAGGATGAGGGCAGCTCCCGGAATTTTGGCAGCCAGCCCGCCCTGGACGGGATCCTGGGGGAAAAGCTCCGGAAATACCGGGCCACCTCCGGGGAACCCAAACCCCAAAAGAAGGACAAAAAGGAACAGGACAGCTACACCTATGTGGCGGTACCCCAGGACAAGCTGCGGACCCACCGGCCCTTCCTGATCGGCCGGGCCTACCAGCCGGAAAAGAACGTGCTGCTGGTGGTGAACGTGAGCGCTCCGGAAAACCTGGAAGCCGCGGCCCGGGCTGCCCTCCAGTCCCTGTGCGCCGATCTGACCTTTCCCGGGTGAAGTACACCGATGTGAACCTTCTGACGGTGCCGGGGATGGGCTATGAAATGGAGATCCCCAGTGGCTGGCGGATGTACACCTACGGGCGGACAATGTGCTCCTGGGCCGGTCTCTCAGCAGCGTCCATACCGACGGGCTGCTGATCCGGGAATTTTCCGATGACACCTTTGCGGAACTGGGAAATTCCACCCCGGAAGGCTGAAGGAAGCGGAAGACGCCTTCATCCAGAAAGTGACCCGGTACACCCCCAACATCACCGTGCTCCGGCACCAGCCATTTCCGTGGGCACCTGAACGGCAGCATGTCCGAATGCACCGACAGGCGGGACCTGAAGAAGTGTTCGTGGTGAACACTATCTGATGACGGCCCGGGCAACGTACATGATCCGGTACCAGACCGATGACACCATCAACTACGACCTGAAACTGAAAGCCTTCAAACAGTCCGTGGAAAGCTTCAGCCTGCTCCAGAACAACGACGGCAGCGGCTTGAAGCCGGAGAGGGATATGTAGGATTTTGGTTGATAGTTGACAGCTGACCATTGACAGGGGGTGTGAAAGTTATTTTTTCACACCCCTTCCCCTTTTTTTACATTTCCGTCACAAATCCTTCATGAACCGTTCATTTTAAAAGGTGTACAATAAAACCATAAGAAGTGACTGGCCAGTCCGGTCTCTTTTCTTTTGGTAAAAATCGAAACGGGAAGAAGGAATCTTCAATGCAGAAGAAAATGTTTGCAGTGACGCTGGCTGTGCTGGCATCCGTGGCTCCATGGGCTTTGCAGCTCCCCAGACCAGCTGGGAACAGGGGGAATGGCAGCTGAACGCAGGAGCCTGGGCTCCCAAAGCCAAATTCGACGGCAATGAATCCAGTACCAAATGGAACTTTGACGGCGGTGTGGGCTACGGACTGTCCGACAAATGGGCTCTGGAATACGACTATCGGGCCTGAAGACCAAAGCCGGGGATTTCAAGACCGACGGGGACCAGAACGAAGTGAACCTGGTTTACACCTGAACAAGAACTGGGCTCTGTTTGGCGGCTGGAACCGGATCAACGATGATTTCGACGGCAGCTACCATGGGCCCCACACCGGCAGCGCTGACAGCGTGATCAACAACGTGGCCCAGTTCGGGGTACGGACCAAATACGACCTGGCCAAAAACCTGGCCTTCTATGCAGAAGGCGCCCTGGGCACCAAGAAGACCAGCCAGTGGGATGCGGGCCTGGCCTACACCATTGCGGACAACTGGGATCTGAACGCCGGCTACCGGTATGTGGATACCAAGCTGAACGATGACAGCAACATCAAATACCGTGGCTTCCTGGTAGGCCTGTCCTACCGGTTCGGAGGCCACAAGAAGGCAGCCCCCATGGTGGAAGAACCGGTGGCACCGACGGTGGCTGAACCGGCAGCTTCCGCTCATGTATACAATGACTACTATCTGGACAGCATCCACTTCGATTCCGATGTGGATACCCCGAAAGCTTCCGAAGCGGCCAAACTGGCCAACTTCGTAGCCGTGGCCAAGGCCCATCCGGATTCCACCTTCAAACTGGTGGGCAACACCGATTCCGATGCTTCCAACGCCTACAACGAAGACCTGTCCAAACGCCGTGTACTGAACGTGGCCAGATACGCCAACGACAACGGCGTGGCTGCTTCCCGGATGCAGCTGAACTACAAGGGTGAAAACAACCCTGTATCCTCCAACGCCACCGAAGCCGGCAAAGCCGACAACCGTCGCGTGGATATCTGGGAACATAAATAATTAAGAAAAAGGGGACTGTTGCAGGAGCAACGGTCCCCTTTGGTCGCGGCCCGTGGCTGGGGTGTGGCAGGTTTCCTGTCACACCCCTTTCCTTTTCCCCCTCTATCCCCTATAATAACCCTATGAGAAAGGTTGTGATACTTTATGGAACCATTGGAACAGCTTGCCTGGGCAGCCATTGCCTGTGATGCGGGGGATCCCCGGCGGATCCACCATCTGTTGAAAGTCCATGCTTTTGCCCGGCTCATCGGGCTGGAGGAAGGGCTGGATCCTCGGACCAGTTCCGCCTGGAAGCCGCCGCTTACCTCCATGACATCGGCATCCACGAAGGAGAACGCCGGTACGGCCACTGCACCGGGAAAATCCAGGAAGAACTGGGGCCCGGGGTGGCTCAGCCCATCCTGGACAAGGCCGGCATCACCGGGGAAGACGCGGAACGGATCAAATGGCTAATCAGCCATCACCACACCTATGCCAGTATCGACGGGCCCGACGCCCAGATCCTGGCGGAAGCGGACATGCTGGTGAACCCCTACGAGGACGGCACCGACCGGCAGCAGAATGAAGCCCTGTATCAGCGGCTGTACAAAACGGAGGCCGGGAAGAAGCTGTTCCGGGAACTGTATCTCACGGACTGGCTCCGGGGAAGCAGGTGTCTCTCTGAAAGGGAGAAAGGACTCGCTTTAGCGGGCAGAAGGTTTCCCGGAGGGGTAACCCCACCATTGCGCCAGCGCAACGGTCCCCTGCCCCTTTCAGGGGACGGACCAAAAAGGAGCAGCAATACCATGACAGAACAGCAGACGGACGGGAACTTTTCTCCGGATTCCCGGAAAACAGAACAGGAGCAGGAACGGCTGAAAAAGAAAAAACGGAAAAAGATCGCCCTGGGAGCGGCCCTGGCAGTCCTTGTGGGGGCTGTTTCCGGATGGTATTTCCTGTACTATACCCGCACCCCCCAGTATGCGGTGAAGCTGATCCGGGAATCGGTGAACAAGCACGACATCGTCACCTTCCAGGACCACACGGACCTGACCCGGGTGGTGGAAAAGGGCTATGACGCCATCCTCACCGCCCAGGGGGAGAACGATGTGGAAGATGGCTACACGGAAGGGGAAAAGGACGAAGTCACCCGGCATCTGGAGGAACTGATCCACAACGGGGTGCTTACCGGGGACTGGACCGATTCCTACCGGAAGATCAACCCGGACAAGGTGCTGCCGGTGGACTGGACCGCTCTGAAGGTGAAGGACATCCAGCCCGGGGCCAGGTACCCCCAGGATGCCTGGTGAACGTCCAGATGGACAACCCTGCAGTGGGGAGCGACACCCTGGTGCTCCACATGCACAAAAATGAAAAAGGCGACTGGCAGCTGGTGGAGATCACCAACCTGAAAGGGTATTACGGAAGATCCTCCAGAAGGGGACGAAGAAAAAAAAGACCGGACAGGCGGCGGGGGTGGCCGGAGCGGTGCTCCAGGCTGCCCAGGGACTGGAACAGACGCCTCTGGCTCCGGTGTATGAAGTGATCCGGGACAAGGTCCAGGAAGCCGCGGACAGCGGGATGGAGAGACGGATACCCCGGCTCCCGGCACCCGGAAGAATCATCCGGGGAAGGCCGTGCCCTGCCGCCGGCGGCAGCGGTACCCGGCAGCACCACCAGCCCCGAGACCCTGGAGCAGCAGCGCAGGGCCTCCAGAAGGCACTGAACAATCCTCTGGTGGGGAAAGTGGTGAGGACCCTGGTGGACCACCAGGATGAGATCCTGGAGAAACTGGACCAATTGGCCCGGGCCGCCCAGAACGGCCAGGGAGATGCCGCCATCCAGCAGGAAATGGGTAAATACCAGGACCAGCTCCGGACCATCGGAAAGATCCTGGATCTGGCGGCCCGGTGGTTGAATTAGGAACAGGAAAGGAAAAGAGGTGCTGGGGTGAATTGGTGTAAACATTTGGGGGCTTTTGTGGTGCTGATGATGGGTATTTGTGCACCGGCGGCAGCGGAAAAGATCCTTTTCATTCCCCTGGACAACCCGTCCCGTGTCCCTGGTCTATACGGCGGACAGCTTCCGGAAAGCCGGGGTCCAGGTGGTGACCCCGCCGGAATCCCTCCTGGCCAGTGACCGGCAGTCCGGGGACCCGGAAAAACTGGCCTGCTGGCTGGACCAGGAAGCCCGGGGCGCCAGGGTGCGGTGGTCTCGGTGGATTCCTATATTTACGGGGGACTGGTGCCTTCCCGGACCCATGAACTGGACTCGGCGGTGCTGGCCCGGCGGGCGGGAGATTTGCTGGCCTTCCAGAGCCGCCATCCCGGGGTGCCCTGTACGCTTTTGCCACCGTGATGCGCTCCCCCAGATGGAGCAGTGCACCGGCAGAACCTGCCTATTATGCCCAGTACGGGCCCCAGATCTTCCGGTGGGGGCAGCTCCGGGACCGGCAGCGGCTGGGGAAGCTGACCCGGAAAGAGAAAAAGGAACTGGCCCAGGTGGAAAAGGAGCTGCCCCTGGATATCCGCCGGGATGTGCTGGAACGCCGGAAAAAGAATCTGTTCGTGCTGAAGGGGCTGACCCGGGGGCTGGAACGGGGAAAACTGGATTACCTGCTCATCGGCCGGGACGATTCCGCTTCCTATTCCGAAGCCCACCGGGATGCGGAAGACCTGGCCGCCTTTGCCGATCCGCCTTCCGGCACAAATTCCGGAGCTTTTCCGGCGCCGACGAACTGGGGATGGTGCTGCTGAACCGGGCCATGAACAAAGCCCGGGGAGAGACGCCCCTGGTGTACGCCTGGTACAACGGAGGCACCGGACCGGACACCGTGCCCAGCTATGAAGACGGTCCCATCCGCGGAGCTTCCGGGAACATGTGCTGGCGGCCGGGGGCTTTCCCGCCCGGACGGACAAACGGGTGGATCTGGTGCTGGGGCTCTATACCCCGGCGGACGGGGTGACCCTGGGGGCCGATGTCCCGGCCAACGGGACGGAACTGGATGAAATGGGACGGCAGTTCCTGGCCACGGCCCGGCAGTACGTGGAAAAAGGGCGGAACGTGGGGATCGCCGACGTGGCTTTTGGCAACGGAGCAGCCGGGCCTGGTGGAAACCCTCCTCCGGAAGGAAGGGGACCGGGAGCCCCTGGGGTACCGTCTGGGTCCTATGCCGGATGGAATACCGCCGGCAACAGCCTGGGGTACGCCCTGGGCCAGGGGATGCTCCGGCCGTACCTCAGTGACCGGGACCGGCAGGATCTCCTGATCGTCCGGTACCTGGACGACTGGCTGTACCAGAGCCGGGTCCGCCAGGAAGTCCGGCAGCAGCTGATCTGGCCCAACCAGTGGCCCGACGGGAAACTCACCGATGACCAGACCGCCCGGGCAGAAACCATGATCACTGAAAAAATGGAAAAAGAAGGAACGCCCCTCCTGGGAAAACGGCCGGAACAGTACCGGTACCGGCTCCCCTGGCACAGGACGTTCGAAGTGGCAGTGAAGAGTAAAGAGGGAAGAGCGGGACGGCGGGAACCCGATGAACGATGAACGACCAACGATAGGGCCGCTGTGAATCAAATACAATCAGGGAGGAAATGCCATGAATTACTATGAAGAAGCCAGGGGAATGAAAGAGGAGTTGATCCATCAAAGACGGGACTTCCATGCCCATCCGGAAACCGCCTGGACGGAATTCCGGACCACCTCCATTATCGCCACCGAGCTGGAAAAACTGGGATACGAAGTGAAAATGGGCAGCGAGGTACTGGATGACAGCGCCCGGATGCTGGTCCCTGACGAAAAGACCCTGAAACAGTGTGCCCAGCGGGCCATCAAAGAAGGGGCCAACCCGGTGCTGGTGGACCGGATGAAAGGGGGCATGACCGGCTGCGTGGGCATCATGCATTTTGCCAAACCCGGAAAAACCGTGGCCCTGCGGTTCGACATCGATTCCCTGTTCGTGGCCGAAGATCCGGCCCCCAGCCACCGGCCCAGCGCCTGGGATTCCAGTCCTGCCATCCGGGCTGATGCACGCCTGCGGCCATGACGGCCATGCCACCATCGGTCTGGCCGTGGCCAGACTGGTGGACCGCCCACAAGGACCGGATGGCCGGCACCCTGAAAATCTGCTTCCAGCCCGGGGAAGAAGGGGTGGTAGGGGCCAAGAGCATGGTCCAGAGCGGCATTGTGGACGATGTGGACTACTTCATCAGCGGGCACATCGGCCTGGGGGATTACAATGACGGGTCCCTGGTGTGCATGACCAAGGGATTCCTGGCCACGGACAAACTGGATGCGGAATTCAGCGGGGTGCCCAGCCATGCAGGGGCTGAACCGGAAAAAGGAAGAATGCCCTCCTGGCCGCCGCCCAGGCCGCCATTTCCCTCCATACCATCAGCCGCCACAGCGGGGGCTCCTCCCGGATCAACGTGGGGGTGCTGGAAGCCGGCACCGGCCGGAACGTGGTGCCCGCCAACGGCTGATCAAATTCGAGACCCGGGGGGAAACCGCCGAAATCAATGATTTCATGGCCAAAGAAGCCAAACGGATGTGTCGGGCCGCCGCCATGCTCTACGACGTGGATGTGAAGATCACCCCCCGGGGCAGCGCCACCTCCTCCAATTCCTCCAGAGAAATGGGGGAAGAGATTTACAGCCTGGTGGAACCACTGAACGTGTACCAGCATGTGGTGAAAGAACAGAAAGTCAGCGGCAGTGAAGACTGCTGCTACTTCATGAGCCGGGTCCAGGAACACGGAGGCCAGGCCGTGTACATGCTCTACGGCACCAAAGAAGCCGCCGGCCATCACCAGAGCGACTTCGACTTCAACGAAGAGGTACTGCCCCGGACCGCCGCCACCATCGCCATGCTGGTGGAGCATTTCGGGAATAAGGAAGAGTGAAGAGCAGGACGGCGGGGGCGGATCGTCCATTGCAATGCTGTAGGGGGCGCAGGCCGGTTGCCCCGCCAAGGCCGGTTCAGACGTATTCTCCTGCCTGTAGGGGCCGCACGCCGGGCGGCCCGCTTGATGCACGGCCTTTCCATGGGAACCTGGTTCCAGGTTCCTTTCATCGGCCGTTGACCGTTGACAGCTGACAAAGGCCGCCGGAGTTCCGGCGGCCTTTTCCTTCCTACAACAATCCATGCAGTTTTCCCAGTTTCTGGATCTGGTCCAGGGAATAGTGGGTAATCCGGGAAATGGTTTCCATGGGGATCTTTTCCCTCAGCATGCCCAGGATGTTGGCTTCCCGTTCTTTTTCCCGGCCCTTCTCCATACCCTTCTGCATGCCCTTCTGCATACCTTCCTGCCAGCCTTCTTCTGCTGCTTCTTTTTGGCGTCTTCTGATTTCATCGCTTAAAATCATGTATTCTCGCCTCACTTTATCCATACTTTTGACAAGATGGACTTCCTGATCCAGGCTTTCCACGAACCTTCCTTCAGCCGCTTTTCCGTCCACGTACCGGAGAAAGGCGGCGATGTCAGGATCTGCCGCATTCTCGCTGCCCTTGCTGTTCAGGAACATCCGGTCTCTTCGTCTTTTAATTGTACCCTGTTATCCTCTTTACAGCAATGGGTAAAAGTGTAAATGGGCAGCCCTCTGTGAAAAGGGTCGAAGGTGCAGATGAAGATCACGTAGGACGGGTTCAGTTCCTCGTAGGGTTTGCCCTTGTCCAGCAGCTCTCCATCGATCAGGCTCTGGTAGAAACGGCTGCGTTTGGCCAGGTCATTCCTGGGGGAATTGGAACACTGCATTTCGATGTCGTAAACACGGCCTTCATTGTCTTCCACGAAGACATCCAGGCGGATGCTTTTGCCCTCCAGACGGAGATCGATGGTTTTTTCGAAACTCTGGTACTGGAGGGAACGGATCTGGATGTTCAGGAACTTACTGGAAAAAGAAGGTCATTATCGGGCATTTTACCGGCATGAATGGGATTTGGGGAGCCTGATAGCTCCCTTCTTGACTTTTCTTTCCCCCCGTGCTACACTAGAAAAAACTTCAAAGAACCACCTTTTAACCTAGTCCTGTGAGACTAAGAAAGGGACTTTTATCCAGAAGCAATTATTAGAAGCCTTCTTGTCTTAGGACGAGAAGGCTTATTTTTGTTGAACCTGGGTGCGGCAGGGGCCGTTTCCCTGATTCCATCTGTAACTATAGGAGGCTACAACATGACAAAGGCGGCAGTCAGCCTGTCCGGACGGGATATCCTGGATCTTTCCTCCCTGTCCGTGGAAGAGTACGATCTGATCATGCGAACGGCGGCGGAGATGAAAAAGGTCATGAAACGGGACATCAAGAAGCTCCCGTCTCTCCGGGGCAAATCCATCGTGAACCTGTTCTATGAAACAGCACCCGGACCGGAGTTCCTTCGAACGTGGCCGGGAAGTACCTGGCGCCGACGTGATCAACCTGAGCACTGGTACCTCCAGCGTGAAGAAGGGGGAATGCCTGAAGGACACCATCCTGACCATGCAGTCCATGGCCTGTGATGCCATCGTCATGCGGCACCCGGTGGAAGGGGCGGCCAAATACGCGGCGGACATTGCCGCACCGGTGGTGATCAACGCCGGGGACGGGGCCCATGCCCATCCCACCCAGGGACTTCTGGACATGTTCACCATCCTGGAACACGGGAAACAGTTCAAGGGCCTGAAGATGGCCATCATCGGGGATATCCTCTACAGCCGGGTGGCCCGGAGCAACATCGCCGCCTGGACGAAACTGGGGGCGGATGTCCATGTGGCCGGCCCCATGACCCTGATCCCCCACGATATCCAGGAACTGGGTGTGACGGTGCACAAACGGGTGGAAGACGCCATTGAAGGGGCGGATGTGGTGGATGTGCTGCGGATCCAGCTGGAACGCCAGGACAAGGCCATGTTCCCCACCCCCCGGGAATACGCCCGGATCTACGGGGTCAACGAAGAACGGATGAAGCTGGCCAAGCCGGACTGCCTGGTGATGCATCCGGGTCCCATGAACGGGGCCTGGAAATTTCCTGGGATACGGGCTACAGTGACCAGGCGGTGATCCGGGAACAGGTGACCAACGGGGTCGCCGTGCGGATGGCGGTGTTATTCTTGACGATTATGGGAGGAAAGCCAGTTGAAAACGCTAATTAAGAACGGACGGATCGTTGATCCCAGCCAGCAGCTGGACCAGGTGATGGACCTTCTGGTGGAAGACGGGAAAATTGCGGAAGCGGCGCCTCACATCGATGCAGCGGCGGACGAAGTGTTCGATGCCACGGGCCTGGTGGTGGCTCCCGGCTTCATCGACCTGCACACCCATCTCCGGGAACCGGGGCTGGAAGCCAAGGAAGACCTGGTCACCGGCACCATGGCGGCGGCCCACGGGGGCATTACCCGGGTGGCCTGCATGCCCAACACCAAGCCGGTGATCGACAGCTCCATTGTGGTCAGCGGCATCCAGGAACGGGCCAAAAATGAAGGGTATGTCCACGTGGAAGTGATCGGGGCCATCACCAAAGGGGAAAAAGGCAAGGAACTGACGGAAATGGGCGACATGGCCCAGCGGGGCGTCATGGGCTTTTCCGATGACGGCCACTATGTTTCCAGCGCCTGGTGATGAACCTGGCGGCCCAGTATGTGAGCGCCTTCGACAAGCCCTGATCGTCCACGACATCGACGAGGAAATGAACCACGAAGTACATGCACGAAGGGGCGGTTTCCGCCCGCCTGGGGGTGCCCGGCATCCCTCCATCGCCGAAGACATCTGCGTGGCCCGGGATGCGGCCATTGCGGAATACACCGGGGCCCACATCCACATTGCCCACATCGCCAGCAAAGGGGCGGTGGACATTGTCCGGAAGGCCAAGGCCAAAGGGGTGAACATCACCTGCGAAGTGACGGTGCACCACCTGACCCTCACTGACGAGGCCTGTGCCGGATACAGCACGGCCACCCGGGTCTCTCCGCCTCTGCGGAGCCGGGACCATGTGGAAGCCATGCGGGCGGGCCTGAAGGACGGCACCATGATGCCATCGTTACGGACCATGCGCCCCTGCGCCGGAAGAAAAGGATGTGGAATTCCGGTATGCCCCCAACGGGTTCTGCGGTCTGGAAACCTCTGTGGGGGTCATCCTTACGGAACTGTACCACACGGGAGAGTTCTCCATCAATGAAATCGTCAACAAGATGAGCACCAGCCGGCCCGGATCATGAATCTGGACGCCGGCAGCCTGGCACCAGGGAAGAACGCGGATATCACCATCCTGGATCTGGACCGGGAATGGACGGTGGATTCCAGCAAGTTCTATACCCGGGGCAAGGTGAACTCCTTTAACGGAAAACACTGACAAGGGCATGGCAGTGGCGACCATGGTCGATGGCCGGTTTGTGATGAAAGACGGTGTAGTATGCAAAAGTAAAAGGCAATTGGTATTGAAAGACGGCAGCGTCTATGAAGGGACGCTCTACAGCACCCACAATCCGTAGGGGAAGTGGTGTTCACCACCGGTATGTCCGGCTATCAGGAAACCCTGACGGACCCCTCCTTCTGCGGGCAGATCGTCATCTTCACCTATCCCCTGATCGGGAACTACGGCTGCAACGACCTGTTCTGTCAGAGCGACAGCTGCTGCTACAAAGCTGATCGTCAGCGAACTGTGCGATGAACCCTCCAGCTGGCGGATGAAGGCACGGTACTGGACTTCCTGGAAAAGAACGATATCCCGGTGCTCACCGGGGTGGATACCCGGGCGCTGACCCGCCGGATCCGCTCCTACGGGACCATCCAGGGCGTGATGGTGCCGGCGGATACTCCGGAAGACGAGATCCAGGCCCTCCTGGCCACTCCGGAAGAACATGACCAGGTGGCCCAGGTGACCACCAAAAAGGTCTATACCATGGGTCCGGAAGACGCCAAATATTCCGTAGCCGTCATGGACTACGGGGTGAAGCGGCACATCCTGGAATGTCTGGTGGAAAAAGGCTGCCGGCTGACGGTGTTCCCGGCGGAAACTCCGGCGGAAGACGTGCTGGCCATCGATCCGGACGGGATCTTCCTGAGCAACGGCCCCGGGGATCCGGCGGACCTGAAACCGGAAATCGAAAACGTGAAGAAGATGATCGGGAAGAAACCCATCTTCGGCATCTGCATGGGGCATCAGGTAATGGCTCTGGCCAACGGGGCCAGGACCAAGAAGATGCTCTTCGGCCACCGGGGCATCAACCAGCCGGTCCGGGATCTGGTGGACCACAAAATCTGCATCACCTCCCAGAACCACGGATTCATGGTGGACGAGGATTCCCTGAAGGGACTGCCCATTGAAGTGATCAACCGGTCTTTGAATGACAACACCATCGAAGGCCTGCGCTATCTGGACCATCCCACCTTTACGGTGCAGTACCATCCGGAAGCATCCCCCGGTCCCAGCGGCAACGCTTATCTGTTCGACCGGTTTATCAAAATGATGGGAGGGCACTGATATGCCAAAAAAAGAGAATGTAAAAAAAGTCATGGTCATCGGTTCCGGCCCGATCATCATCGGTCAGGCGGCTGAATTCGACTATTCCGGCACCCAGGCCTGCCGGGCCCTGAAGGAAGAAGGACTGGAAGTGGTGCTGGTGAACTCCAACCCGGCCACCATCATGACCGACGTGCACATCGCCGACCGGGTGTATGTGGAACCCCTGGATGTGGAATTCCTGGAAGCCATCATCGCCAAGGAACGGCCGGATTCCCTCCTGGCCACCCTGGCGGGCAGATCGGCCTGAACCTGGCCATAGAACTGGATAAGAAGGGCATCCTGAAGAAATACAATGTGCAGCTCCTGGGCACCCAGATCGCCAGCATCATGAAGGCGGAAGACCGGGAACTGTTCAAGGAAACCATGGAAAAACTCCACCAGCCCATTCCCCAGAGCACCATTGTGGAAAGCGTGGACGCCGCCAAGGAATTCGCCAAGAAGGTCGGGTTCCCGCTGATCGTACGGCCGGCCTATACCCTGGCGGCACCGGGGGCGGCATTGCCCACAACATGGACCAGCTGGATGACATCACCACCAAAGGGCTGATGTACTCCCTGATCGGCCAGGCCCCTGATCGAACGGTCCGTGGCCGGCTGGAAGGAAATCGAATACGAAGTGGTCCGGGACCATGAACGACAACTGCATCACCGTCTGCAACATGGGAAAACATCGACCCGGTGGGGTCCATACCGGGGACTCCATCGTGGTGGCTCCCTGCCAGACCCTGACGGACCGGGAAGTGCAGATGCTCCGGACCGCCGCCATCGACATCGTCCGTGAACTGGGGGTGGAAGGGGCCTGCAACGTGCAGTACGCCTGAACCCGGACAGTGAAGAATACATCGTCATCGAAGTGAACCCCCGGGTGAGCCGGTCTTCCGCCCTGGCTTCCAAGGCAACGGGCTATCCCATCGCCAAAGTGGCCGCCAAGATCGCCGCCGGGTACACCCTGGACGAAATCGAAAACGCAGTGACCAAGAAGACTTCCGCCTGCTTCGAACCCACCCTGGACTACTGTGTCATCAAGATCCCCCGCTGGCCTTTTGACAAGTTCGTCAATGCGGACCACACCCTGGGACCCAGATGAAGGCCACCGGGGAAGTGATGGCCATCGAACGGAACATCGAAGCGGCCTGCTGAAAGCCGTCCGCTGCCTGGAAATCGGCCTGACCCACATGGATATGCCGGAACTCCACAAGCTGACGGACCAGGAAGTCTTTGAAAAAGTCCGGAAAGTGGACGACGAACGGCTCTTTACCATCGCCGAAGCCTTCCGGAGAGGGATGACTGTGGACCAGGCCCACGCCATCACCAAGATCGATGAATTCTTCCTGCGGAAGATCCGCCACATCGTGGAGCTGGAAACCCGTCTGAAGAGCGAAGCACTGACTCCGGAACTGCTCCGGGAAGTGAAGAAACGGGGCTTTGCGGATGTGACCATCGGGAAACTGGTGGGCAAGACCGGTCTGGAAATCCGGGCCATCCGGAAAGAATGGGGCATCACCCGGTGTACAAGATGGTGGATACCTGCGCGGCGGAATTCGACGCGGAAACTCCGTACTACTACTCCACCTACGGGGTGGAAGACGAAGTGGAAGACACCCCCAACAAAAAGGTGCTGGTCCTGGGCTCCGGTCCCATCCGGATCGGCCAGGGGGTGGAATTCGACTACTGCTCCGTCCACTCTGTATGGGCCCTGAAGGATCTGGGCTACGAAACCATCATCGTGAACAACAACCCGGAAACCGTATCCACCGACTTCGATACCGCTGACCGGCTGTATTTCGAACCGCTGACCCTGGAAGATGTGCTGAATGTCATCGACCGGGAAAAACCGGAAGGTGTCATCGTCCAGTTCGGAGGCCAGACCGCCATCAACCTGGCCGGGCCGCTCCATGAATGCGGGGTGAAGATCCTGGGCTCCTCCGTGGACAGCATCGACCGGGCAGAAGACCGGGAACGGTTCGACGAACTCCTGACCAGCGTGGGGATCCCCCGTCCGAAAGGCCATACGGTGTTCGACATCGACGGGGCCTGAAAGCCGCCAACGATGTGGCTACCCGGTGATGGTGCGTCCTTCCTATGTGCTGGGCGGCCGGGCCATGGAAATCGTCTACAATGATGACGAACTGAAATACTACATGAACAACGCCGTGAAGGCGTCCCAGGAACACCCGGTGCTGGTGGACCACTACCTGATGGGCACCGAAGTGGAAGTGGATGCCATCTGCGACGGCAAGGACGTGCTCATGCCCGGGATCATGGAACACATCGAACGGGCCGGGGTCCATTCCGGGGATTCCATCGCCGTGTATCCGCCCCGGACCCTCAGCGAGCATGTGATCGAACAGATCATCGACTGCACCACCAAACTGGCCCTGGGCTGGAAGTCCACGGATGATCAACATCCAGTACATTGTCCGGGATGACAAGCTGTATGTGATCGAAGTGAATCCCCGGTCCAGCCGTACGGTGCCGTTCCTGAGCAAGGTGACGGGCATCTCCATGGTGGATGTGGCCACCAAATGCGCCATGGGCGTATCCATCCGGGATCAGGGCCTGGAACCGGGCCTGAAGCTGTTCCCGGACTACTATGCGGTGAAGGCGCCGGTATTCTCCTTCAACAAGATGACCGACGTGGACATCACCCTGGGGCCGGAAATGAAATCCACCGGGGAAGTGATGTGCATCGACGCCCAGTTCCCCAGAGCCTGTACAAGGCCTGCATCGCCGCCGGCACCCACATCCCCAAGAGCGGGGCCATCCTGATCACCGTTGCGGACCAGGACAAGGAAGAAGTGGTGCCCATTGCGGAAGGATTTGAAAACCTGGGCTACGAACTGGTGGCTACCGCCGGTACCGCCAAGTTCCTGGAAGAAAAAGGCATCCATGTGGCCGGGTGGAAAAGGCCAGCGCCGGCACCCCCAACCTGCTGGATGACATCAAGGAAGGCCGGATCTGCATGGTGATCAACACCCTGACCCACGGCTCCGACGCCACCCGGGACGG
>ENA-OQIG01000577-OQIG01000577.1-human-gut-metagenome-genome-assembly--contig:-NODE-577-length-20280-cov-8.029772_pt1 | contig 20280 bp, 20 predicted proteins | sample MGYA00242576_ERZ504741 | MGnify/ENA primary metagenome ERZ504741 (study PRJEB26092, sample SAMD00036436) | human gut metagenome | host: Homo sapiens | study: EMG produced TPA metagenomics assembly of... | reverse complement strand
CCTTTAGGTGGATTGGTTAATTAGTTTCTAGGCAATTCTATTTTACCATAAACCTTGAGGAGATATTTTATTTTAACAACAAAAAAATGCCGTATTTATGCGGCTTTTGGCGTTTCGCAAACGCCTAATAATAGATAAAAGAAAGGAGAGGACGCATATGAAAGTAGCAGCAATTCAGATGCCCACAGTAAAAGATAAAATACAAAATATCCGTACTGCCGGCACTTATCTAGAAAAAATAAAGGCGGAAAATCCGGACTTTGTAATTCTTCCGGAGATGTTCTGCTGTCCGTATCAGACCGAAAATTTCCAGTTTATGCAGAAAAAGAAGGTGGTCCATCCTGGCAGGCAATGTCTGATTATGCCAGAAAGTATCATATTTATCTGATCGCAGGTTCCATGCCGGAAGCAGATGATGTGGGAAAGGTTTACAACACTTCTTATATTTTTGACAGAGATGGAAAACAGATTGGTAAGCACAGAAAAGCTCATCTCTTTGATATCAATGTAAAAAATGGCCAGCACTTCAAGGAATCTGATACTCTGACTTCGGGAGATCATGCTACCGTGTTTGATACTGAATTTGGGAAAATGGGTGTCATGATCTGCTACGACATCCGCTTCCCGGAGTTTGCCCGCACAATGGCGCTGGACGGTGCAAGGATGATTTTCGTCCCTGCAGCATTTAATATGACTACAGGTCCTGCACATTGGGAACTGACTTTTCGTGCAAGAGCCCTTGACAATCAGATATATATGCTTGGATGTGCTCCTGCCAGAGATATACAGGCAGGATACATTTCCTGGGGACATTCTATTGTAACAGATCCCTGGGGCCAGGTTATGAAACAGTTGGATGAGAAAGAAGGCATTTTAATAGAAGAAATAGATTTGGACCGGGAAGACCAGATCAGAGAGCAGCTTCCATTATTAAAACACCGCAAATCTGAAATGTATCATTTATAGAATAACACATTTTTTTTGCAGACTGACCATCGATCAAACACATTTATCAGATATAGTAATACCATCAACAAAAACAAAAGAAACAGAGAAAATTCAAAATAGAAAGAACAGAGAGGCATATGGAAATGACAGAAACAACAAAGAGAACAACAAAAGTATGGGCACACAGGGGTGCCAGCGGATACAGACCGGAGAACACTCTGGAAGCATTTGAACTTGCCATCAGACAGGGCGCAGACGGAATCGAAATGGATGTACATACTTCCGCAGACGGAGAACTCATCGTTATGCACGACGAAAACGTAGACCGCGTCACAGACGGGACCGGACTGATCAAAGATATGACACTGGCTCAATTGAAAGAATTAAAAGTCAGCACACCCGCAGAACCATCAGGAATTTATCACATTCCAACTCTGGCAGAAGTACTGGAGCTCATGCGCACCACAGATATGATGGTAAACATCGAACTAAAGAACAGCATTTGCTTCTATCCGGGAATGGAAGGGAAAATCCTGAAACTGGTAAAAGAAATGAACATGGAAGACCAGCTGATCTATTCCTCCTTTAACCATTACAGCCTGTTACAGTTAAAACAGCTGAATGACCATGTACAGACCGGAATCCTTTTCAGTGACGGATGGGTAAATCCAGCCATGTACGCCAAAAATCTCGGAATCAACGCCGTACACCCTGCAGTTTATCACCTGAAATACCCACAGTTCATAGAAGAAGTCAAACGTGCCGGACTGAAAATGCACGTATGGACTGCCAACAAACCAGAACACATCCAGCTGGTAAAAGACGCAGGTGCAGAAGCAGTCATTACAAATTATCCGGACAGAGCGATTGAGATTATAGAGAAATAAAAAATTCCTGCCTGTTCATATGAAACTGTCATATGTTCAGGCAGGATTCTTTCTTGTATCATTATATAGATATTGTGGATTTTCAGAGTTTTCTGCTGCTATTTGAAAACCATTTCAGAAATTATTTCTGCAGTTTCTTAGCATGCTCAGATTTCGGCTCACAGGTAAGTTCAACACCCAGCTTACGGAATTCCAGGATATCCACCTGAGACAGAAGTACGGAAGTATGAACCTGGCAGCCTTTTAATTTTGGAATCTGTTGCAGGGCAAGCTTGGCATCTTCATTATCTGCGGCACTGATGGAAAGCGCGATCAGAGTTTCATCAGAGTGAAGTCTTGGATTTTTGCTTCCAAGGTATTCTGTCTTGAGCGCCTGAATTGGTTTTAATGCTTCCGGAGAGATAACATGTTTGTCATGCTCAATTCCTGCCAGTTCTTTCAGTGCATTCAGAAGCAGTGCTGAAGATGCACCAAGAAGTTCAGAGGTCTTACCTGTAACAATACGTCCGTCAGGAAGTTCCATGGCAGCAGCAGGTGCACCTGTTTCTTCTTCACGTTTCAGCGCTGCAGGAACCACCTTGCGTTCTTCGATGGTCACATGAGCCTGTTTCAGCAGAAGCTCAATCTTATAAACTTCTTCTTCGCGGCCTGTTCCGCGAACCAGAGCTTCCATGCTCTTATAATATCTGCGGATGATCTCCTGACGTGCAGCTTCCTTGCAGACTTCATCATCAACGATGCAGTTACCGGCCATATTAACGCCATATCTGTGGGAGATTTGTAAGGGCACTCGCCCATGATCTTTTCAAACATAGCCTGAAGAACAGGGAAAACTTCAACGTCACGGTTGTAGTTAATAGTAGTCTCACCATATGCTTCCAGATGGAACGGGTCGATCATGTTCACATCATTTAAGTCAGCAGTAGCTGCTTCATATGCCAGATTTACCGGATGCTTCAGCGGGATATTCCAGATTGGGAAAGTTTCAAATTTGGCATATCCTGCCTTGACACCGCGCTTGTATTCATGGTAAAGCTGAGAAAGGCAGGTGGCCATTTTTCCGCTTCCGGGTCCTGGAGCAGTGATGACAACCAGTGGTCTTGTTGTTTCGATATAATCGTTCTTGCCATATCCCTCATCACTTACAATAAAGGAAGTATTATTCGGATAACCAGGGATCAGATAAAGCACGTATACTTTGATTCCAAGCTTCTCCAGACGTTTCTTAAACGCATCTGCGCTTTCCTGTCCGGAATACTGGGTGATGCAGACACTTCCGACATAGAGTCCGCGCTCGGTAAATACTTCCATAAGGCGGAGTACATCTTCATCATAAGTGATACCAAGGTCACCTCTGACTTTATTTTTATCAATATCAGCGGCGCTGATTACAATAACGATCTCTGCCTGATCAGAAAGCTGCATCAGCATACGCAGTTTGCTGTCCGGCTCAAATCCCGGAAGAACTCTGGAAGCATGGTAGTCATCAAAAAGCTTGCCGCCAAATTCCAGATAAAGTTTGTTTCCAAACTGGTTAATACGTTCCCGAATATGTTCGGACTGCATTTTCAGATACTTGTCGTTGTCAAATCCTATCTTCATTTGTTCATTTCCTTTCCTCATCACATTTTTAGTACTGCTCATTTAGAATATCCCGGGACATACAGCGCAAATTTATGCGGTCAGCATAAATTCTGTGTATTGCGGAGCGCATTACCGGGAACGAAGTGAGCAGTAATCAGTTTGTCAATAGTATACTACAAAAAGAACGGTTTGTAACAGAGAAATTCAGAAAAATATAAATAAATTTTGTTGCTGCAGAAAAAGCACAGATTCTGTTTTCAGCAACAGAAATCCAGATATAACGTAAATTTCACAATCTCGCGGTTGATTTATAGAATAATTCTCTTTATAATAAGAACGATAACGTTTAGGAGGAATGAAATGGATAATCATATGGATAACAATCCGAATGGCAATCGTCCTGATAATAATAAAGGTCCGGGCAGACAGGACCCGAACAAGAATCATCAGTCGATACTGGCCTTTCTGGTATGCCTCCTGGTAACTCTGGTATGTTTCGCCATGTTTACCAATATGCTCAAGGATAATTCGAGTGAGATCACTTATGATAAATTTATTGAGATGGTAGATGATGGAGATGTGAAAGAGGTTACGCTTCAGTCAAATACACTGACGATCACGCCGAAACATCAGTCATCAGGATTTTCAGAAGAAGTTTATTATGCCAATCAGATGGAGTCAGTAGATAAGCTGACGGAGAGACTTGAGGGAACAGGAATCAAGTTTGAGTATAAGAAGCCGGATGCAGCAGGGGAAATTATTTCTATGCTGGTCAGTGTGCTTCTGCCAACGATTCTGCTCTTTGTACTTCTGACGGTATTTATGCGCCGCATGAATAAGGGCGGCGGAATGATGGGCGTTGGAAAGAGCCGCGCCAAAGCTACATTCAGAAAGATACAGGAATTACTTTCAGGGATGTGGCAGGGCAGGATGAGGCTAAGGAATCACTGCAGGAGGTGGTGGATTTCCTGCATAATCCCGGCAAATATACCACCATCGGAGCGAAGCTGCCGAAAGGAGCTTTGCTTGTAGGACCTCCGGGAACCGGTAAAACACTTCTGGCAAAGGCAGTAGCAGGAGAGGCACATGTGCCGTTTTTCTCTCTGTCAGGTTCTGAGTTTGTGGAGATGTTTGTAGGTGTGGGTGCATCACGTGTCCGCGATCTCTTTGAGGAAGCAAAGAAGAATGCACCATGTATCATTTTTATTGATGAGATTGATGCAATCGGAAAGAGCCGAGATTCTCATTATGGCGGCGGCAATGATGAGCGCGAGCAGACCCTGAACCAGCTTCTTGCGGAAATGGACGGATTTGACACTTCAAAGGGACTTCTGATCCTGGCTGCTACCAACCGTCCGGAGGTTCTTGATCCGGCACTTCTTCGTCCGGGACATTTTGACAGACGTGTCATTGTGGACAGACCGGATCTGAAGGGAAGAATCGAGATCCTGAAGGTTCATGCAAGAAATGTACATCTGGATGAGACTGTTGATTTTGAAAACATTGCACTTGCAACTTCCGGGGCAGTGGGTTCGGATCTGGCTAATATGATCAACGAGGCTGCTATCCTTGCTGTTAAGAGTGGACGCAGCGCAGTATCCCAGAAAGATCTTCTCGAAGCTGTTGAAGTAGTTCTGGTAGGTAAAGAGAAGAAGGACAGGATCCTCAGTGCACAGGAGCGCAGGATCGTATCCTATCATGAGGTAGGACATGCACTGGTAAGCGCCCTGCAGAAAGATGCAGAGCCTGTACAGAAGATTACTATTGTGCCGAGAACAATGGGGGCACTTGGTTATGTAATGCAGGTACCCGAGGAGGAGAAATATCTCAATACAAAGAAGGAACTGGAAGCAATGCTTGTGGGATATCTTGGCGGACGTGCAGCAGAGGAACTGGTATTTGATACTGTCACAACCGGGGCAGCCAATGATATTGAGCAGGCTACCAAAGTGGCAAGAGCCATGATTACACAATATGGTATGTCTGATAAATTCGGACTTATGGGTCTGGCTACACAGGAGAGTCAGTATCTCAGCGGAAGAGCAGTGTTAAACTGCGGCGATGACACTGCCACAGAGGTTGACCATGAGGTGATGATACTTCTGCATAATTCCTATGAAGAAGCAAAGAGACTGATCGGCAGTCACAGAGAAGCACTTGATAAGATTGCTGCTTATCTGATCCGCAGGGAAACCATTACAGGTAAGGAATTTATGAAGATTTTCCATGCGGCAGAGCGTGGAATCGAGATTCCGGAAAATCTGGATGATCTGGTAATTCCGGAGGAAAAACAGAATACAGTAACGCTGGATAAGCCAGAGATTCAGTGATACAATAACAGAGTCGGAAATGAAATAATTTCCGGCTCTGTTTTCGTATCACAGGAAATTACGCTGTAATATCTCATGGATACGAAAAGCGTTCAGGGCAGGATTTTTTGTATAGAGGAGAGTTTATGTTTCAGATAGAAGAAGAACTGAAAAAACTTCCGGGTAAGCCGGGGGTTTATATTATGCATGGGGAGAAGGACGAGATCATCTATGTTGGAAAAGCCGTCAGTCTGAAAAACAGGGTGCGTCAATATTTCCAGAGCAGCAGAAATAAGGGCGCAAAGATTGAACAGATGGTTACCCATATCACCAGATTTGAGTATATTATCACAGATTCGGAACTGGAAGCCCTTGTGCTGGAGTGTAATCTGATCAAGGAGCACAGACCGAAATATAATACCATGCTCAAAGATGATAAGAGTTATCCGTTTATCAAAGTCACAGTAAATGAGGAATATCCCAGAGTTCTTTTTGCCAGAAGAATGAAGAAAGACAAGGCGAAATATTTCGGACCATATACAAGTGCCGGGCTGTAAAAGATGTGATCGAGCTTGTGCGAAAACTTTATAAGGTGCGATCCTGTAATCGGGTACTGCCAAGAGATTGTGGGAAGGACCGTCCATGTCTGTACTATCACATGAAACAATGCAGTGCGCCATGCCAGGGCTATGTGAGTTCAGAAGAATATAAGAAAAATATCGCAGAACTGTTGAAATTTCTCAATGGAGACTTTAAGGATACGATTGATATGCTTACCGACAAAATGATGGCAGCTTCCGAAGAAATGCGTTTCGAGGATGCCATGGAATACCGGGATCTGATCCGCAGTATCCAGAAGATCGGAGAACGTCAGAAAATTACAGGTTACGGAGAGGAAGATAAGGATATCATCGCAGTTGCCATGGATGAAAGCCTTGATCTGCGGGAGCAGGATGCTGTTGTACAGGTATTCTTTGTCCGGGGAGGTAAACTGATCGGGCGGGAGCATTTCTATCTGCGTGTGGCGCGTGGCGATACAAAGGCTCAGGTATTATCCAGCTTTATGAAGCAATTTTATGCCGGAACTCCGTTTATCCCACGTGAGATCATGCTGCAAAAAGAAATCGAAGATGCCAAGATCATAGAGGAATGGCTTACAGATCGAAGAAAGCAGCGAGTCTATATCAGGGTACCGAAGAAAGGTACGAAAGAGAAGCTGGTAGAGCTGGCAGAAGAGAATGCAAAGATGGTTCTGGATAAAGACAGAGAGCGTATCAAACGTGAAGAAGGAAGAACCATCGGAGCAGTTCATGAAGTGGAAGAGTGGCTTGGACTGTCGGGAATCAGGCGTATGGAGGCTTATGATATTTCCAATATCAGTGGTTTTGAATCTGTAGGTTCCATGGTTGTCTATGAGAAAGGAAAGCCAAAGCGCAGTGATTACCGCAAATTTAAAATAAAGTGGGTTCAGGGACCGAACGATTATGCAAGCATGGAAGAAGTACTTACTAGACGATTTACTCATGAGGGAAAAGATGAGTTTGACAGCTTTTCTATTATGCCGGATCTGATCCTGATGGATGGTGGAAGAGGACAGGTGAATATTGCGTTAAAAGTCCTGGAAATTCTGGGAATAGAGATTCCTGTCTGTGGTATGGTCAAGGATGACCATCACAGAACCAGAGGACTGTATTACAATAATCTTGAAATTCCCATTGATACAGACAGTGAAGGCTTCCGCCTGATCACCAGAATCCAGGATGAGGCGCACCGTTTTGCCATTGAATTTCACCGATCTCTGAGAAGTAAAGAACAGGTGCATTCCCTGTTGGATGATATCTCTGGTATCGGTGAAACCAGGCGGAAAGCATTAATGCGGAAATTTAAATCCATTGAGAATATCAGAGATGCATCATTGGAAGAACTTGCGGAGACAGAAAGCATGAATGCAGGAAGTGCACAGAAAGTCTATGAATTTTTTCATGGAGCCGGTGAGAAAAAAATATAAAATATGTAAAAATATTCCTGGGTTCTTCTACATATTACCCAAAGACTCTCGCTTTTTGTAATTGAAGTTGTATATAGTGATGTGATATAATAAAAAAGACGTGAAATTTACTATGAAAGTTTCGGACGACAGCTATAAATGAGTTATGTCTATATGAACAGGTTTTGAGATAGCGGACAGACCGGGCTTTCAGATTTTGAACTGAAAAGGAGAAATAAATGAAGGGTGTACAGTTGACAAAATTAGTTCAGGAACTGGGACTTCACAACCTGACTCCTGAAATTGATCTGTCTGAGATTGTGATCAAGACAGCGGAGATCAACAGACCGGCATTGCAGCTGACAGGATATCTGGAGCATTTTGCAAATGAACGGGTACAGATCATCGGATATGTAGAGTATACTTATCTGATGCAGCTCAGTGATGAGGAACGGAAATTTAAATATGAAAGATTTATTTCCAGCAAGATTCCCTGTGTAATTTTCAGTACAATGACAAGACCATCACAGGATATGATCGATCTGGCAGTTAAATATAATGTTCCGACTTTCGTGACAGAGCGTACAACTTCCAGTTTTATGGCTGAGATTATCCGCTGGCTGGGTGTACAGCTGGCACCATGTATTTCCATCCATGGTGTGCTTGTGGATGTATATGGTGAAGGTGTCCTGATCACAGGTGAGAGCGGAATTGGCAAGAGTGAGGCTGCGCTGGAACTGATCAAACGAGGACATCGTCTTGTCAGTGATGATGTTGTAGAACTTCGTAAAGTCAGTGATGTGACGCTGGTGGGCTCGGCACCGGATATCACAAGACATTTCATTGAACTTCGTGGTATTGGTATTATCGATGTCAAAACTCTGTTTGGTGTTGAGAGCGTTAAGGATACACAGTCTGTGGATCTGGTTATCAAACTGGAAGAGTGGGACAGAGACAAAGAATATGACCGTCTCGGCCTGCATGAGGAATATACAGAGTATCTTGGAAATAAGATTGTATGCCATTCTCTGCCTATCCGTCCGGGACGTAATCTGGCTATTATCGTTGAATCTGCGGCAGTTAACCACAGACAGAAGAAGATGGGATACAATGCAGCGGAAGAGCTGTACAAACGTGTTCAGGCAAACCTTGCAAAGAAACGTGAAGAAAAATAATTTAAAGTAATTTGGAGGATATCAGATATTATGGGAAAGTATTGTTTTGGAATTGACGTTGGTGGTACATCTGTAAAATGTGGACTCTTTCAGACAGACGGAGTCTTAGTTGAGAAATGGGAAATTCCTACACGTAAGGAGAACAGTGGAGAAGCAATCCTGCCGGATATTGCAAAGACAATCCTTGACAAGATCGCAGAGCGTAAGCTGGATAAAGAAGAAATCGACGGTGTGGGAATCGGGGTACCGGGACCTGTTAACGAGAGAGGGGAAGTGCCATGTGCGGTAAACCTTTTCTGGGGCTTTAAAGAAGTTACTAAGGAACTGACAGAACTGACAGGACTTCCGTCCAAAGCAGGAAACGATGCCAATGTAGCAGCACTTGGCGAAGCATGGAAAGGCGCAGCAGCAGGAGCTAAGAACGTTATTCTTGTAACTCTTGGAACAGGTGTCGGCGGTGGAATCATCGTTGATGGAAAGATTGTTGGCGGTGCTCATGGTGCAGGTGGAGAAATCGGTCATGCAGCAGTTGACCATGAAGAAAAGGAAGCCTGCAACTGTGGTAACTGTGGATGTCTGGAGCAGTATGCGTCTGCAACAGGTATCGTTCGCGTGGCACAGAGAACTCTGGCTGCTACAGATGAGCAGACTGTTCTTCGCAAATTTACAAAACTTTCAGCAAAGAATGTTCTGGATGCTTTTAAAGAGGGCGACAAAGTAGCCTGCGATGTTATGGCACAGGTAGGAGAAATGCTTGGCGGAACACTTGCCATGTTTGCATGTGTGACAGATCCGGAAGCCATCGTTATCGGCGGTGGTGTTTCCAAAGCCGGACAGCCATTGATCGACTGTATTCAGAAATACTATGAGAAATATGCTTTTACAGCATGCAAGAAAACACCGATCATTCTTGCAACTCTCGGAAATGATGCAGGTATTTACGGATCTGCGCGTATGGTTATTAAAGAAGTATAATATCTGAGAATCAATTTTGAAAATATATAAAAAATCCACAGTCCTGAGTTGACAGGACTGTGGATTTTTGCAGTACAGGAACATCATTCGGAGGTGCTCCTGTACCGGTATTTTTGCCTTAATAATAGTCGACCTGATAAGAGGAATCATCCTCGTTACCGTCACCGTTGTCATCGCTTCCGCCGGTATTATCAGTACCATCGTCACCGCTGTTACCGTTATCATCAGTATTGTTACTGTCACCACTGTTGTCGGTATCTCCATTATCAGAGCTTTCGCTGTTATCAGTGTCAGTGGTGTTGTCAGTCTGATCAGAGGAATCTGTATCATAATTATAGTCATAATCATCACTGTCATAGAAATGCTGGTCACAGTATTCAGTAGGCATGGTACCTACGTCAAGTATTCAGTGATCACCGGACAGCCGGCTCTTGGAAGAAGTCCGGTTTCCTCGCAGACACTTAACTTTTCTACACTTGCAGGCTTCTCGAATTCTTTGGAAGGAAGTCCCTCATGGATACGAGTCATAACCTTTTTCCATAAAGCTTTGTGGAAGTTACGCGCATAATCAGGTAATTTCTCATTGTTGTCATAACCGGACCATACTGCGCATGTATAATATGGTGTATAACCCACAAACCACAAGTCGTTATAGGCTTCGGTTGTACCTGTTTTTCCGGCAACAGGAATATTGTCAAGCTGGCAGGCTGTACCTGTACCCTGTTTTACAACATCCTCCATTGCACTGGTGAGAAGAAAAGCAGTACTTTCTTTGATTACGGAACGTTCGGCAGCAGTATTCTCGATCAGGACGTTTCCGTTGTGATCCAGAATTTTTGTGTAATAAATTGGCTTGATATAATTTCCGCCATTTGCGATGGCTGCATAGGATGCACACAGTTCAACATTTGTGACACCGCGGGTGATGCCGCCAAGCGCAGTGGCAAGGTTTGCATCGCTCCATACATTACCATTGGCATCTTTGTCAGCCTCTGTTCCATGAGCAAGGGTTGTAAAACCAAAGTTGTCCAGATATTTCAATCCAAGATCAGGAGTTACTTTTTCCAGACACTTGACGGCTACAACGTTAATGGAATTTTGGATCGCAGTACGGATCGTGGTTGTTCCGTTGTAAGAACGGGTTGCGTTGTTTACAGGGGAACCATCCGGATATTCATAAGGTTCGTCTTCAAATGTTGTTGCAAGAGTCATGCCTTTTTCATTTAAAGCAGGTGCATAAGTGGACACGATCTTAAAGGTAGAACCAGGCTGTCTGGTAGTGTCCGTTGCCCGGTTCAGTGTAAGACTTGCCGTTTTCTCTCCACGACCACCGATCAGAGCTTTTACATAGCCGGTATGCTGGTCGATCACACTCATGGAAGACTGTGGCTGAGGTGCGAAATTGACACGCTCTGCAAGAACTTTACTTCCGTTGGCGAGTATGCTTGCCTTATATTTGTCTACATAAGTCTGTCCATCTTCCGGGGAATCGAACAGAAGATCGAAATCGGGATCCTCATTCTGAAAATAAAGCTGCAGCATTTCCTTACTGTAGTTTACCTGATTTCCATCAGGATCGGTAACCGTCAGGGCATAGTCAAGTTCATACTGGACAGTGTCCGGATAATTGGAAGGATCTGCATATTCCTCATCCAGGATATTCTGGATTTTGGAATCCTGTGTTGTATATACTTTAAGTCCGCCGCTGTAGAGAAGATTGGTTGCCTGTTTTTTGGTGTAACCTTTGATATTCATCAGGTCGTTGATGATCTGATCTGTCAGTTCATCTTCAAAATATGTGTAAACAGTATTCTCAGTGCTGGAGTTCTTTTCCTGAGCGGCCTGGATACGGGAATAAACATCATCTGCAAGAGCTTCATCATACTGATCCTGAGTAATATAGTTCTGATCCAGCATATGCTGGAGAACTTCCTTGCGTCTCTTCCTGTTGCTGTCAGGATTGATGATCGGGTTAAATTTCGTCGGGTTCTGTGTGATGCCTGCCAGAGTTGCACATTCAGAAAGATTCAGATCCCATACATCCTTGTCAAAATACTGTCGTGCGGCAGCCTGTACACCGTAGGAACCGGCACCCAGGTTAATTGTGTTCAGGTAATTCTCAAGAATGGTGTCTTTATCAGTTTTTTTCTCAACCTGGACAGCAAGGTACTGTTCCTGGATTTTTCGCGTAAATCTTTCCAGCTGAGTAGATTCACTGGTCCAGTTGGTAAATACGTTATTCTTAAGAAGCTGCTGTGTGATCGTACTGGCACCTTCTGAGAAATCTCCGGTAGTGAGAGCTTTCATTCCGGCACGAAGAATACCTTTTACGTCAATACCGTTATGTTCATAGAAACGTTCATCCTCAATTGCGACAACTGCATGCTGCAGATCAACAGGTATCTGCTCGAGAGTGACAGGCAGTCGGTTGGAATCCGGAGCAGCCAGTTTACGGATCTGATTCCCTGCATCATCGTAGAGAAAGGTTGCATAGCCAAGTGGCATAATATCAATATCATCAACATCAGGAGCAGTATCAATTACACCCCTGAATGACCCCACACCCAGACAGGTTACTGCGATGCAGAGTGCTATCAGTGATACGAACAGGACTCTGATGAAAGAAACTCTGGCGCGCTTTCCCATCATGGAAGAACGGGAGATCAGTGCCGTCCGTTTCTTTGCAGTCGACTTTTTACCGTAGTTCATGTTAAACCTCCTTTATAATCCGTTCTATTATATCAAATAAGAATAAGTAAATAAAGCAGAAAAATAAAAATTCACAATTGCTTTTGGATCTTTTTAATGGTTATTGTGTTTTTTTACAGGATTAGTATACACTGTGCTGGCACATTTTTGTAATTCATGGTACACTGAGTCAATAAGAGAACGGAAAGAGGAGTATGAGACATGCTTGAGAAATATAAGACAGTTTACGAGGGCGGGGAAGGCGAGATCGTGGAAAAGAAATCCAGATTTATTGCTACAGTGCGTCCTGTACAGACCGAAGAGGAGGCACTGGCCTTTATAGAGGAAATGAAGAAGAAATATTGGGATGCCAGACATAACTGCTATGTATATTCGGTGGGAAAGAACAGGGAATATACCAGATGCAGTGACGATGGTGAGCCGTCAGGCACTGCGGGAAGACCAATGCTGGATGTAATCCTGGGGGAAGATATTTATAATGTGGCAGCAGTAGTTACCAGATATTTTGGAGGGATACTTCTTGGAACAGGAGGTCTTGTCAGAGCATATTCCAGGAGTCTGCAGGAAGGTCTTGCCGCCAGCACAGTGATTGAGAAAACCTACGGAATTTCTATGGAAGTAGTTACGGATTATACCGGGATAGGCAAGATCCAGTATATTGCCGGAGAACAGAAATTACCGATCCTTGATTCTGAATACACTGACAGGGTAGTTCTGCATTTGCTGGTTCCGGCGGATCAGATTGCATTTGTAGAAAAAGCAATCACCGAGGGAACAAATGGAAGAGCGAAGATGAAGAAAGAGAAAGATCTTTACTATTCAGTGATTGACGGTGAAGTGAAAGTATTTACGGACTGATGAAATATGCCCCATGCAGCCTGAAAACTGCATGGGGCATAAACAGTCAGCGAATCAGCATTTCTCCGGTTCCGGATAATCAACACCGAAAGTTTCTACTGTCATGGATTTGATTTTCTGCTCGTCAAGCGGACGGTCGCTGTAATCGGTATCTTCTTCTGCAATACGGTTTACAACATCCATTCCTTCAGTGATCTTGCCGAATGCAGCATAAGCACCGTCAAGATGCGGAGCATCTTTGTGCATGATAAAGAACTGGCTTCCTGCTGAGTTTGGATGCATGGCGCGTGCCATGGAAAGAACACCTGCAGTATGTTTCAGATCATTTTTAAATCTGTTCTGAGTGAATTCACCCTTAATGCTGTATCCCGGACCGCCCATACCTGTTCCGTCCGGGCATCCTCCCTGGATCATGAAACCGTTGATCACACGATGGAAAATAAGTCCGTCATAGAAGCCTTTTTTTACAAGACTGATAAAGTTATTAACTGTATTCGGTGCAATCTCAGGATATAATTCTGCTTTCATCACATCGCCATTATCCATGGTAATTGTAACTATCGGATTTGCCATAGTTTCAAGTCTCCTTTTCAAAAAGTATTGTATTTCGCTGTTCGCTCTATTATAATATGCAAAGAACAATTCTGCAAGAAAAAGGTGGAAAAGATGATTATAGAGACAAAAACACCACAGGAAACATTTGAGGTGGGAAAGAAGATCGGAGAGAATGCAAAACCGGGTCAGATTTATACTCTGACAGGTGATCTTGGAGTTGGAAAAACCGTATTTACCCAGGGAGTTGCGGCAGGGCTTGGAATCACAGAGCCTATCTGCAGCCCGACATTCACGATCATTCAGGAATACGAAAGCGGACGTCTTCCTTTATATCATTTTGATGTTTACCGTATCGGTGACATTGAGGAAATGGAAGAAATCGGATATGACGATTATTCTTCGGACAGGGAATCTGTCTGATCGAATGGGCTGATCTGATTGAAGAAATCCTTCCGGAAAAGCTGATCAAAGTAACCATAGAGAAAGATCTGGAGAAAGGCTTTGATTATAGAAGGATTACAGTGATTGGTCCGGAGAACAGTTAGGAGGTAGAAATGAAAATTTTAGCTTTGGACAGCTCAGGAATTGTTGCATCTGTAGCAGTTGTGGAAGATGATACATTACTGGCTGAGTATACTGTAAATTATAAGAAAACACATTCTCAGACTTTGCTTCCGATGTTAGATGAGATTGTGAAGATGACGGAACTGGAACTCGAATCCGTAGATGCTATTGCAGTGGCAGCGGGACCGGGATCCTTTACAGGACTCCGTATCGGCTCGGCAACAGCCAAAGGCTGGGACTTGCCTGAAGAAACCATTGGTAGCAGTACCGACAGTAGATGCACTGGCATATAATCTTTATGATGCACAGGGATTGATCTGTCCGATCATGGATGCCAGAAGAAAGCAGGTATATACAGGAATTTACAGATTTGAAGAGCATCAGCTTATGACTTTGAAAGAACAGTGGGCAGCACCGATCGAGGAACTGCTGGAAGAACTGAATCAGAGAGGAGAGATGGTTACATTTTTGGGAGACGGTGTACCTGTATTTCGTGAACTGATCGCAGAGAAACTGCAGGTTCCGTATTCTTTTGCACCGGCTCATGTAAATAAACAGAGAGCAGCGGCAGTGGCAGCTCTTGGCAGTATTTATTATAAAGAAGGACGCACAGAGACTGCTATGGAACATATCCCGGAATATCTCCGCGTTTCCCAGGCAGAGCGTGAGCGCGCAGAGAGAGAAAAAGAGCAGAAACCGGCAGGTACAAAAATATGATCCTGCGGGAAATGCTTGTGGATGACCTGGATCAGGTAATGGAGATTGAGCAGGATCTTTTTCATGTGCCATGGACAAAAGAAGGTTTTTTTACTTTTATGACCAGGGATGATGCCATGTTTCTGGTGGTGGAAGAGAAAGAAAAGATTCTGGGTTACTGCGGTCTTCTTATGGTTCTGGATGAGGGAGATATTACCAATGTGGCTGTGCGCAGGGACAGACAAAAAGAAGGAATTGGCGCTTTTCTGATGCAGAGCCTGATCCGCCTTGCAGCAGAGAGGGAGGTTACGACAATCCATCTGGAAGTACGTGTGGGAAATGAGACTGCAATCCGTCTCTATGAACGTATGGGATTTACCGGAGATGGAATACGTAAGGCATATTACAGTGATCCTGTGGAGGATGCGCTGCTTATGACCAGACATCCCGAATGAAAAAGAAATGAAAGCAGAAAAAATCAGCAGCCGGACCATACACCTTTTAAGGGAATTGCCGGAAGCTGGAAAATAGAGGGAATATATGTTAGATGTATGTTTAGTTGGAACCGGTGGAATGATGCCTCTGCCTCGCAGATGGTTGACTGCGCTTATGACAAGATATAACGGGAGCAGTCTGCTCATTGACTGTGGTGAAGGTACTCAGGTAGCAATTAAGGAGAAGGGATGGAGCTTTAAACCTATTGATGTGATTTGTTTTACTCATTATCATGGAGATCATATCAGCGGGCTTCCGGGACTTCTTCTTACTATGGGAAATGCAGACCGCACAGAACCATTGACTCTGGTAGGTCCCAAAGGTCTGGAGAGAGTAGTCAATGCACTTCGCGTCATTGCACCGGAGCTTCCGTTTGAAATTAAATTTATTGAGATTACACAGCCGGAACAGGTCATTGAATTAAATGGCTATCGTATTACGGCTTTTAAAGTGAACCATAATGTACTCTGTTATGGCTATACCCTTGAGATTCTCCGCCAGGGGAAATTCTCGGCTGAGAGAGCGAAAGAGCAGGATATTCCACTGAAATACTGGAATCCGCTCCAGAAAGGGCAGACCATCGAAGCAGACGGTATTACCTATACACCGGAGATGGTACTTGGACCTGCGAGAAAAGGAATCAGGCTTACTTATACAACAGATACCAGACCAACAGAATCTATCCTGCGAAATGCAAAGGAATCGGATCTGTTTATCTGTGAAGGAATGTACGGAGAAGATGACAAAGCAGACAAAGCACGCGGATACAAGCATATGACTTTCCGCGAGGCGGCGGTTTTGGCCCGTGATGCCCGGGTAAAGGAGATGTGGCTGACACATTACAGTCCGTCTCTGGTCAGACCGGATGAGTTTATGGATAAAGTTCGTGAAATTTTTCCAAATGCATATCCGGGAAAAGACGGAAAGAGTCTGGAATTGAATTTTGAGGAATAATATGTCACTGAAACTGATTATGAACAAGTAGTAAAACGGATGACTTATCCGTCGGATATATGAGGAACAGAAAATGAAAGATACATTAATTCTTGCAATTGAGAGTTCCTGTGATGAGACTGCAGCTTCTGTTGTCAAAAACGGAAGAACTATTCTGTCAAATGTGATCTCTTCACAGATCGCTCTTCATACTTTATACGGTGGGGTAGTTCCGGAAATTGCTTCCCGTAAACATATTGAAAAGATTAACCAGGTAATTGAACAGGCACTGGCAGATGCAGATGTAACTCTTGATGATCTGGATGCAATTGGTGTCACTTATGGTCCGGGACTTGTAGGTGCACTTCTTGTGGGTGTTGCTGAGGCGAAGGCAATTGCTTATGCAAAGAAGCTTCCACTGGTAGGGGTCCACCATATTGAGGGCCATGTGTCAGCAAATTATATTGAACATCCGGATCTTGAACCTCCATTTTTATGTCTGATCGTGTCAGGAGGACATACACACCTTGTGATCGTTAAGGATTATGGAGAATTTGAAATCCTGGGACGTACCCGTGATGATGCTGCAGGCGAAGCTTTTGACAAAGTTGCAAGAGCTATCGGACTGGGATATCCGGGAGGACCAAAGGTAGACAAGCTCTCTAAAGAGGGAAATCCCAATGCAATTGAGTTTCCAAAAGCTAAAATTGGAGATTGTCCGTACGATTTCAGCTTCAGTGGTGTAAAATCAGCAGTGTTGAATTATATTAATCATGCGCAGATGACCGGAGAAGAGATAAACAGAGCAGATCTGGCAGCATCTTTCCAGAAAGCGGTAGTTGATGTGCTGGTGGAGCATACAATGCTTGCAGCCAAAGATTATGGGATGACTAAGATTGCAATTGCAGGCGGAGTGGCTTCGAATGGAACGTTAAGAGCGGCAATGGAAGAAGCATGTAAGAAAAATAATTACAGTTTTTATCGGCCGTCACCGATCTTCTGCACAGACAATGCAGCAATGATCGGAGTAGCTGCTTATTATGAATATATTAAAGGTACACGTCATGGCTGGGATCTGAATGCTGTGCCGAATCTTAAACTGGGAGAGCGTTGAGATGTCAGAAAGAAATACGGCCATTGTTCTGGCAGCAGGGCAGGGAAAAAGAATGCACAGTAAAGTACAGAAGCAGTTCCTGGAGATACAGGGATACCCGGTTCTGTATTATTCCCTGCGCTGTTTTCAGGAAAGTCCGCTGATTCAGGATATTATTCTTGTGACAGGAGAGGAATCTATCTCCTACTGTAAAGAAGAAATCGTGCAAAAATATGGATTTACAAAGGTATCGGCAGTAATCCCGGGAGGAAAAGAACGCTATGATTCTGTCTATGCAGGTCTTTGTGAATGCAGAGACTGTGAATATGTATTGATCCATGACGGTGCAAGACCTTTTGTGACAGAAGAAATTCTTAAACGTGGTCTGCAGAAAGTGAAGGAAACAGGTGCATGTGTGATTGGTATGCCTTCTAAAGATACAGTCAAACTTTCTGATGAAGAGGGATATGTAAAAGAAACTCCAAACAGAAAGTGTGTGTGGACAATTCAGACCCCGCAGATTTTTTCGTATTCACTGATACGTGAGGCTCATGACAGCATTCGTCAGAAAGATATGAGCAAAATTACAGATGATGCCATGGTAGTAGAGCAGGAGACAGGGGCAAAGGTTGCTCTGGCAGAGGGATCTTATCAGAATATTAAGATCACAACACCGGAGGATCTTGATATCGCGGAAGCATTTTTGAAACATTAAAGAATGTTTGGTGATTGAAAAATGCCGTATTTTAGCGGGTTTTATGGGAAATCTGGGAAGATAAAAATAAAAATTGAAAAAAATGTAAAAAAGTTGTTGACAGATGCGGGTATTGATGCTAGAATATCACTTGCGTCGGCGGTGAGAACACAACGAACGCAGTCAACAACATATGGAGAGATATCGAAGTGGTCATAACGAGGCGGTCTTGAAAACCGTTTGTCCGCAAGGGCGCGTGGGTTCGAATCCCACTCTCTCCGCTTGCCAAGTCACTTAAAAAGTTTTGAAAAAAAGTACTTGACAAACAAATGAAAAGTGCGATATAATGCACAAGGTTCTTCGGTGAAAACGAAGAGAACTAAATAAAGACACGAGAGTGTGAAGAAAGTCGTTTCTGTGAAACGACGAATCTAGGGCAATTTGGAGAAGTACCCAAGCTGGCCGAAGGGGCTCCCCTGGAAAGGGAGTAGGTCGTTAATAGCGGCGCGAGGGTTCAAATCCCTCCTTCTCCGTTCTTTCTTGAGAAAAGAAAGTAAAAAAGTTCTTGACAAAGCGAAAGAGTTATGATAAACTCGAAAAGCTGTTGAAAAGAACAAATGTTGAAGAAGTTTGAAAAACTTATTAAAAAGTTCTTGACAAACAGAAGACAACATGTTAAAATAGCAAAGCTGTCGCAAGACAGATAACCTTGATAACTAAACAGTGAAACACATACGATTCTCGAAAATTCTTTACATTTTTAAGAACGGTTTGAAAAACCAAAAACAGTAAAACGAGAGATAGCTAGTTGTTATCTTGAGTGAATCAAACATTTTATCAGAGAGTTTGATCCTGGCTCAGGATGAACGCTGGCGGCGTGCTTAACACATGCAAGTCGAACGGGAATTACTTTATTGAAACTTCGGTCGATTTAATTTAATTCTAGTGGCGGACGGGTGAGTAACGCGTGGGTAACCTGCCTTATACAGGGGGATAACAGTCAGAAATGGCTGCTAATACCGCATAAGCGCACAGAGCTGCATGGCTCAGTGTGAAAAACTCCGGTGGTATAAGATGGACCCGCGTTGGATTAGCTTGTTGGTGGGGTAACGGCCCACCAAGCGACGATCCATAGCCGGCCTGAGAGGGTGAACGGCCACATTGGGACTGAGACACGGCCCAGACTCCTACGGGAGGCAGCAGTGGGGAATATTGCACAATGGGGGAAACCCTGATGCAGCGACGCCGCGTGAAGGAAGAAGTATCTCGGTATGTAAACTTCTATCAGCAGGGAAGATAGTGACGGTACCTGACTAAGAAGCCCCGGCTAACTACGTGCCAGCAGCCGCGGTAATACGTAGGGGGCAAGCGTTATCCGGATTTACTGGGTGTAAAGGGAGCGTAGACGGTGTGGCAAGTCTGATGTGAAAGGCATGGGCTCAACCTGTGGACTGCATTGGAAACTGTCATACTTGAGTGCCGGAGGGGTAAGCGGAATTCCTAGTGTAGCGGTGAAATGCGTAGATATTAGGAGGAACACCAGTGGCGAAGGCGGCTTACTGGACGGTAACTGACGTTGAGGCTCGAAAGCGTGGGGAGCAAACAGGATTAGATACCCTGGTAGTCCACGCCGTAAACGATGAATACTAGGTGTCGGGGAGCAAAGCTCTTCGGTGCCGTCGCAAACGCAGTAAGTATTCCACCTGGGGAGTACGTTCGCAAGAATGAAACTCAAAGGAATTGACGGGGACCCGCACAAGCGGTGGAGCATGTGGTTTAATTCGAAGCAACGCGAAGAACCTTACCAAGTCTTGACAT
>ENA-OQIG01000576-OQIG01000576.1-human-gut-metagenome-genome-assembly--contig:-NODE-576-length-20289-cov-2.091162_pt1 | contig 20289 bp, 21 predicted proteins | sample MGYA00242576_ERZ504741 | MGnify/ENA primary metagenome ERZ504741 (study PRJEB26092, sample SAMD00036436) | human gut metagenome | host: Homo sapiens | study: EMG produced TPA metagenomics assembly of... | reverse complement strand
AATTCCAACTAGATTAAAGCAGACAATTCAAACATTCTGATAGGACATCTTATCTTTTGTTTATTCAAATTAAAATACAATACGATAGAATTGTATTAGTAATGATAAAATACTACTTGTCTGACGGAGCATTATCGCCTACTTTTGCATCATCAGTTATTGGTTGAAGTTTCCATGGATCAATCAACAATTGAATAGAGTTTATAATCTAATACAATAAATTATGAGAAGAAAAATTTATTTTCTACTATTCTTTTTTCTTTGCCTGACTAGCATTCCACTGGCAGCCCAGGATATTGAAATAAAAGGAATGGTAACAGAAGCTACAACAAATGAACCCTTACCAGGAGTCACAGTCAGAGTGAAAGGTAAAGACACCGGCACAGTAACAGACATGGATGGTAAATACTCCATCAAAGCGAATAAAGGGAATATACTGATATTCTCAACAATAGGTATGAAACAAATAGAAAAAGCTGTCACGTCCGGAACTCCAATCAATGTATCTATGGAAGAAGATAATATCGCTCTGGAACAAGTAGTAGTGATTGGTTATGGTACAGTGAAGAAGAGTCATCTTTCGGGGGCTGTAGGTTCGGTTAGTGCAAAAAGAACTTAACGGTCAGGTTGCTTCTAACGCAGCCACAGCCTACAAGGGAAAATACCCGGAGTATCAGTAGCCAGTTCCAGTGGTGATCCCAATGGAAGTATGACGATCAATGTACGTGGTATCAGTTCTTTATCCAACAACAATCCACTTTATGTAGTAGACGGAGCATTTGGAGATATCAGTATGGTCGATCCTAACGATATTTCCTCTATCGAAGTTTTAAAAGATGCTGCCGCGGCAGCAATCTACGGTTCACGTGCAGCAGGTGGTGTTGTACTGATTACCACTAAAAGCGGTCGTAAAGACATGCCGACTAAATTAGATGTCAATTTCTTCACAGGAGTCAGCCAGACTCCCAAAACACTGAAAGTTTTTAATGGAGAAGAATACAGCCGCTTCGCACGCTACTACAAATTAGCAGGCGACGGTTATGGTGCAGAAAATGGAGCTACCCCTTTCATTGGAGAAGGCACAGACTGGCAAGACGTAATGCTGCGTACTGCCATGACTTATAAAGCCAATGCTACCATCAGCGGCGGTTCCAAAAACGGTTCTTACAGTTCGTCAGTCAGCTACCTTAATAAAGAAGGGATACTGCGCAACACTGATCATGAATCTTATAATATCCGTTTGAAAAGCGATTATTCATTCTTCGACAATCGCTTGACAATAGGTGAATCTATGATTGTAAATCTGACAAAAGGTAGTGGATACATTCATCAGGATACCATGTTCGATATCTTTCAGTTCCCGTCAGTAGTACCGGTATACGATCCTACAAACGCAGGAGGCTGGGGTACTTCCAATGACATCAATTTACCGAATCCATTGGCTGAAATGACAGTCAACGACGAACGGACAGAAACAACCAAGATTTTCCTCAATGCTTATTTACAAGGCTGAAATCATCAAAGGACTAAAGTACAAACTCAATGTAGGTATCAGAAAAGAGCATACTAAGTGGCGTTATTACAAGGATGTATACGATTTAGGAACATTCGGTAAAAACGACAAGCCCGACCTTGAAGAAAAATCGTCAACATGGGAATCATGGGTATTAGAAAACACCCTGAATTATGACCGTACATTCGGCAAACACAATTTGTCACTCCTTGCCGGATACTCTGCCCAGAAAGACAAAAGTTACAGCCTTTATGGTAAAAATGGAGATATGCCCCAGTTCATTGAAACAATGCCGGGCAATGTAGATCCTTCCAACCTGAAAGCATCCAGTTCGCTGAATGAACTTGCATTGGTATCTCTGTTCGGACGTGTCATGTATTCCTTTGACGACCGTTATTTATTCTCGGCATCTATTCGCCGTGACGGTTCTTCACGTTTCAGAAGTGGACATCAATATGGTGCATTCCCTTCTGCTTCTATTGGATGGAACATCAACCGCGAAAAATTCTTTAAACCTTTAGAGAATGTATTCGATCAGTTGAAGCTGCGTTTTAGTTATGGTAAACTCGGTAATCAGGAGATGACCAGCTACTATCCGACACAAAGTGTAGTATCGGACGGCATGAACTATGTGATGAATAATTCGCCTTGGTTTGGTTCTATGCCATATGTGCAGGCAATCTCACCCGCCAATTTAACATGGGAAAATACGGAGACCTATAACATCGGTTTAGATGTCATGTCTGCTAAACGGACGATTGACGCTTACTGCTGATGCTTACGTTAAGAATACAAATGATGTGCTATTACCTATTCCTTCTACCGCATCTACCGGTATCAGCGGAAACTCTATTCAGAATGCGGGACAAGTACGGAACAAAGGATTCGAACTTGCGGTCAACTATCGCGGTGCCATCAAGGAAAAGTTCAACTATTACATCGGTGCCAATATCGCAGCCGACAAGAATGAAGTGACCAAAATAACATTAGGCGGACAAAACCTGATGATCTCCGGATACAGCGCACACGGTGCCGGTGGTCGCGGTATCAATATGTTTGCAGAAGGGCATCCGATGTCATATTTCAACCTGATCGAAACAGACGGATTATTCCGCTCGGCAGAAGAGATCGCTAATTATAAAAACAAAGACGGTGAACTCATCCAGCCCGCTGCACAAGTTGGTGATGTCCGCTACAAAGACTGGAACGGTGACGGCAAAATAAACACAGATGACCAGCATGACGTAGGAAGTCCGTTCCCCGATTTCACTTTTGGCATAAGACTCGGCGGCGAATGGAACAACTTCGACTTTAACCTTTTCTTTGACGGAATGGTAGGCAACAAGATATATAATTATCCCCGTTATCGCCTGGAATCAGGAAACTTCAACGGAAACATGAGTACCGTATTGGCCAATTCATGGAGACCGGACAATCAGAACACTGATATTCCTCGTTTCTCTAAGACTGACGGTGCAGACAACAAATGGGCATACACCGACAGATGGCTGGAAGACGGCTCGTACATACGTTTGAAAACATTGGACATTGGCTATACATTACCCAAAGTTCTGACAAAGAAAATCAAACTTGAAAACGTAAGAATATACACTTCAATGGAGAACCTGTTCACATTGACCAAATATTCCGGCTATACCCCCGACCTGGGTGAAAGTTCTGTCGCAGGTGTTGCTTACAATGTATTCTCAAGAGGTATCGACCAGGGACGCTATCCATTGCCCCGTACTATTTCTTTCGGAATACAAGTCAACCTGTAATACCTTAAATTAATATTAAACATTAAACAGTTTATGAACATGAAAAGAAATTGGTTATCATATATGTGCATGGCAGCTCTTTTTTCCGGAGCGCTGACATCGTGCAACGAATCCAGCTTTTTGAATCTGTCGGACCCCAATTACTTCACGGAAAGCAACTTCTGGAAAGATAAAGCAGATGCAGAAAGTGCTTTGGCAGCCGCCTATTCTCCGATAAAAGGAGCCATGTACGGATACTTCGGCGCATTTGACGGCTGGCTAAACTTAAACGGTCGTGGTGACGATATCTACACAATCAAAGGAGAAGAAGTTCCGATGTGGAATATTGCAAACTTCCTGAACTCGCCTCTACCGGAAATGATCCTTACGGAGCGCTTTATTCAGGCATCCAGCGTGCCAACATCGTACTGCGGTATATTGATCAGATACCTGCATCAGGTATTACTGAAGAAGACCGCTCGATGATCAAAGGCGAAGCACTCTTTCTGCGTGGCTATCAATACTTCCTGTTAGTCAACAATTACAAAGAAGTGCCTTTGAGACTGATTCCATCCAACGAAGATGAAACCAATAAAGCCGCTGCTACAGAAGCTGCATTATGGGCACAAGTAGAAGAAGATCTGGATAACGCCATCAAATGCAACCTGCCAGTAGAACGCTCTACTGCCAAAGAACGCATAACTAAAGGTGCAGCTATTGCAATGCTGGGCAAAGTATATGCCACCCAACACAAATATCCGGAAGCCAAACAGCTATTAGGTACATTACTGAAAGCTCCTTATTCTTACGAATTGATGGACAACTTCGAAAAGAATTTCACAAATGAAGAAGAGTTCAATAAAGAATCCGTATTTGAACTGGCATACAGTCCGGACGGAGACTACTCCTGGAGCAATGAAAGCGGTATCTGTTTAGGTTGCTATATTCCTCAGTTTATCGGTCCGGTAAAATCCGGCGGATGGGCTAAATTAATGCCGAACTCCCTGATCGTAGGAGAGTTTACAAAAGAAACACGTCCGAGTGATGCAGATACCAAGTTTGACAAACGTATGTATGCCAGCCTCTTTTTTGATGCTGCCAACTATGGAGATAAAGTTCCTAACGAGAAATGGTATGGAAATAATTACTCCATGGATGATCTTTGGGAAGGCAATGAAGGAAAAATGGCAGGCGGAGCACCAAGTTTCAACGTCAATGGGACAGCAGGTAAGTTCCTGATAAAGAAAAATACTGCATATTATGTGGATGACAAGGCACCGGACAACATGGGCAACAAAGAAGGAAGGTCCAGCAATTTGCGCGTAATGCGCTTTGCCGAGGTACTGTTGCTTTATGCTGAAGCATGCGCCAAAACCAATGATCCGGATGGTGCCAACTATGCTTTAAAGCAAATCCGCCAAAGAGCAGGACTTACGGAAAAGACTTTTGCACAAGCTGAATTAATGAATGAAATAGAACACCAATGCTTATTGGAGTTCTTTGCGGAAGGACATCGTTTTGACGATTTGAAACGTTGGTATTCGCCCAGCGAAATTCAGTTGATCTTCAAGGCGAATGGAAACAAGGTGCGGAAAACTTCCAGGAAAAACACCTTTATTATCCTATACCGACAAGTGAACTAAACAATAATACTGCCATGGAACAAACCAGTTTATGGAAATAAAAACCTAGCAAAGATTAACTTAATAAAGAAACAACATGAAAAAGATATATTCATTATTATTCGTATCCCTCTTTCTATTCATTGGATACTCTTGTGACGATGGAAGTCTGAGTCACAGTGACGTCTACATTCCGGACCCGGTAGAAGAAACAGACGAGGATGACGGATTCTCAGCCGAACCCACCACAGAAGCTGTCATCAAAGTACAGTTCGGTAGAAGGGCAACGGAACATCAGATAATCGATGGCTTCGGATGTGCCTTTGCAGAGTGGTCATCATCGTATATGGAACAACATGATGCGCGAAGATGTAGTCAATGATCTTTTCGGAGAAAATGGCTTGAAGCTGAATATTTTCAGAGGTGAGGTATTTCCACACTATCAGAACCCTACCACAAACGTCATTGACTTCGGAATGAACCGTACCTTCAATCTTGCAGCCAACGATCCTCTATGATCAATGATTACTGGAGAGACTTTAACGGTTCCGGATGTGGCGAACAAGTACAATTAGGTCAAATGTGCTGGTAGATATCCTGCAGAAAAAATATAAAGATGTGAAATTTATATTCTCTACCTGGAGTCCTCCCGGAACTATGAAATCTAACGGAAAGCCCTCAGGCGGTAGCCTGGCGTCCGGTGCGGAAGATGCATATGCTAACTATCTGATTGACTTCATCAAAGCATACACTGAAAAGTTCGGCATTGAGATATATGCAATATCACCATCTAATGAGCCTAACAGCAGTGGAACGGGATGGAACGGTTGTAGCTGGAGTTATACCAATCTGGCTAACTTCTGCCAGAAGAATCTTCGCCCGGCTTTAGATAAAGCAGGTTATCAAGACATGAAGATTATCTTTGGAGAGCACTCGTGGTGGAAAGCAGGAGTCACTTTTCTTGAAAATGGCTTGAAAGCCTGTCCCGATCTGGTTAACTCCAACATTATTGCAGCAGCTCACGGATACACATTAATTGGCAACACTGAGTTTGTACAATCACCACTCTGCGCTGAAAATAATATTCATTTATGGAATACGGAAACCAGTTCTACAGACACATACGATCCATCCTGGAAAAACGCGATGCAATGGGCTACTACTTTCCATAATTATCTGGCAGTTTCCAACCTGAACGCATTTATCTGGTGGGCAGGTGCACGTCCTTGTACGAATAATGAAGCGTTGATCAGACTGGAAGAAGCACTTCCCGGAACCAATTATGAAAGAGCGTCCCGCTACTACAGTTACGGACAATTTACTAAGTTTATCCCGGAAGGAAGCCGACGTGTGGATATCAAGACTGTTGCTCCCGAAGGTGACGAAGAAGCATTCCCGAAAGAACTGTTGATGACAGCTTACATCAAGGACGACAATTATACGATCGTACTGGTAAACAATTCTACAAGCAAGGCCTTCGAAACCAAACTGGAAATTGAAGGAAAAGAGTTTCAGACCATGATCTCATATACATCAGATGAAGGAGTTAAGTGGCAACGCAAAAAAGTAAATCCATCTCTCAGCGGATTGCGCTCCATTACAGTCCCTAAGTTTAGTGTAGTAACCATCACTGGTAAAATGAAAGATATTGAAGCTGAATAAATAGTCTAAATAAACAATGAATATCATGAAAAGAAATCTATTATATTTGGCAGGATTCCTGCTTGCAGCCGCTACTGTTTTCTCCGGCTGTAATGACGATGATCCATCCTATCACGACTTAGTGCCAAATACGCAGGAGTTGATCATTAATCTGGATGAGACCCCGGAAGGAATCATTCAAATAGTTCAAGCAACGGCAATTATAAAATTACAAGTTCCAATGAAGATGTAGCAACCGCCATTGCCGAAGGTAACAAAATTAAAGTAACAGCTCTGAAGGCCGGTAGTACCGACTTATCTATTACCGACTGGGCTAAAATGAGTACCAATGTCAAAGTCATCGTCGATCAGTTAAGTGAACTGGTTTTGTCCAATTCGGCTACAACAATGTATCCGGGTGAAAACAAGACAGTCAATGTTTATACAGGAAACAGAGGCTACAAAGTAACAGTTGACAAAGAGTCTGTCGTGAAAGCTACAGTAGATGAAGAAGGACATATACAGATAGAATCTCTGGCACCAGGCAATGCAACAGTTACAGTGACCGACAGACTGAACAAGAGTGCAGAATTTTCAGTAAAAGTAATAAAGAAACTTGTAGTTGACAATAGTGAAGAAATTGCTTATTTGACAGTCGGTGAACCTTTGACAATCAAGATTCTGGACGGTAACGGAGGCTATACCTGCACAAATAATGGTTCCGCCACTTATCTGAAATGCACGATAGCGGAAAATGGAACAGATGTTATCATCGAAGGTCTTAAAAGATATCGTTTCAACAAGACGGTAACAATCAAAGACCAGGAAGGAGAGGCAATCAGCATCAATATAGTCTATATCGACGATCTTTATCTGGAGAATCCATCATATCGTTACTTAATAGCGGGGTCATCTTCTTATCAGTCTGTCTCTACCTCGACAGTGGGTTCCATTACTCATTCGGAAGAGTTCAATATGTCCGAAATTGTTATAAAAGGAACAGGAACTTATGCCAGCGGTTTTGCAGTTCAGTTTACAGGTGATTTGACGAAAGGCAACAAAGGTGATGCGGTACTGTATAAAGTAACAAGAAATGCAGTGGACAAAAAAGTGAAATATCCGATAGAAGATTGCCGGATCGATAAAGTGGAAGATGGTTGGTACTGGGTCAGCTTCTTAGAACCCAATTGCACCATCCGCTCTTATATGATTACCAAACAATAGTTTATAGACTTGACACATGTATTTTTTGAAAGTACCCCCATACTTTCAAAATGACAAAAGTACAAAGAGACTGTCCCTACAACACCGTATATCTCAGGTATGTCTGGCTTGCAAACAGTCTCTTTTGTCCTGTCAAGTAATACAAAAAGGATCGCAAGCCGATGCTTTACTCTAATTTTATGAATTGATATGAATAGATATGATAACAGACTACATATTCTCACGAAAGAATATGATGAGCTCATCTCACGTGAAAATGAAAAGATACTGCCCGGCAATGGTGTTTTTGAACGATACAAATATCCCATTCTGACAGCAGAGCACCCTCCGCTGGAGTGGAGATACGACTTCAATCCGGAAACAAATCCCTATCTGATGGAACGTTTCGGCATTAACGCCGTATTCAATGCAGGCGCTATCAAATTCAACGGGAAATATCTTGTTATGGCACGGGTAGAAGGACATGACCGCAAATCATTCTTCGCCATCGCAGAAAGTCCCAATGGTATCGACAACTTCCGCTTTTGGGAATATCCGGTACAACTGCCGGACCTATATCCGGAAGAAACGAACGTCTACGATATGCGTCTGACAAAACACGAGGACGGATGGATATACGGTATCTTCTGCTCGGAAAGCAAAGATCCGGACGCACCCGCAGGAGACCTCACCTCGGCCATTGCAGCAGCAGGAATCATACGCAGCAGGGACCTTAAAAACTGGGAACGCCTGCCCAACCTCGTCTCCCAAAGCCAGCAACGGAATGTAGTGCTGCACCCAGAGTTCGTAGACGGAAAATATGCATTGTACACCCGTCCGCAGGACGGATTCATCGATGCAGGCAGCGGAGGCGGTATTTCATGGGCATTGATAGACGATATCACTCATGCAGTGATCAAGAAGGAAATCGTCATAGAACAGCGCCATTATCACACGATCAAAGAAGTGAAAAACGGTGAAGGGCCTCATCCCATCAAGACTCCCCAAGGATGGCTACATCTGGCACACGGAGTCCGTGCCTGTGCTGCCGGGCTCAGATATGTCCTATATCTGTATATGACGTCTTTAGATGATCCAAGGAAGGTGATAGCCCAGCCGGGAGGTTACTTCATGGCACCTGTGGGAGAAGAAAGAACCGGAGATGTATCCAACGTGCTATTCTCCAACGGATGGATCGCGGATGAAGACGGAACGGTATACATCTACTATGCTTCCTCCGACACACGGATGCACGTAGCGACTTCTACGATCGAACGACTAATCGATTACTGCCGGCATACACCGGAAGACAGACTCCGTTCCACGACTTCCGTGAAAAGCATATACGATATCATAGAAGCCAATAAGCTCGTGATGTCGGAAAATGCCGTTGTATTATAGTTCCGAAAGCAGTATTATCATCTGTCTTTCAGGATGTTCCATTCTGCATGATGGATGTTAACAACTGAGTTGCAGGGTATTAACAGCTGACACGTCAAGTATTAACACCTGACGTGTCAGCTATTAAAGCCTGAGAAGTCAGATAAATAGTATCAGTATGAGTTAAAATAATATTTGTTTCTTCCCCACATTCGACCTACTTTTGTACCTGATAGATTATTAATGTACAAAACCTAATCAAAATAGCAACATGAAATTACACACATCCGATCTTCTGATCATCTGCGCCTACCTCATTGCCATGATTGTCATCGGACTCATACTGAAGAAGCGAGCCGCACAGAATATGGACTCCTATTTCCTGGGAGGCAAATCACTGCCCTTCTATATGCTTGGCCTGTCCAATGCATCCGGAATGTTCGACATCACCGGTACGATGCTAATGGTTTACTGCATTTGCTACGGATTCAAAAGTCTCTGGATTCCCTGGCTGTGGCCGGTATTCAATCAGATATTCCTCATGGTTTATCTGTCGGTGTGGTTGCGGCGTTCCAATGTGCTCACCGGAGCCGAATGGATCAAAACCCGCTTCGGTAAAGGCAAGGAGCGACACTCTCTCATACCATCGTTGTCGTATTTGCGTTATTAAGCTACTTCGGATTTCTGAGTTACGGATTCATAGGAATAGGCAAATTCATGGAAATCTTTATTCCCTGGGAAGTCATTTCACCCTACATTCCTTTCACGGTATCACCGGAGTATGTTCCGCATGTATACGGTATCTTCTTCACAGCTATCGCCACCTTCTACGTCATGTTGGGGGGGAATGCTGAGCATCGTATGGACAGATGTCGTACAGTTCCTTATCATGACGGTGGCAGGCATCGTTATCGTAGTGATCGGTATGCAGATGGTGGCGCCGGATATGATACACTCCTTTGTACCTGCCGGATGGGATTCCCCTTTCTTCGGATGGACGCTCGATATTGACTGGAGCAGCCGGATGAGTTTGCTGACCGAACGAATGGCGAACGAACCTTACAGTCTGATAGGTATCTTTGTCATGATGGCGTTGCTCAAAGGCATCTTCATGAGTATGGCAGGGCCTGCGCCCAACTATGATATGCAGAAAATTCTGTCCTGCAAATCTCCCAAAGAAGCGGCGATGATGAGCGGTTCCGTATCCGTCGTGCTGTTAATTCCACGCTATCTGATGATTATGGGATTTGCATTACTTGCCATCTATTTCTTCAAGGAAGACGGCGGACTGACACAGATGGAGGTGACCCGCACGGACTTTGAGACAATTCTTCCCCATCTGATCACACGATATGTTCCGGCAGGATTTGCAGGATTATTATTGGCAGGTCTACTGGCAGCTTTCATGTCGACCTTTGCTTCTACCGTCAATGCAGCCCCTGCATATATCGTAAATGATATTTATCTGAAATACATCAACCGAAAGCGAGTGTGAAGACACAGATACGCAGCAGCTATGTCATTTCCGTTGCAGTAGTGGTGGTGAGCACCGTCATCGGATTCTTCCTGAAAGATATCAATGAAATCTTTCAGTGGATTGTTGGTGCACTGTTCGGAGGATACATCGCAGCCAACGTACTGAAATGGCATTGGTGGCGTTTCAACGGTGAAGGTTACTTCTGGGGAATGACTGCCGGAGTAGTGGCCGCTATTGTGATGAAATTTACCGTTCCGGATGCATGGGTACTTTATTTCTTCCCCGTACTGTTCGGCGTCTCTCTGATCGGATGTATCATCGGGACTTACAGTGCTCCGGCTACAGATGAAGAGACTCTGATCAACTTCTACGTCAATGTACGCCCATGGGGATGCTGGAAGCCGATTCAGGAGAAAGCAATCGCCCGTTACCCGCATATTCAGGCGAATAAAAACTTCAAAAGAGATGCCTTCAATGTGGCGATAGGAATCATCTGGCAATGTACGCTTACCATCATTCCAATGTACCTCGTTGTCCGCGAACAGTTAGGCTCTGGAGTTCTATCGCTTTGCTTCTGATTACCACGCTCATACTCAGAAAAACCTGGTACAAGCCTTTGTGTAAGGAAGAAGCGAGATACAACGAAGAGATGAAACAAATACGATAAGTATCAGCATAATTAATTTATATCATAAATTTAGGCACGGATGACACGGATTTCACGGATTTAAGAGATCGGTCAATTAAAAACCGCGTTAATCCGTGTCATCTGTGCCTAATAAAACAGAGAACCGATCATGAAAAGACTATCCGTAATACTCTTGTCATTTTTACTATATCTTCCGCTGTGCGCACAATTTAAAGGAACCGTCTATGTCGACATCAATCAATCGGGCACATTCGACAAAGGAGACAAACCGCTGGAGGGAGTGATGGTAACAGACGGAATGAACGTAGTAAAAACAGATAGAAAAGGCCGGTTCTCCTTATCGGGATTCGAGAAAACCCGATTTATCAGCATCACTACGCCTGCCGGATTCGAGACACAGCAATTCTACCTCCCTGTCAAGGAGGACAGGAAAAGCTATGATTTTATAGTGACCGAAAGCGAACGGACCAAGGGCAGAGAACACTCCTTTATCCATATCACCGACACGGAAGTGACCGGAGGAGTGGGGCGTTGGGTCACCGACCTACAACAATACATAAAGAACGAACAACCGGCTTTTCTGATTCATACCGGAGACATCTGCTACGAACCGGGACTCACAGTGCACAATCAAATTGTGAATGCACAAACAATGGACTGCCCCGTCTATTACTGCATAGGCAACCACGACCTGGTGAAAGGCAACTACGGCGAAGAACTTTATGAATCGATTTATGGCCCGACATGGTATTCGTTCGATGTCGGCAACGTGCATTATGTCGTTACTCCCATCGACCACGGAGACAACCCGACCGATTACACGCAAAGGGATGTATACAACTGGCTGAAGAATGACCTCGCCTGATGAAGAAAGATCAGGCGCTTGTTCTTTTTAACCACGACCTGTTTACTCCCGGCGATAACTTCGTATTCAAGGCAGACAAAAAGGATATCCTCGACTTTCGTACCTTCAACACGAAAGCACAAATTTACGGACATATGCACTACAACTACGTCCGCAATCAGAAAGGCATTTATACCATCTGCACCGGCACACTGGACAAAGGAGGCATCGATCACTCCCCTTCTTCATTCAGAGACATAAAGATAGATGCCAACGATCACCTCACAACGCAACTGCGTTATACTTTCATCGAACCGCAAATCGCTATTGTTTCTCCGATGAAGAATCAAGCAGCCCCCATACATCCGGAAACCGGCTATCAGCTTCCGGTCTCGGTCAACACCTATAACTCACAGGCAAAAACATCGTCTGTTTCTTATGTGCTGAGCAATCCGGAAGACAACCGGGAAATAGCCAAAGGCAACCTGTCGCCCCTCACCGACTGGAACTGGAGCGGAAATATTCAAATACCCGCTAACGAAAACGGAAAGAAACTGAACCTGACAGTGACTTCATCCTTCAACGACGGAAAGGAAGCGACTGCCACCAGTCAGTTCCTTTATCAGAAAGATTTCAAATCGACTGCTATCGCAGGGAAGGACTGGAATACCCTACTTCAGAACGCAAGTCACTCCGGTGGAATAAATGACTCCCAAATCAAACTCCCCCTGCAACTACAATGGACAGCGAACACAGGAAGTAACATCTTCATGACCTCCCCCCTCATCGCCGGACAAAGAGTATTCATTGCCACTACCGATGATAACACGTCGCTCAACACTTATATCTGTGCATTCGACTTCCATTCCGGCAAACAACTATGGAAGTTCCGCACGGAAAACTCGGTAAAGAATACCATTGCCTGCGAAAATGGAATCGTTGTAGCCAGGATGCCTCCTGCAATCTGTACGCCCTCGACGCAGCATCCGGAAAACCACTGTGGCAACAATACATCAACTTAAAGAACTATCCCTATCTGACCGAAGACTGACAATTGACAAAGGAATCGTCTATGCCGGAATCGGTGCCGGACTTTCAGCCTACGACCTGAAAACAGGAAAAGTGATATGGACCAACACGGACTGGAAACAACGGGAAGGCTCGACCACCACGTTAACCATCGCCGGAGACGTACTAATCAGTGGTACCAATGGGGAGGACTGTATGGCAACGACATCCGCACTGGCAAACAACTCTGGAAGCTCTCCGACAACGGACTCGGCAACCGAGGTGCTTCTCCGGTCTACAAAGACGGAAAATTATGGCTCATCTCCTCCAAAAGCTTTTTCCTGATAGAACCTCAAACCGGTAAAGTACTCCAGCAAAAGGAACTGTCCGCCAATCTGGACGTGACATCTACTCCACTCGTAACCGAACAAGAGATTATCTTCGGCAGCGCAGACCGTGGAGTTTTCGCTCTCGACAAACCGACTCTTTTCATCAAATGGAGAGCCGAGACTTTGCCTTCTCTTGTATACACTGCTCCTTATTCTTCTACGCCGCAGGCGGGAGTAGAAACAAGCCCTGTATCTTCACAAGGAATTGTCTATATCGGAGCTTCCGACGGGTATTTATACGCCATCGACCAGTCAACAGGGATTATCAAAGACAAGTTGTACTTCGGAGCACCAGTTTTCTCAACGATAGCCGTATCGGGAAACAGAATGATAGTTTGTGACTTTGCCGGCAATGTTTACTGCTTTGCATCTAACTAAATTTGCCGGCCTCTCACTCTTCCTTATCATAATGAACGAAACCAATCGGTTTACGTTTCTTATGCTGGGGTACTTGTTTCTGTTTATCAGCCAATTGCGATAAAGCTAAATAGATGCCGTCCAATTCTTTGCGGGTATCTTCGCTAAGGTCGTTGATTGCCTCCAATGTTTCCTCACCTATCTGATTGATCATTGCGAAAGCTTTGCAACCTTGATTCTCCAACTCTTGTATGCGCTGTTTCAGCTCTTCTATTTCTTCATTCTTGGCTTCACTAGCCAATACATATTGGCGGATACTGACAAAAGCACGCATAATATTGATATTTACCCTAATGGCTACTTCCGAATGCAGGACACTTGAAAGCATGGCTACACCCTGTTCGGTAAAAGCAAACGGCTTGTAAGCACTGAAGTTATACTGGGGTGTCCCATTTTGGGATACCCTACTGGATAACAAAGAGTTAGCCTCTTCTGTCGAGAGTTCAAACATAAAGTCAATAGGAAAACGGTCAATGTTACGTCTTACGGCACGCTTTAACAAGCGGGTTTCTGTTGCATACAATTCCGCCAAATCGAAATCGAGCATCACCTTCTGCCTCTGATCTCATATATTTTATTCTGAATAATCTGCAGTTCCATTTGTGTTATAGTTATTTCTGACAAAGGTACTCCAAATATCAGTCCAAGCAACGATTCACTACCTTTTTATTTTCCGGAATCGGGCCTCCCCCTGTACAGTTTTTCCCACCCGTAGCGTTGTAATTTAAAGATTATCACGTATCTTTGCCCCTCAATCATAAATACGAGATATGGCTATTACAATCAAGAAAGTCTCTACAAAGAGAGAACTTAAGAAGTTTATTCGCTTTAATTACAGGATGTATAAGGGCAATCCATATTCCGTGCCCGACCTTTACGACGATATGCTCAACACATTCAACAAAAAGAAGAATGCGGCATTCGAGTTCTGTGAAGCAGATTACTTCCTGGCATACCGGGACGACAAAATCGTAGGTCGTGTGGCCGCTATCATCAATAACCGCGCCAACGAAAAGTGGGAATGCAAGAACGTCCGTTTCGGATGGATAGATTTCATTGATGACCCCGAAGTATCATCCGCACTCATCAAGACCGTCGAAGACTGGGGAAAAGAGCGCGGCATGACCCACATCACAGGTCCTCTGGGATTCACCGATTTCGATGCGGAAGGAATGCTGATCGAAGGATTCGACCAACTCAGCACAATGGCTACTATCTACAACCACCCGTACTACCCCGTACACATGGAGAGACTCGGTTTCGAGAAAGACGCCGACTGGTGGAATACAAAATCTACATCCCCGATGCCATCCCCGACAAGCACAAGCGTATCTCCGAACTGATTCAACGAAAATACAACCTGAAGATAAAGAAATACACCTCCGGAAGAAAAATAGCCAAAGACTACGGACAGGAAATCTTCGAACTGATGAACGAAGCATACAGCCCGCTCTACGGCTACTCCCCGCTGACGCAACGGCAAATCAACCAGTACGTAAAGATGTATCTCCCGATTCTCGACTTACGGATGGTTACCCTCATTACCGACGCGACGACAAGCTGGTATGCGTAGGCATCTCCATGCCGTCTCTTGCCGAGGCCCTGCAAAAGTCACACGGCCGTCTGCTCCCTCTAGGATGGTTCTATCTGCTGAAAGCACTGTTCATGAAACGCCGTGCCAAAATGCTTGACCTGCTGCTTGTAGCAGTCAAACCGGAGTACCAGAATAAAGGTGTTAACGCTTTGTTATTTTCCGATTTAATTCCGGTTTATCAAAAATTAGGTTTTATCTTTGCGGAAAGCAACCCCGAACTGGAACTGAACGGAAAAGTCCAGGCACAATGGGATTACTTTGAGACTAAGCAACATAAGCGCCGCCGTGCGTTCACCAAAGAGATTAAATAACAGCTATGGAAGAGAACGAATTGATATCTGTAGACAACAACAATGCAGTAGAGTACACTGACGACAACATCCGCCACCTGAGCGACATGGAACATGTGCGCACACGCCCCGGTATGTACATCGGTAGGCTGGGCGATGGCGCGCACGCCGAAGACGGAATCTATGTCCTCCTCAAAGAAGTCATTGACAACAGTATCGACGAGTTCAAAATGCAAGCCGGTAAGAAAATCGAAATTACCGTTGAAGAGAACCTCCGCGTCAGCGTACGCGACTACGGACGAGGCATCCCGCAGGGAAAGCTGGTAGAAGCCGTAAGCGTACTGAACACGGGTGGTAAATACGACAGCAAGGCATTTAAGAAAAGCGTCGGACTGAACGGTGTCGGTGTGAAAGCCGTCAACGCATTGAGCTCTCGTTTTGAAGTACGCAGTTACCGTGACGGTAAAGTGCGTATCGCCACATTCTCCAAAGGAAACCTGCAGACCGACGTGACGCAGGACACCGAAGAGGACAACGGAACCTTTATCTTCTTCGAACCGGACAATACGCTGTTCGTCAACTACTGCTTCAAGCCCGAATTTATCGAGACCATGTTGCGTAACTATACGTACCTCAACACGGGACTCGCCATCATTTACAACGGTCACCGCATCCTGTCGCGCAACGGTCTGGTAGACCTGCTGAACGACAACATGACGGCAACCGGCCTCTATCCCATCGTCCACCTGAAAGGAGAAGACATCGAAATCGCCTTCACTCACACCGGACAGTACGGAGAAGAGTATTACTCCTTCGTCAACGGTCAGCACACCACACAGGGGGGTACCCATCAGAGTGCTTTCAAAGAACATATCGCCCGTACCATCAAAGAGTTCTTCAACAAGAACATGGACTATACCGACATCCGTAACGGACTGGTTGCCGCCATCGCCGTCAATGTGGAAGAGCCGATCTTCGAAAGCCAGACCAAAACGAAACTGGGATCTACCAACATGACTCCCGGCGGCGTGACAGTCAACAAATACGTAGGCGACTTCATCAAGTTGGAAGTAGACAACTTCCTGCACAAAAACGCGGACGTAGCGGAAGTAATGCAGCAAAAGATACAGGAATCGGAAAAGGAACGGAAAGCCATCGCAGGCGTCACGAAGCTGGCACGCGAACGTGCCAAGAAGCCAACCTGCACAACCGCAAGTTGCGCGACTGCCGCATCCACCTCAACGACCCGAAAGGGAAAGGAATGGAAGAAGACTCCTGCATCTTCATCACCGAGGGAGACTCGGCGAGCGGTTCCATCACCAAAAGCCGTGACGTAAACACTCAGCAGTATTCAGCCTTCGCGGTAAACCGCTGAACTCGTTCGGACTGACGAAAAAGGTAGTCTACGAAAACGAAGAGTTCAACCTGCTGCAAGCTGCGTTAAATATAGAAGACGGCATAGAAGGACTCCGTTACAACAAAGTGATCGTTGCCACCGATGCCGATGTGGACGGTATGCACATCCGTCTGCTGCTCATCACGTTCTTCCTGCAATTCTTCCCCGACCTCATCAAGAAAGGTCACGTATATATTCTGCAAACGCCGTTATTCCGCGTGCGCAACAAGAAGAAAACGGTGTACTGCTACAGCGAGGACGAACGGGTGAACGCCATCAACGAACTAAGCCCCAACCCGGAAATCACCCGATTCAAGGGACTGGGAGAAATATCACCGGACGAATTCAAGCACTTTATCGGCAAGGATATGCGCCTGGAACAAGTGACATTGCGTAAGACAGATGCCGTAAAAGAACTGCTGGAGTTCTACATGGGCAAGAATACAATGGAACGACAGAACTTTATTATAGACAATCTGGTTATAGAAGAAGACTTGGCATCATGAGAAAAGCAATATTTCCGGGTACATTCGACCCCTTCACCATCGGTCATTATTCGGTAGTGGAACGTGCACTCACCTTTATGGACGAGATAATCATCGGGATCGGTATCAACGAAAACAAGAATACCTATTTCCCCATCGAGAAAAGAGAAGAAATGATCCGGAATCTCTACAAGGACAATCCCCGCATCAAAGTGATGTCTTACGACTGTCTGACGATAGACTTTGCCCAACAGGTAGAAGCACAATTCATCGTTCGCGGCATCCGCACGGTCAAGGATTTCGAGTACGAGGAAACGATTGCCGACATTAACCGCAAACTGGCGGGCATCGAAACCATCCTGCTCTTCACAGAACCGGAACTGACCTGCGTCAGCTCAACGATTGTACGCGAGCTGCTGACTTACAACAAAGATATCAGCCAGTTTATCCCCGAAGGAATGGAGATAAATTGAAAGTCGGTAGTATCTCTATTGAGCTGACTTTAAAGTCAGCCTCAGGGGAATGAAGATAGTTTGGATAACGCAAAGGTAACTTGCGAAACTTGAAATAATAATTAATGATGATGAAGAAGATTAAAGTATACGCCCTCCTGGTTTGTCTGTTGGCAACGTCTGCTGCACAGGCCCAAAGTTTCGGCTCTGCCGCCATGCGCAAACTCCAAATGGCGGAATTCGCAATTTCCAACTTCTACGTAGACAAAGTAGATGAAGACAAACTGGTAGAAGAAGCTATCATCAAGATGCTGGCACAGCTCGACCCGCACTCCACTTACTCGGATGCCGAAGAAGTGAAGAAGATGAACGAACCGCTTCAAGGCAACTTCGAAGGCATCGGCGTACAGTTCCAGATGATCGAGGACACCCTGCTCGTCGTACAACCCGTCAGCAACGGCCCCTCCGAGAAAGTGGGCATCCTTGCCGGCGACCGCATCATTGCCGTCAACGACTCCGCCATCGCAGGAGTAAAAATGAGCACGGAAGATATCATGAAGCGCCTGCGTGGCCCGAAAGGTTCGAAAGTCAACCTGACCATCGTCCGCCGTGGAGTACAAGACCCGCTCGTGTTCACCGTGAAAAGAGATAAGATACCTATCCTGAGTCTCGACGCTTCCTACATGATTCAGCCAAAGATCGGATACATCCGCATCAACCGCTTTGGCGCAACCACCGCCGAAGAATTTAAGAAAGCAATGAAAGACCTGCAAAAGCAAGGCATGAAAGACCTCATCCTCGACCTGCAAGGCAACGGCGGAGGATATCTGAACGCCGCCATCGACCTTGCCAACGAATTCCTCGGACAGAAGGAACTGATTGTTTACACCGAAGGCCGGACCGCACAGCGCAGCGAGTTCTTCGCCAAAGGAAACGGAGAGTTCCGTGACGGCCGCCTCATCGTACTGGTAGACGAATACACCGCTTCCGCCAGCGAAATCGTGAGCGGCGCAGTGCAGGATTGGGACAGAGGTATCATCGTAGGCCGACGTTCTTTCGGCAAAGGACTGGTGCAACGTCCTATCGACCTGCCGGACGGCTCCATGATCCGACTGACCATTGCACGGTACTACACCCCTGCCGGTCGTTGCATCCAAAAGCCTTATGACAGCTCGACCGATTACAATAAAGACCTGATAGACCGCTTCAACCACGGAGAACTGATGAATGCCGACAGCATCCACTTCCCCGACTCATTGAAAGTGCAGACCAAGAAACTGAAACGTACCGTCTACGGCGGAGGTGGCATCATGCCGGACTACTTCGTTCCGATTGATACGACACTCTACACGGACTATCACCGGAAACTGGTCGGCAAAGGAGTCATCATCAAATTCACAATGAAATTCATCGAAGACCACCGCAAGGAACTGGCCGATAAATATAAGAAGTTCGACAGCTTCAACGAAAAGTTTGTTATTGACGACGATATGCTCGCCACCCTCCGCGAAATGGGTGAGAAAGAAGGGGTGAAGTTTAACGAAGAGCAGTATCAGAAGGCACTTCCGCTGATCAAGACACAGCTCAAAGCACTGATAGCCCGTGACCTCTGGGATATGAACGAATATTTCCGCGTCATGAATACAACGAACGAAAGCGTGCAGAAAGCATTGGAAATCTTCCGTTCGGGAGAGTATCAGAAGAAGTTGAAATAAACATCGAAAAATAAAACGGATAAACCGTACCCGATCAGACACCTTGGTTGTAGTATAAGTAAAATCATTAAAACAGAAGTATGATACGACAGTTTGGTTTTACTTGGACAGCAATCAGCTGGTTACTGATGGGATACGGTTTATTTTTTGCCCTTTCCCCTTTGCAGGCGCAGACCGCCATCAAGAAATTTTCACTAGAGCTAAAGAACGAAAGCCTGCCCGAAGCACTGAAGCAGTTGGAAAAGGCAGGAGGAAAAAACATCCTCTTCACCTACAACGGAACAGAAAGTTATCGGGTGACCGTCAGCATCCGCGAAAAGACGGAACGCGAAGCCATCGACCTTGTACTGGCCGGCAAACCCTTCCTTTGCATCGAACGGGAAGAGTATTTCGTCGTGCAGCGGAAGAAATCGGACAAAGCCATCGCCACAGAAGGCAAAGTATATGACGAAAAAGG
>ENA-OQIG01000575-OQIG01000575.1-human-gut-metagenome-genome-assembly--contig:-NODE-575-length-20377-cov-1.897235_pt1 | contig 20377 bp, 31 predicted proteins | sample MGYA00242576_ERZ504741 | MGnify/ENA primary metagenome ERZ504741 (study PRJEB26092, sample SAMD00036436) | human gut metagenome | host: Homo sapiens | study: EMG produced TPA metagenomics assembly of... | reverse complement strand
GTTGGGATCCAGGTTGATCAGTTTACTAGCTTTTTCCATAGGAATCTTTGCCATTTCAAACAAACTCATTTGTAACGCCTCCTAAAAAATTTATCTAGTGAACCCTTACAGTTCGTAGATAGCACGATTCAGAAATAACTGTTTTATTTTTTGTATTTTGTATACAATTAATCACAGGTGTTCCATTCTTGCATTTTTCCGGAGTTTTCGTTATGATTGAAACAAACAGCCGTTTGATTTTTACCCGAAGGAGGAAATTTCCCAGCATGGACAAGCTTTCTGCACTGAAAAAGTATTTTGGATACACTTCCTTCCGTCCCGGTCAGGAATCCCTGATCGATGCCCTGCTCCAGGGCCGGGACGTCCTGGGCATCATGCCCACCGGCGCCGGCAAATCCCTGTGCTACCAGATCCCGGCCCTGCTGCTGCCCGGGATCACCCTGGTGATCTCTCCGCTGATTTCCCTGATGCAGGACCAGGTCCAGGCCCTGGAAACCGCCGGGATCTCCGCCGCCTGCATCAACAGTTCCCTGGGGCCCGGGAATTCTACGCCACCCTGGACCAGGCCCGGGCCGGTGCCTACAAACTGCTCTACGTGGCCCCGGAACGGCTGGAAACGGAACTCTTCCGGGACTTTGCCAAAGAGGCTCCCATTTCCATGGTGGCGGTGGACGAAGCCACTGCATTTCCCAGTGGGGCCAGGATTTCCGCCCCAGTTACACCCGGATCCTGGATTTCCTGGAATTCCTGCCGGAACGGCCGGTGGTGGGAGCCTTTACGGCCACCGCCACGGAACTGGTCCGGAATGACATCCTCCAGAGCCTGGAACTCCAAAATCCCCGGATCCTGGTCACCGGTTTCGACCGGACCAACCTGTACTTCGGGGTGGAACATCCCCGGGACAAGGATGCCTGGGTATTCCGGTACCTGAAGGCCCATGGGGAGGACTGTGGCATCATTTACTGTTCCACCCGGAAGAATGTGGATGAACTGTATGACCGGCTCCGGCTGGAAGGGATTTCCGCCGCCCGGTACCATGCGGGGCTGAGCCAGGAAGAACGGCAGCAGGCCCAGGAGGATTTCCAGTACGACCGGGTCCAGGTGATCGTGGCCACCAATGCCTTCGGCATGGGCATCGACAAATCCAACGTACGCTATGTGCTCCACTACAACATGCCATCCTGCCTGGAAAACTACTACCAGGAAGCCGGACGGGCCGGCCGGGACGGAGAACCTTCGGAATGCATCCTGCTGTTCTCTCCCCAGGACGTGGTCATCCAGAAATTCCTTCTGGAGCACAAAGAACAGAGTGCCGCCCTGGAAGAGGTGGAAGAAGCCAATCTCCGGAAGCTCTATGCCATGGAGCACTACTGCCGGACCACCAGCTGCCTGCGCCAGACCCTTCTCCATTATTTCGGGGAAGAAGCCCCGGCCCGGTGCAACCACTGTTCCACCTGCAACGGGGATTATGAAGAAGTGGATATGACCGAGGAAACCAAGAGCATCGTGAAATGCATCCATGAAGCCCGCCGTCCCTATGGCATTACCCTGATGGCCAATGTCCTGGCCGGCAGCCGGTCCACCCGGGTGGAGGAGACCGGTCTTTCCCGGCTGCGGATGTTCGGAGCACTCCACAACCATTCCCTGAAGGAAATCAGGGAAATGATCCAGAACCTGCTGGACCAGGGCTACCTGCTGATTACCCGGGACAAGTATCCGGTGCTGAAGATTTCCAAGAAAATCTGGGAACTCCAGGACGATTCCATCCGGGTGCTGCTGCGAAAAGAAGCCGGGGCCGCCGACGGAGGCAAAAGCTCCCGGAAAAAGAAAAAAATCCTGCCGGACCTGGATCTGCCGGCAGGATTCTCCCAGGAAATGGGGGCCGAACTGTTCAGCCGGCTCCGTTCCCTGCGGAAACAGCTGGCGGAACAGGCCATGGTGCCGCCTTTTGTGGTGTTTGGAGACCGGATCGGTGAGATGTGCCGCCATCTGCCCGGAATCATGAACAGTTCCTCCAGGTCCCCGGCGTGGGCCAGCACAAGGATGAAAAATACGGTGCTGCCTTCCTGGATGCCATCAATGGATTCTGTGAGGAGAAAGGGTTATAAAGCAGTCAACGGTCAGCGGCCAAAAGAGACCGGCTCTGCTGGCTGTAGACATACGCAGAAGACCCCGGACAGCCACTGTCCGGGGTCTTCTGCTGTGCCGTTCCGGGCACAGCTCCGTTTGTAGGGTTCTATTAGATAATGCCTCTCAGTTTCAGAGGTTCAACCAGAGCGTTCAGAGCTACGATGTAGGCGCCTACACGCATGGTGGTGTTGTACTTCTTGGCTGCGTCATATACGTTCCCGAAGGCTTTCACCATCATCTGTTCCTGTCTGTCGATGACTTCTTCTTCCGTCCAGAAGTATCTGTACAGGTTCTGTACCCATTCGAAGTAGGATACGGTTACGCCGCCGCCGTTGGCCAGCACGTCAGGCACTACAGGGATGCCTCTCTTTTCCAGGATGACATCGGCTTCTGCATCGGTCGGGCCGTTGGCTGCTTCCACGATCATCTTTGCTTTGATCTTGTCAGCGTTCTTGGCAGTGATCTGCAGTTCCAGAGCAGCCGGGATCAGTACGGTTACATCCTGTTCCAGCACTTCTTCGTTGCTGATCGGGGTAGCGCAGGATACCCTTTGATCACGCCGCCGTTGTTCTTGGCATATTCTTCCACTTTGTACGGATCGAAGCCGTTGGCATCATAGATCCCGCCGCTGATGTCGCTCAGGGCAACGATCTTCAGGCCTTTGTCAGCTGCGCATTTGGCAGTCCAGGAACCTACGTTGCCGAACCCTTGGATGGCCAGGGTGGCATCTTCCGGTTTGATTCCTTCTCTCTTCAGCAGTTCCAGGGTAGCGGTGATTACGCCACGGCCGGTTGCGGAGGTACGGCCCTGAGAACCGCCCATGCAGATGGCTTTCCCGGTGATGAAACCAGGAGCGAACTGGCAGTTGATCTTGGAGAATTCATCGCACATCCAGGCCATGATCTGGGCGTTGGTGTTCACGTCAGGAGCGGGATATCTTTCTTTTCGCCGATTACCGGTGCGATCTTGTCGATGTACCCACGGGTGATTTTTTCCAGTTCCGTCTTGGAAACTTTCCGGGGATCAACAATGATGCCGCCTTTGCCGCCGCCGTAAGGCAGACCAGCGATGGCGCATTTGGTGGTCATCCAGAAGCCCAGGGTCTTCACTTCATCCATGGACACATTCTGATGGTACCGAACGCCGCCTTTGGCAGGCCCAAGCACGGTGCTGTTCTGGGAACGATAGCCGGTGAATACTTCCACATGGCCATCATCCATTTTTACAGGGATGCTGACTTCCAGGGTCCGTTCAGGCTGGGAGATGACGGCCTCAGCGTTGGGATCCAGGTTGATCAGTTTACTAGCTTTTTCCATAGGAATCTTTGCCATTTCAAACAAACTCATTTGTAACGCCTCCTAAAAAATTTATCTAGTGAACCCTTACAGTTCGTATTATAGCACCTTTCAGAAAATATGGAATCATTTTTTGTATTTTGTATACAAATTTATTTTAAGGAAAAATTCCCGCAATTTATTGTATGCTTATTGCCCCCATAATAAAAAGACAATGCCGCACACTGCCGTGCAGCATTGTCTTTACCGGAACTGGGCATAGATCTTCCCGAAGTCGATGCCTCCGATGATTTTCCCTTCGTAGGTCTTCGGCAGCTCTTCCACCACTCCGGCCAGATGGGAAGAAGTGATGCCGCACTGGATGCTGAGCCAGGCTTCCAGGAAGGCCGCCAGATGGTCGCAGCCCTTGAGCACCCGGCCATCCACCGGGCTGTACCGGTCCTGGTTGTATTTCTCGGGGATATCCCGTCCAGCAGCCGGACTTTCCCGTCTTCCCGGATCCGGTTCTCGAACTCATGGAGGGTGAAGTTCAGGATGTCTCCCCGCCAGCCGGCCGGCAGCAGAGGCAGGAGGATTTCCTCCATCTGCCGCTGCTCGATGTCCTTGATCAGTTCATCCAGTCCTTCCACGGACCGTTTGATGGGAGAATGATGTCCCGGGTCAGCACTTCCGGCAGATCATGCCACAGGCCTCCCAGGAAATCATTCACCAGCCGGGCTTTGCAGGCGCCCAGGGAAAGGGCGCAGAAATACCCCATGATGGCCACCACCTGCACATGGCCCATGACGGAGGTTTCCGGCACCCGGGGAGACTGGGACCAGCGCTTCTGGAACCGGAGCTTGCCGATGAGATCCACGAATTTCCGGGTTTTCCCGTTCATGGCGATTTTCTGGACACCGGCCAGGTTGTAATGGTCTTCGATGTTGTCGGCGATCCGTTCTTTGATCTCCTCCACCCCGAAAATCCCCTGGTTCATCCGGTAGATGATCCTGAACTCCCATTCCGTTGCCAGATAATGAGCGGCCCGGATCAGCTGTTTTTCCAGGGGATGGCCGGTTCCATCCAGATAGTCCTGCATTTTCTCCATGAATCCGTGCCGGCCAGGGACGGCACCCGCCGGGCCAGTTCCCGGTAGACCCACTGGTTCAGCCGGGCTCCGCTTTTCTCCATCAACTCGTGGAACACCGGGGGCTTGATATCCGTAAGCACCACCCGGTGGAGGAATTCAAAGATGCCCCCTTCCACCAGCACCTGCCAGTCCAGGCTGGCTCCATGGTCCTGTTCCTCATACCGGGCCAACACATAGAGGATCATCATCTTGTGGGCCTGTTTGTCCAGTTCCGTGAACCCCTGGGGCCGGATATGATCATTCCACCGCTGGATATAGGCCGCTTCGAAGATAAACTGGATCAGATCCCGGGGCAGCGGATGGTCTTGGCATTTTTCATGGGAGACACCTCCTGTTTTCACCGACTTTCCTGTCCGCTTTTGTCGTTTTGTTCCACCAGATCCAGGTTCCGCAGCAGGATTTTCTTCCCCCGCCAGGAAAAGGCATAGGACCCGTACCGTTCCCGGAACTGCCGGTTGGTGAGGTTTTCCAGGTCCTGCCCGGCAATCCGGGGCAGCCGGTCCCGGCGGAATTCCGCCAAAGGAGTTTCCGGCACCTGCCGGTTGTGGGGGCAGATCAGCTGACAATGGTCACAGCCGAATATCAGAGGCGTTTTCCGGAGAATGGCCTGTTCCTCTTCCGTCAGTTCCCCTTTTTTCTGGGTCAGGTAGGATTTGCAGGTCCGGTACCCATAGGTTCCCTCCCGGAAGCAGCGGCCCGGACAGTTCCGGGCACAGGCTCCGCAGTGGCAGCAGCTCCGTTCCAGAGGCCGGTCCGGTTCCAGGGGCCAGGTGGTGAGCACGGCCCCGATGAAGCACCAGGAGCCGTAGGTGGGATTGATCAGGCAGCCATTGTCCCCCAGGAACCCCACACCGGCCTGGACCGCCAGATCCCGTTCCGCCAGGGGCGAAGTATCCACAATGGCCAGCTGTCCGCTGTCCGGGTTCCGGGCCGCCATCCAGCCGGCAATCTGTTCCAGGTATTTCCGGACCACCGGATGGTAGTCCGGCAGCTGGCAGTACAAAGAAAGATTGCTGCTGGAAACCGGAGGCTGCCAGTAGGGGAACAGGACCACCACCGCACCCTGACAGCCGGGGAGCAGACGGGTAAGGTCGTACCGTTCCAGGCCCTTTCCCGCCGCCAGGGGGCATATCTCCGGCAGGGGATCCGGCACCGGCAGACGGCTGGGGGCCACCCCCACTTCCGTCAGTCCCAGCTGCCGGCAGAACGCCTTCAGTTCTTGTTTATCCATAGTCCGCCCCCCTTTCCGGTTTTACAGGGACATTATACCATACCCTTTACAGGAACTCCCCGAATATGGTCACTGATCACCCGGCCATGATCCGCTTCATGGGCACATCCCCGTGGAGACCGTCCAGGGCCATTTCGGTGGGCAGTTCAGGCCCCATGGCTTCAAAGGGTGCTGCCACATCGATATGGGGCTGGGTGCGGATGAAAGCGTTCACTTTTCGGAAGGATTCCTGCCAGTGGCTGTCCGTGGGCTCGTCAAAAGCCTTTTCGATGTTCCCCGGATTGATGGGCGCCAGGGTCAGGAGCACCGGGGTGATGCCGTTGTCCCGGCACAGTTCCTGGATCTTCCGCAGATCGCCGTTCACTTCTTCCGGGTCCGTCCCGTTCCGGAGACTGTTGCTGCCCCCATGATCAGCAGGGTCTTCAGGCCAAAGGGCAGCACATCCCGTTCAAACCGTTCCACCATCATTTCACTGGTATCCCCGCTTTCCGACAGATTCACCGCCGGAACATCCATATAGTGGGCATAGCTGTAGGCCAGATCCGCAGGACTGAAGGAAAGCCGCCCTCCCCCATGGGAAATGCTGTCCCCGAAAATGCCCACCGGTACCTGCTCCGACGGTTCCAGTTCCACCTTTTCCGGCAGGCTCCATTCCCCCACCGGCCGGCCCTTGGCATCCATCCCCCGGACCCGCCAGTAGTAGGTGCCGATCCGGGGCTCCTTGTCATAGAGATCCGTCAGTTCGGTGGTCTCCGCATAGATCCGGTGCCGGGAGGCAGGATGCCGCCCCTGGTTTCCGGCAGCTGGTCCAGCACTTCCACTTCGTACTGGCTGGCTCCCGGCAGGGCCGTATAGGCATACACCGGGTACAGCAGCCGGGATCCCGGAACCCCGGTTTCCATGGGCCGGGGCACCGGAGCATCCCGCATATTCCGTTCCAGGGTGCTCTGGAGTTCTGTCGGCTGGGAATAGGCGCCCATAGGGTTCCCCTCCAGATCATAAGCCCGGACCCGCCAGAACAGGGGCAGACCATCATCCAGGGAAAGCAGCTGCCCTTCATCCAGGAGAATCCGGTTGGTGTAGATTTCCTCATTCCGGTACAGGACTTCTTCCACCGGATGGTCCGGATCCAGGTCGTCCGGAACCTGGGAAAACACTTCCAGTTCGTACCGGACGGCCTGCAGGTCTTCCGGCCACTGGAGCAGCCCCAGCCGGGGGCCTCCCTGGACATAGCGCTGGATGTACCGGGGCATCCGTTGCTGAAGGGTATTGTCCAGCTGTCCCGCAAACAATCCCGGCAGCAGAGCTCCCACCAGCAGCCAGCGCCACCGGCGTCTTTCCGTATGCTGCAGCATGGCTTTCCCTCCTTCTTTTTATAAGTTTCCCCATTATACCAGTTTCCCATGAAAAAGAAAGAGCAAAGGTGTGAAATTTCTGGCACAAAAAAGGGGCTGTGAAAAAATGATTTCTCATTTTTCACAGCCCCGTTCTTTATTCTCCCTTGATGGTCTTGATGATCAGTTTGTTCACCATGCCCGGGTTGGCTTTGCCCCGGGATTTCTTCATGACCTGACCTACCAGGAAGCCGATGGCCTTGTCCTTGCCGGCCTTGTAGTCGGCTACGGACTGGGGATTGGCGGCGATGGCTTCGTCCACCATGGCCTGGATGGCCCCTTCGTCGCTGACCTGTTCCAGACCCAGCTTCTTCACCAGGTCTGCAGGAGCTTCGTCCTTCTTCAGCATTTCCGCAAAGACCTTCTTGGCCAGCTTGCTGGACAGCACGCCCTTTTTGATCAGAGCCACCATCTGACCAGGTGAGCCGGAGATACGGGGAAGTCCCCGATGCCGCAGCTGTTGCTGTTCAGGTAGGCGGATACATCCCCCAGGATCCAGTTGGCAACCCCTTTGGCGTCATCCGTTTCAGCGGCAGCCGCATCGAAGTATTCGGCCATTTTCTTGTCCGCCACAATCAGTTCGGCAGAATAGTCGTCCAGCCCTTTTTCGTTCATGAGACGGGCTTTCCGGGCATCCGGCAGTTCCGGCAGTTCGCTCTTGGCCTTTTCCACCCATTCTTTTTCGATGATGATGGGTGCCAGGTCCGGTTCCGGGAAATACCGGTAATCGTGGGCTTCTTCCTTGGACCGCATGGAGAAGGTCATGCCCTGGGCATCATCCCAGGTACGGGTTTCCTGGACCACATGGCCCCCGTCTTCCAGGATTTCCTTCTGCCGTTCCACTTCGTATTCAATGGCTCTTTCCAGGGCCTTGAAGGAGTTCAGGTTCTTGATTTCCGCACGGGTGCCGAATTCCTTGGACCTACGGGCATAATGGAAATGTTGGCATCGCAGCGCATGGAGCCTTCCTGCATCTTGCCGTCGCAGACCCCGGTGTACTGGAGATAGGCCCGGAGTTTTTCCATGTAGGCACGGGCTTCTGCTGCAGACCGCATATCCGGTTCGGATACGATTTCGATCAGAGGCACCCCGGCCCGGTTGTAGTCAACGGCGGAGAAATCAGAAGTGCTGATGGAGGCGCCGGAATGGACCAGTTTCCCGGCATCTTCTTCCATATGGATCCGGGTGATGCCAATCCGTTTGGTTTCCCCGTCCACATTCACGTCCAGATGGCCGTTCAGGGCGATGGCTGATAGAACTGGGAAATCTGGTAGGCTTTGGCAGATCCGGATAGTAGTAGTTTTTCCGGTCGAATTTGCTGTAGCGCTGGATCTCGCAGTTCACAGCCAGTGCAAAGCGCAGGGCAAATTCCACCATTTGTTTGTTGATTACAGGCAGGGCCCCGGGCATACCCAGGCAGACCGGGCATACATGGGTGTTGGGGGCGCCGCCGAATTCCGTGGAGCAGGAGCAGAAAGCCTTGGTCTTGGTTTTCAGTTCCGCATGGACTTCCAGACCGATTACGGTAGTATATTCTGTCATTATTTCCGACCTCCCAGAGGTGCCACGCTTTATGGAAATCCGTAGCCTGTTCAAAGGTATACGCTGCCCGCAGCAGGGTTTCTTCGCCCAGTGCCTTGCCGATGAGCTGGGCCCCTACGGGCATGTTGTCCACAAAGCCGCAGGGAATGGAGATACCGGGCAGACCGGCCATGTTCACGGGGATGGTGGTTACGTCCAGCATGTAGACAGTCAGCGGATCCATCTTGCATCCAGCGGATAAGCCACCACCGGGGAGGTGGGAGTCAGCAGCAGATCACATTTTTCAAAGGCATTGGCAAAGTCCTGACGGATCAGGGTCCGGACCTGCATAGCCTTGTTGTAGTAGGCATCGTAGTACCCGGAGCTGAGCACGTAGGTCCCCAGCATGATCCGGCGGCGGACTTCCTTGCCGAAACCCTCCGTACGGTCTTGCGCATCATTTCCGGAGCGCTTTCCGCAGCCAGTTCCCGGAAGCCGTACCGGACACCGTCGAAACGGCCCAGGTTGGCGGAAGCTTCTGCCGGAGCGATGATGTAGTAGGTGATCACGGCATATTCCGTATGGGGCAGGGACACTTCGATTACATGGGCACCCAGTTCTTCGAACTTCTTGGCGGCCAGTTTGATCTGGGCGGCCACTTTGGGATCGGTGCCTTCCCCGAAATATTCCTTGGGCAGACCGATGGTCAGGTCTTTCACATCCTGGCGCAGGGCCTTGGTGTAATCAGGCACCGGAGCGTCATAGGAGGTGGAATCATGGGCATCCAGGCCGCTGATGGTGTTCAGCACCAGGCGGCGTCGGTCACGTCACGGGCAATGGGCCCCACCTGATCCAGGGAGGAGGCGAACGCCACGCAGCCGTACCGGGAGACCCGGCCGTAGGTGGGTTTCAGCCCCACACAGCCGTTGAAGAAAGCCGGCTGCCGGATGGAACCTCCGGTATCGAGCCCAGGGACCAGATGGCTTCCCCGGCTGCAATGCTGGCTGCGCTGCCGCCGGAAGAACCGCCCGGTACACGGGACAGATCCCAGGGGTTGTGGGTGATCTGGAAATGAGAGGTTTCCGTGGTGGACCCCATGGCGAATTCATCCATGTTGGTCTTGCCCAGGAAGATGGTCTCATCTTTCCGCAGGTTTTCAATGACATGGGCATCGTACACCGGCACGAAGTTTTCCAGGATCTTGGAAGCGCAGGTCATCCGTACGCCCTTCACGCTGATATTGTCCTTGATGGCGCCGGGGATCCCGGCCAGGGGTTTGATGGTTTCGCCGTCGGCGATCATCTTATCCACTTTGGCTGCCTGGGCCAGGGCATTTTCCTTGTCCAGGGTAATATAGGCCTTGACTGATCTTCCACTTCGTCGATCCGGTCATAGACCGCTTTGGTCAGTTCCACGGAGCTGATTTCTTTTTTGACCAGCTTGTCATGGAGCTCATGTGCAGTTTCACTGTATAAAGCCACTGTTCTGCCTCCTCTTATTCGATCACCCGGGGAACTTTGAAGCCGCCTTCATATTCCTCCGGAGCATTCTTCATGGCGTCCTCATGGGACAGGCTCTCAACAGGAACATCTTCCCGCAGCACATTGCTGATGGGAAGCACATAGGGAGAAGGTTCGATTCCCTTGGTATCCACTTTCTTTAAGATTTCAGCATAATTCAAAATCTGGTTGAACTGCTCAACGAACTTTTCCATTTCATCGTCCGGAACATTTAACCGGCACAGATTTGCGATATGCTTTACATCATTGACTGTAACGCTCATTTTTTCACCGCCTATCGAAAATCTATTCCAGGCAGGGCGTCAGGACCTGCCGGAACCAGTTTTACCAATTGATTATATCACAGGTCCACCGTTTAGAAAACCATTTTGCCCGGCTTTCCCTGTCTCCATGCCCCTTCCGGCCTCTTGACAAAAATTCCGGGAACAGGTAATGTATTCCTATAATATTACTATGTATTAAAGGCACTGCGGTGTCCTGCAAGGAGGAAAAAATCATGAAATTCACTACGGCCTGTATCCACGGAGGCGGCCCCAACGATGCCACAGGGGCTGTTTCTCCGGCTCTGTATCTCACATCCACCTTTGCCCATCCTGGACTGGGACAGTCCACCGGCTGGGCCTATACCCGGGAATCCAACCCCACCCACGCCAGACTGGAAAAAGTCCTGTCCACCCTGGAAGGGGGCACCGATGCCCTGTGCTTTTCCTCCGGCATGGCAGCCATCGATGCGGTGATGCGGCTTTTTGCCCCGGGGGATCACCTTATCACCGGCTTCGACCTGTACGGCGGGTCCTTCCGGCTGTTCCGGACCACCTATGAACCCCTGGGGCTTACCTTCACCCCCGTCCACACCAGCGACTGAAGGCGGTGGAAAAAGCCATCACCCCGGCCACCCGGGCCATCTACCTGGAAACCCCCACCAATCCCACCATGGAGATCACCGATCTGGAAGCCTCAGCGACCTGGCCCACCGGCACCAGCTGCTGGTAATCGTGGACAACACCTTCCTGTCCCTTGCTTCCAGCGGCCCCTGACCTGGGTGCGGACATCGTGGTCCACAGCGGCACCAAGTACCTGGCCGGCCACAACGATCTGCTGGCCGGTTTCGCCATCAGCCGGGAAGAGGAAGTGGCAGCCCGTCTCCGGACCATCTACAAGACCACCGGAACCGTGCTCAGCGTCTTTGACGCCTGGCTCATGCTCCGGAGCCTGAAGACCCTGCCGGTGCGGATGAAGCAGCACCAGGAAAACGCCCTGTACCTGGCCCGGTGGCTGGAACAGCAGCCCCTGGTGGAAAAGGTGCTGTATCCCGGGCTGCCGGACCATCCGGGCTATGCCATCCAGAAAAAACAGGCCAACGGGTTCGGCGGGATGATTTCCTTCTATGTGAAATCCCCGGAAGCCGCCAAGACCATCCTGGAAAAGATCCGGCTGATCCAGTTCGCCGAAAGCCTGGGAGGCACCGAAAGCCTGCTCACCTATCCCATTACCCAGACCCATGCGGACCTGACCCCGGAAGAAGCGGAAGAAAAGAGCATCACCCACACCCTGCTCCGGTTCTCCGTAGGACTGGAAGACAAGGAAGACCTGCGGGACGACCTGGCCCAGGCGTTCCGCCAGTGCAAATAAAATGAGCTGCCGCAGCTGCGGCAGCTCATTTTTTATTTCCCCAGCAATCGAACAGCTTCGTCCCCTACTTCTTTCGTGGTGGCCGTTCCGCCCATATCCGGGGTCAGGACCTTCTTTTCCACCATCATCTCTTCGATGATATCAATCAGTTTCTTTCCCCAGTCCTTGTGCCCGAAGAAATCCAGCATCTGGCTGGCGGACCAGATGGAAGCCAGGGGATTGGCCTTGCCCTGACCGGCAATGTCCGGTGCACTGCCGTGGATGGGTTCGAACATGGAGGGATACTTCCGTTCCGGGTTCAGGTTGGCCCCGGCTGCCAGGCCCATGCCGCCGGAAATGGCCGCCCCCAGGTCCGTCAGGATATCCCCGAACAGGTTGGAGCACACGATGATTCCGTACCGCTTGGGATCCTTCACCATGAACATGCTGGCCGCATCCACCAGGTAGGAATGGGTTTCCACATCGGGATATTCCTTCCCCACTTCGGCAAAGATCTGATCCCAGAACACCATGGAATAGTTCAGGGCATTCCCCTTGGAGATGCTGGTGAGGGATTTGTGTTCCTTCCGGGCCAGATCATAGGCATAGCGGATGATCCGTTCCGTGCCGAACCGGGAGAACACACTGTCCTGGATCACCACTTCCCGGGGGGTATCCTTGTACAGCCAGGCACCGGCGCCGGCATATTCCCCTTCGCTGTTTTCCCGGACGAAGACCATGTCGATGTCTTCCCGGTTCACTCCGGCCAGGGGGCAGGGAGCCCCTTTCAGCAGCTTCACCGGCCGCAGGTTCACATATTCATCGAAGCTCTTGCGGATCCTGATCAAAAGGCCCCGGAGAGAGATGTGGTCCGGCACCCCGGATACCCCACAGCCCCCAGGTAGATGGCATCGAAACGGGACAATTGTTCGATACCGTCCTCCGGCATCATTTCCCCGTGTTCCAGGTAATACTGGCAGCCCCAGGGAAAATAGGTGAAATCAAAAGCAAAGGACCCGTCCAGTTCCGCCGTCCGGTTCAATACCTTGATGCCTTCCGCCAGCACTTCTGGCCCGATGCCGTCTCCTCCGATTACCGCAATTTTGTAGATCTTCTTTTCCATTGCCGTTCCTTCTTTCTTCCAGGTTCCAAAATCCCATGGACGGTCTTGCTCTTTCATGGTATTACTATACTATGGAAACGGTATTTTGTGAACTTTCTGTCATTCAGTCAGACTAACGGAAAGTTTGGCAAATCCAAAAGAATGAGGAGTGTCATCCCATGTCCATTACCCCGGAGCAGATCCGGTACTTCATCACCGCCTGCCATTACATGAATTTCACCAAAGCCGCCGAAGAACTGCACCTGACCCAGCCCGGGCTCAGCAAAGCCATCCGGGAACTGGAAAGCCAGTGCGGGGCCGCCCTGTGGGAGCGGCATCACAACTCCCTGGCCCTGACCCCTGCCGGCCGGGTCTTCCTGGAACAGGCCCGGAAGTTCCAGGACCAGTATGAACAACTGGAAGCCACCGCCCGGTCCCTGGGATCCGGGGAAGCCCTGCTGCGAATCGGCCTGGTGCCATGTGCGGCAACACTATTTTTCCCGGTCTCCACCGTGCTCTCCAGGAAGCCTGGCCCCAGCTGCGGATCATCACCACCGAAGCCACCGGCCCCATCCTGTATTCCCTGCTGGACCAGCAGGAAATCGACCTGGCCCTGTGCGTCACCAACCATCTGCCGGAGGCTCCCTACCACTGCCGGGTTTTGAAGGACAGCCGTCTCATGCTGTTCGTCCACAAGGACCATCCCCTGGCCACCCGGTCTTCCGTGGACCTGAAAGACCTGGAGGACGAACCCCTGGTGCTGTTTACCGACCAGTTCGGCCAGACCCGGTACCTGCGCCGGCTGTTCGCCGCCTGCCAGGTCCACCCCCATGTTCTCCACCAGACCTCCCAGGTGTTCACCATCCTGGAATACATCCGTCACCAGGCGGCATTGGGCTTTTTGTCCGAAGAATTCGCCCAGGACGAAAAGAACCTGGTGGCCATCCCCGTGAACCAGATCGCCACTGGCCACGTGAATTTCGTCTGGAACCGGGATCCGAACCAGTTCCCGGCCCTGAAGCGGTTTTTGGCATTTGTGGAAGAGCGGTATGGAAAAAAGGAGCTGTTGCATGCCTAGTCGGGAGCCGGAAGTCGGAAGCCTGGAAAATTTCCCAATGGAAAGGCCGCCGGAACCTCCGGCGGCCTTTGTCAGCTGTCAACGGTCAGCGTTCAGCGGCCGATTGACGCCAAATGCCGGGCATTTGCCTTTGAATGAATCTGCCCCTGGGCGCCGGGACGGGTTCCCTGCGGGGATCCCCTACGGCGTTGGAGTCTATGGGTCTCCTGCAACCGCAGGAACAGAATTGACGGAGAAAACCGTTTTGGGGACGTTTTCCCCAATGTCCGACAAAGACGCTGTAGGGGCGAGCCGCAGGCCCGCCCTTCCCGGCCACCAGTTTTTCTTTCCGCCCTTTTCAAGGGCGGGGGACCATTGCGCCTGCGCAATGGTGGTGGGTTAGCAGCCCTCTGGCTGCGTTTCCATTCAGAAGCATTTGCACGGAGCAAATGGTATCCTTCGGATTTTCTGTCAAACCATCGTGGGAAATCCATAGGAGTAGCCAGTTCATGGATGGCCCGGTTTCCCACTGCACTCTTATCAATTTTATAAGTTACTACAGCTTTGCCTAAGGTTATAGATGCTTTTTTCAATAATTCTTCAGTAGATGTGCTCTCATTATAATTTTGCACCAAGTTACCTGCAGCATCTAAAACGGCAACTGTTCTTAGTGACAATATTTTGTTGGAAGCAATGATATTTCCAGCCTCTCCATCCGCTTTCTCTGCTCCTGTCTGGCCTGCTGCAGCTGTTCCTGCTGCAAAATAGATTGGGCGCAACAAAAACAGGGCATGCCATCTCCCACAGCACACCCACTGCCCCTATGATCCCGGTCCATTGTCTCCCCATAATCCACAACCCCCGTTGTTTGTGTATACTTCCTGGCTTCAGTATACCGTAAGGGGCTTTTTATGACAAGATTTCCATTTTTTCACAAAAATATTCATTTGGAAGTATCAGGTGCTGCCTTAGGCGGTGAAAAGCTGTATAGACCGACTGGACAGTCTCTGTCCAATATCCCATGGGAGGGGAGTTCTGGAGATTCATAAAACCTCAAAAGTATATAGACAAATTTCTCTCCATCTGTATAAGCGGATCATTTCTAGAGAAATGTCGCAATGAAGTTTTTCTGTTTTTTGTATACAATTTTAAGCGAGTTTTTACCCGATGAACGTTCAGGACAGTCTCCCCAAAATGTTCCCTATGCCGTCTACCTCGAAGCAGCAAAAAGCAGAAGCAAAGAAGGTTGCAGAAGATTTCTCCATCCCCGGTTATACAACCAGAAAAAGACTGTGAAAGATCCTGCCAAATCATGGCAGGATCTTCACAGTCTTTTGAGTTCCCTTCATGCAGCAGCTGTACCGCTTTCTTCCTCAGCCCGCAGGGCGGACCGGGGCGTTCTCTTATTTCATCACCAGCTGGCTCAGGTCGGCCACCTGGTTCACTTGTTTCTTGACCTGGTTCAGCAGGGCCAGACGGTTGTTCTTCACTTTTTCGTCCTTGTCCATGACCATCACCGCATCGAAGAAGGCGTTGACGGGAGCGGCCAGCTCATCGTTGGCCGCCAGCAGGTCGGCGTACTTCCGGTCGGCAGCCAGAGGAGCAGAGGCAGCGGCCACTTTTTCCACGGCTTCATACAGAGCCTTTTCTGCCGCATCCTGGAACAGGGCGGCATCCACAGGGCTTCCACCACATTGTTCTTGCTGATGTTTTCCACCCGGGTGAAGGCCTGGATACTGTCAGCGGCTTTTTCCGTTTCCAGATAAGCACTGAGGCGTCGGCCCGGACGAAGATATCCGCCAGGTCGTCCAGCCCCGGAGCAGCCAGTACCGCATCCACCACGTCATACCGGACGCCTTGTCCAGCAGCATATTCTTGGCCCGCTGGGCGAAGAAATCAGCCACTTCATCCAGCAGCCTGGCTTCGTTTTCCACTTCCACCGGCAGGTTCTTGAGGGTTTCCGCCAGCACGGCCCGCAGCGGGAAGTGCACATCCCCATCGGCCACGATGTTCAGGATACCCAGAGCCTGACGGCGCAGGGCGTAGGGATCCTGGGACCGGTGGGAGCCATGCCCCGGCTGAAGGTGGCCACAATGTTGTCCAGTTTGTCCGCCACGGCCAGGATCCGTCCTTCGTTGCTCTGGGGCAGTTCATCGCCGGCAAACCGGGGCATGTACTGTTCCCCGATGGCCTGGGCCACTTTCTCCCCTTCGTTGTCCAGGAGGCATATTCCTTGCCATGGTGCCCTGGAGTTCGGTGAATTCCGTCACCATGCCGGTGACAGATCCGCCTTGGACAGGAGGGCAGCCCGTTCCACAGCCTTGGCATCTGCTTCCAGGCCAGTGGCTTTTACCAGCACGTCACACAGCTTCTGGAGCCGTTCCGTCTTGTCGTACATGTTCCCCAGGCCATGCTGGAAGGCTACTTCGTGGAGCCCTTCCCGGTGCTGGGCCAGGGATTTCTTCCGGTCGTTGTCGAAGAAGAACACCGCATCGTCCAGGCGAGCCGGAGCACCCGTTCATTCCCGTGGGTCACGATGTCCAGATGTTCCTTGCCGCCATTCCGGACGGTGATGAACTTAGGCATCAGTTTCCCATCTTTGTCGAACATGGGGAAGTACCGCTGGTGGTCCCGCATGGGGGTGATGATGGCGCAGTCCGGCAGACGCAGGTACTTGTCATCGATATGGCCGCACAGGGCCGTGGGATATTCCACCAGGAAGGTGACTTCTTCCAGCAGGTCCGGAGAAATGGCGGCTTTGCCCCCTTCGGCCACAGCCAGGTCTTCGATCTGTTTCCGGATGGTTTCCCGGCGTTTGTCCACGTCCACCATGACGAAGTTGTCTTCCATGGTCTTTTCGTAGGCAGCGGCGTCAGATGGTGATCAGATGGTTGCTCAGGAACCGGTGGCCCCGGGCTTCTCTGCCGCTCTTCACATCATTGGCTTCCACCGGATCATCTGGTCGTCCAGGAGCGCCACCATCCAGCGGAAAGGACGGACGAACCCGAAATCATAGTCAGCCCACCGCATGGTCTTGGGGAAGTTCAGGGAATGGAGAATGTCATCCAGGATGGCCGGCAGCAGGTCGATGGTCTTTTTTCCTTCCAGGTGTTTGACGGCGTATACATAGCCGTCCTTCTGGACCAGGTCCTTCACATCCACACCCTGGCCACGGGCAAAGCCCTGGGCAGCCCGGGTGGCATTGCCATCCTTGTCAAAGGCGATTTTCAGAGAAGGTCCCTTGCTTTCCACATTGGAGTCTTCCTGTTTTTCCGCTACCCCTTCCGCCAGGAAAGCCATCCGGCGGGGAGTCCCGTACACTTTCACCGTGCTGAAGGGGATCCGGGCTTCGGCCAGCTTCTTCCCGGCCAGTTCCTGGTATTCCTTCAGGATGCCGGGCATGTATTGGGCCGGCATTTCTTCCGTTCCGATTTCATATAATAAATTTGCCATATCCATTACCCTCTCTTCAGCATGGGGAATCCCAGTTTTTCCCGTTGTTCCACATAGGCCGCCGCACACAGCCGGGCCAGTGCCCGCACCCGGGAGATGTAGTTGGTCCGTTCGCTGACGCTGATGGCGCCCCGTGCATCCAGCAGGTTGAAGGTGTGGGAGCATTTCAGCACGTAATCATAGGCCGGACGGATGTTGCCGGTAAGGATGACCCGTTTGGCTTCCTTTTCGTACTTGTCGAACAGATCGAACAGCAGGTCGATATCGGCGATGTCAAAGCTGTACCGGGACTGTTCCACTTCGTTGGTATGGAACACATCCCCATAGGTCACATTCCCCACCCACTGGAGGTCGTAAACGTTTTCCACGCCCTGGATATACATGGCCAGCCGTTCCAGGCCGTACGTGATTTCCACGGCTACCGGTTTGATGTCGATGGAGCCCACCTGCTGGAAATAGGTGAACTGGGTGATTTCCATCCCGTCCAGCCAGACTTCCCAACCCATGCCCCAGGCGCCCAGGTGGGGGATTCCCAGTTGTCTTCCACGAACCGGATATCATGTTCTTCCGGATGGATGCCCAGTTCCCGCAGGCTTTCCAGGTACAGTTCCTGGATGTTGCTGGGGGACGGCTGCATGATCACCTGGAACTGGTGATGCTGGTACAGACGGTTGGGGTTGTCCCCGTACCGGCCGTCAGCCGGACGGCGGGAGGGTTCCACATAGCACACGTTCCAGGGTTCCGGCCCCAATACCCGCAGGAAGGTGGACGGGTTCATGGTCCGGCGCCTTTTTCCACATCGTAGGGCTGGGCCATGATGCAGCCCTGGTTGGCCCAGTACTTCTGCAGGTTCAAAATGATGGTTTGAAAATCCATTTTCTCTCCTCCTATACAAAAACTCCCGTCTCTGTAATATAGACAGGATACTCTACATTACAGGGACGGGAGGTTCGTTCCGCGGTTCCACCTGCCTTGCCGCCCGAAGCGGCCTCTCTTGTGAAGCGAACGCTCAGGGATGCCAACCCCCTCATTGCGTGATTACAGAGGAACTATAACAAATCAGGCGGAACTTGTCAAGTTCCGCCTGTGTTTTTCAGTTGGTGGGCCCACAAGGATTCGAACCTTGGACCAACCGGTTATGAGCCGGGGGCTCTACCGCTGAGCTATAGGCCCAATGCTAAAATTATAAACCAGAAAAGGAAATTCTGTCAATTATTCCAGGAATTCCTTCAGGGGTTTGCTCCGCTTGGGGCTCCGCAGTTTCCGCAGGGCCTTGGCTTCGATCTGCCGGATCCGTTCCCGGGTGACTCCGAAATACTGGCCCACTTCTTCCAGGGTACGGGTACGGCCGTCCATCAGGCCGAACCGCAGTTCCAGCACTCTCCGTTCCCGGGCACTGAGATGTTCCTGGAGCACCTTGCCCAGCTGTTCCTGGAGCAGGGTGTAGGAAGCGGCATCCGCCGGAGACGGGGCTTCCTGGTCTTCGATGAAGTCTCCCAGATGAGAATCTTCTTCTTCCCCGATAGGAGTTTCCAGGGAAACCGGTTCCTGGGCGATTTTCTGGATCTCCCGGACCCGTTCCACAGGCACATCCATTTCCTTGGCGATTTCTTCCGGAGTCGGTTCCCGTCCCAGTTCCTGGAGCAGCTGCCGGGATACACGGACCAGCTTGTTGATGGTTTCCACCATATGCACCGGGATCCGGATGGTCCGGGCCTGGTCGGCAATGGCCCGGGTAATGGCCTGCCGGATCCACCAGGTGGCGTAGGTACTGAATTTGAAGCCCTTGTTGTAGTCGAACTTTTCGACGGCCTTGATCAGCCCCAGGTTCCCTTCCTGGATCAGATCCAGGAACAGCATGCCACGGCCCACATACCGTTTGGCAATGCTGACCACCAGCCGGAGGTTGGCTTCGGACAGGCATTTCTTGGCGTTGTCCCCGCAGAATTCCATCCGATGGAGAAGCCGGTTGAACCGTTTCTTCCCTTCTTCGATCTGCTTCTGGGTCTCCTCATCCACCTTCTGGTGGGCCGCCTTGTCCTCGACGACGGCGAACAGTTCCTGGAGGGTCCCCAGGCTGCTGCCTTCTTCCTCTTCGGATGCTTCCTGGCATGCTTCTGCCATGGGCGATCTTGTACTTGTTTTCCTGAAGCAGCCGGTTCAGCCGCTTCTTTTCATCCATGGTAAAATCGCTGACCATTTCCTGATACGCTTCCGCATCCAGTACATGATCCGGACCGGTCAGGGTCTGGGCCTTCCGGTACGCCAGGGAGACGCTCCGTTTGTCCACCCAGATGCCTTCCTGGATCAGCAGTTCATTGGCTTCTTCCAGCAGTTTCCCGATGGACAGCCGCTTGTTCACCGGCGGGAACTCCCCTTCCGGCTTTTCCCCTTTCAGGATGGCTTTGGCCTGGTTGCCCTTGTCGGCCCGTTTGGCCAGTTTGATTTCGTCATCCCCGGCCAGCAGAGGCACCCGGCCGATTTCTTTCAGATACATGCGGACCGGGTCATCCACAATGACCCTTCCGGAACGGACAGATTGGCCAGTTCCGATTCGTCCACTTTCAGCTCGTCTTCATCGATGGTTTCCGGTTCCTCGTCTTCGGCTCCGTCATCCACCACTTCAATGTTTTTTCTGCCAGTTTGGAATAGATGGCATCCATCTCATCTACGGAGACAGTGTCTTCGTTCTGCAGCCGGTCCTGGATTTCCTTATAGGTGAGAACGCCGTGATTCTTTTTGGCCAGCGCTTCGAATTCCGCCAGGTATTCCGCCGCGGTTTTGGGTTTGTCTTTTTTGCCTGCCTTGCTTCTGGTTTTCGTTCCTGAACCCGCCTTTCCCGTGGTTTTTGCCGCCTTCTTCTTTCTGGGAGCAGCCTTGGCTTTTCCCACTGCCGTGGGTTGGGCCTCACTCTGTCCTTTCTCTGCTGCGTTG
>ENA-OQIG01000574-OQIG01000574.1-human-gut-metagenome-genome-assembly--contig:-NODE-574-length-20383-cov-2.551047_pt1 | contig 20383 bp, 23 predicted proteins | sample MGYA00242576_ERZ504741 | MGnify/ENA primary metagenome ERZ504741 (study PRJEB26092, sample SAMD00036436) | human gut metagenome | host: Homo sapiens | study: EMG produced TPA metagenomics assembly of... | reverse complement strand
CCGGATGTCCAAACGATAATATCGTACAGATGGCAAAATGGCTGTCAGACCACGGAAAAGATATGTGCTGCGCCATGTACTTGTGCCGGATCTGACCGATGACGAAGAAGGACTGGTAAGAACCGCGATCTGATCCGGGAATTAAAGACAGTCAAACGTGTAGAGGTGCTTCCATATCATACACTGGGACTGTTTAAATGGCAGAAACTGGGAATTCCTTATACTTTGGATGGTGTGAGAACACCTACTGCAGAAGAAGTAAAGAAGGCAGAGGAGATCTTGGAAGTAAGTAAATATCAGTAATATGAAAAAGACAGAGGTAGCTATACAGGACATACCTGTTGGTGCAGCTGTCTTTTTTATTATGCAGAAGCTCCAGGTTAGTATGTAAAAGAGGCAAACAGGATTTCTGTTTAAAATTTTGTACATGTTCTATGTAAATTATTTCTTGGCATTTTAGGGTGACTGGTAGTATAATATATGCATGTGATAATAAATTAACAAACTAATGATCTCAAAATAATGTGAAAACAGGAGGTAATTATTATGGCAAGACTGAGAATGATGCGTGCGCCGCAGAAATATGTACAGGGAAAGGATTCTCTGTTTAAATTCCATGAGGAAATGAAAGATCTTGGAAACAAATTCTTGTTTGTCTGTTCAAGAAGTGGATACAAAATGTGCCATGATAAGATTGAGAAGAGTTTTGAAGGAACAGAAGATATCCGCCAGTATGAGATTTTTGGTGGTGTATCCAGTGTTGGTGAGATTGAACGGATGAGAAAAATTGTCCGCGAAAATAGACTGAATGTAGTAGTAGGTGTTGGCGGTGGTTCAGCCATTGATACAGCAAAAGCTACTGCTCATTATGAAAAACTTCCGGTGGTAATTATCCCAACAGTCGTTGCGACAGATGCTCCATGTACAGGACTTTCTGTTATTTACAATGATGATGAGACATTTAACAGCTATTTATTTTATCCAAAGAACCCGGAAGCTGTTATTGTGGACAGTGATGTGATCGCAAAATCGCCTGTTAAATTTTTGGTAGCAGGTATGGGTGATGCTCTTGGAACTTATTTTGAAGCAAAAGCATGTCAGCGTACCGATGCGCCAAGCCTGGAATTTGGTGGTATTACAAGATCTGCAATGGCACTGTGCAAACTTTGCTATGAGACTTTAAAAGAGTATGGCGCAGCTGCAAAACATGCCTGTGAAAATCAGGTGGTTACTCCAGCGTTGGATGCTATCATCGAAGCCAATGTATACCTGTCTGGTGTAGGCGCTGATAATGGCGGTCTGGCTGTTGCCCATTCATTCTATAATGGTCTGACAGCTTTAGGCGGACACAGTGCACCACATGGAACTGCGTTGCTTATGGTACTCTGGTACAGCTGATATTAGAGGGCGCTCCAAAGGCAGAGTTTAAAGAAGTTCAGGATTTCTGCCGGGAAGTAGGTCTTCCTGTTACTCTGGAAGAAATTGGTGTAACAACCAAGGAACAGGTAAAGGTCATTGCAGAGCATGCCTGTGTAGAAGGCGAATCCATACATAATATGGTAGCAGATGTAACTGCAGATCAGCTTTACGATGCAATCCTTGCTGCTGATTCTCTGGGGAAAGAGGTACTGGGAAAATAGTGCTGTATTTAAGCATTAAAGTATTCCTCAGCAAGCACAGTCTGTATAAAGGCCCGCACCTGAGGGAGTTCAAAATAATGGCTTTTATATAAAATATGAGAAGTACGTATAAAGGGAGATCCGTCCTGAAAGAAAAGGGGCGTGATGCTCCCTTTATAATTTTTTAAACAGATCTCCGGCAAAATAGACCAGCCAATACCATTTTCCACCATTTCCAGGCAGCTGGAAATATCATCGATCCAAAGCTGGGTGCGGCAGTTGGCGCACCCATTTTCCTGTTTCCACTGTTCAATGCGGTCGTAAAAAGGAGAGTCCGTATGACGTCCGATATAAGGGATATCCTTTAAGGAGAGTTCAGCATTTCCTGATTTCGTACCAGACATACCGGTTCTCTAGAAAGGATAACATCCCCATCCTGCCAGTTAAAATTGCCACGGACCAATGCAATAGAGATCTCATTATCAGCCAGTGCACGGTATAACTGGGTACTTTGCATTGTAGTCACATAAATGTCTACTTTTGGATATTTTTTTATAAATGTTTTCAGTACAGCTGGAAGTTTATACCGGGCAATATTAACAGAAACACCGATCTTTAAAGAACCGCAGATCTCCCCCTGGAGCGAAAGGGCATAGGCCGTATGTGTTCCATGGACTGGGAGATCTTTTCAATTTCCGGGAAGATCCCCTCAGCAGCGGGTGTAGGGAGAATGCCTTTGCGGGAACGGATAAAAAGCTGGCATCCCAGGTCCTGCTCCATTTTCTGGATTCGTTTGGTGAGAGAAGACTGGGTGGTATAAAGCTTCTTTGCTGTCTTTGTAATATTCTGTGTATCGATCAATGTTTTTAAAAGTTCAATATCCTGTTCATCCATAAATAAACCAACCTCCTGTCAGGCAAAATTCCATAAACATAAACCATTCCATAATGGAATGTAATATAATGAAATTATACAATTTTACAGAATGGATAGCAAGGCCTATAATACAGTTAAACAAAGAAAAACGTATAGAAATCAATATAAAGGAGGACTTGTTTTATGTATATGAAGAAATATCCCTGTGTTTACATGAGAGGCGGTACCAGCAAAGCCGTATTTTTCCATGAGAAGGATCTGCCGGAAGATCAGAGTCTCTGGGATGACATTTTTATGAAAGTCATGGGAACCCCGGATGTAAAACAGATCGATGGAATGGGCGGAACCGTATCATCTACAAGTAAGGTTGCCATTATTTCCAAATCCGACCGCCCGGATGTAGATGTAAATTATACATTCCGCCAGGTAGACATTATCATTCCAAGGGTAGATGGAAGCGCCAACTGCGGAAATATCTCATCTGCTGTAGGTCCATTTGCCATTGATGAGGGCCTGGTTCCGGCTGTAGAGCCAATCACAGTAGTTCGTATTTTAAATACCAATACCAACAAGATCATTGAAGAACATGTACGTGTAAAAGATGGCCATGCAGATGTGTATGGGGATGAAGTGATCAAGGGTGTTCCTGGAACAGGTTCCCGTATTGATATGTATTTTGAAGATCCGGCAGGTTCTAAAACAGGAAAGCTCTTCCCCACAGGACAGAAAAAAGAGATTTTTGATGTACCGGGATATGGTCCGGCAGAGGTAACGGTTTTAGACTGCTCCAATCCTATGGTATTTATCAAGGCATCGGATCTGGGAATTAAAGGAACGGAACTGGTGGAATTAAACCAGAATGCAGATGTTATGGAACATATTGAACGGATCCGTGGAATGGCAGCTGTTAAGTGCGGGTTTGTGGAAAAATGGGAAGATGCCAGAACGAAATCTACTTCTGCACCAAAGGTATCCATTGTATCAGCGCCTCAGGATTACACAGATATGGACAAAAATCAAGTAAAGGCCGAAGATATGGATCTGTGTGTAAGAGCAATCTCCGTAGGTGCCCTGCATAAGGCATATCCTATGACAGTAGCTGTAGGAACAGGTGCTGCTGCAAGGATCCCTGGAACCATCGTTTATGAAACATTAAAAGCTCCATTAGAGGGTGATATCATCCGTCTGGGACATTCCAGCGGTATTACGGATGTAGATATTAAGATGGATGGAGAAAAGGTGTTAAAAGGCGGCGTTACAAGAACAGCAAGAAGGATCATGGATGGCTTTGTATACATAAGAGAATGATCTGAAGTAACTTCATAAAAATAAGATAATTGGGGAAATGTTTTAACATTCAGGAGGAATTACATATGGGATTACAGGTATTGGCACTGGCCTGTCTGGTTGGCGCGATCATATTGGGATTTGTAAGAAAGATGAATGTAGGTATTGTCTGTTTTGGACTGGCACTGATCCTGGGAACTATAGGGGGAATGGCGTCAGGAAAGATCTATGGCGGCTTTCCGTATAAACTGTTTAGCACATTGTTGGGAACCATGTTATTTTTCAGTTTGCTGCAGCAAAACGGAACACTGGAAAAAGTTTCCAAAAAGCTGATCAGCTTCTGCGGAAATAATACATTCCTGGTTCCGGTTATTATTTATCTTGTAAGTTTTATCCTTTCCGCTGCAGGCCCTGGTGCTATCAGCGTACAGTCGGTAACCGTTATGTTTGCTGTATCACTGGCAGTACAGATGGATGCAAGCCCGGTGCTTATGGGAGCAATGGCCATCCTTGGAGCAGTAGGAGGTACAGCATCTCCTATTGCACTGACCGGTATCATTGTAAATGATCTTTTGGCACAAATGAATATGGAAGGCGTTGGAATGAACATGTTTATTGGAGTTTCCATTGCCAACTTTGCCTGTGCAGTTGTTACTTATATTGTTTTAGGCGGTTATAAACTGAGAAGAAGTGCCGGTGAAGCTGCTGCTGTGAAAGAACATTTTACAAAAGAACAGACCATCAGCCTGGTGGCATTACTGATCATGGTGATTATGGTAGTTGGATTTTCTTATGATGTAGGACTGATCTGCTTTACTTTATCACTTGTTCTTATCCTTCTTAGAACTGCAGATGAGAAGAAAGCGATCAAGATGATCCCATGGAATGTATTGATCCTGATCGCAGGTGTCAGCGTACTGATGAACATTACCCAGACAATGGGCGGTATTGAGTTGCTTTCTGATATCCTTGCATCTTTTATGAATTCCACTACAGCAGCGCCGCTTATGGGATTTACAGACGGTCTGATGTCATGGTTTTCCAGTGCAAATGGAGTTGTATTCCCAACCTTGATCCCAACCGTTCCGGATATTTCAGCACAGGTAGGCGGTGCCTCTGTTATGCAGATGATCGTAGCCATCGTATGCAGCGCTACGGTAGCAGGTATCAGTCCTCTGTCTACAGGCGGAAGCCTGATCATGGCAAGTTACACCCAGGAATCTGGCTGTGATGAGAAAGAACAGCAGAAATTATTTGGACAGTTATTTATGCTTTCTGCTGGAATGGTAGCTTTGGTGTTTGTTTTGACTTTAGCCGGACTGCTTAAATTTCTTGGATAAATTTTAAGAAAACATAATACAGAAGGGAAAGATGAAAATGGAAAAATTTGCATATATTGGCTGCCGTACCACAAAAGAGCGAAAAGCCAGAGGAAAAGGGATCAGTGTATACAAGGTTGATGGAGATAACTGGGAGCTGGTACAGATCCTGGAAGGTCAGGTAAATCCTTCTTATCTCTGTCTGAATAAAGCACAGGACCGTCTGTACAGCATACATGGAGATTTTTGCCAGGTAAGCGCATTTAAGATCCGGGAAAATGGTACCTTAGAGTACCTTAATACAGTAAAAACATATGGGACCAATCCGGTGCATCTTACATTAGACCCAGAAGAAAGATGGCTTTATGTAGCCAATCTCCAGACGGGAAGCGTATCTGTGATCCCAGTCCTTGAAGATGGATCTTTGGGAAAACTTTATGACCTGGAATTTATTTCAGGAAATGGCGGTCCCGGCTATATTTCCCATCCTCACCAGACCATGAAAGACAGAAGCGGACGCTGGCTGGTGGTCCCTTCCCAGGGGCGACTGCAGGGAGTCGGGAAACTGACCGTGTTTGCCATTGACGAAGAACAGGGAAGTCTGAAAGAAACATTTATCCAGAAAGGCCGTACCGGTGCGGAACCAAGACACTGCGTGTTCCATCCGGGAAATAAATACTGTTACTGTGTAAATGAAAAAGACAGTACCGTAGCAGCTTATGATTTTGATGAAAAGACAGGTAAGCTGGCATTAAAACAGCTTCTTACCAGTCTGCCGGAAGATTATGCAGGAGATGGCTGGGCAAGTGCCATTGATATCCATCCGGAAGGTCATACACTGTATGTTTCCAACAGAAAACATGACAGCATTACGGTTTATCATCTGGATGAAGCAACAGGAAATATGACTTATATCCAGAATATCAAAACAGGCGGAGAGCAGCCAAGATTTATTACATTAAACCCGGAAGGCACCAGACTTTTGGCAGCAAATGAGCTTTCTGATACCATTACTGTTTTTGAGATCCTAAAAGATGGAACGTTGAAAGATACAGGAAGGAAGATCGCTACAGAAAGTCCGGTGTGCATTGCATGGAAAACCTGTTAGTACAAGATGTGGGAAAATTTCAGATCAGGACATGTTAATACATATAAATTATAGAAGAAAAGGAGAATGAGTATGGTCACCTTACACAGCGGAAAACAGATCATTATTGATAATAAGAGGATTGCATCAAAAGAAGAAGCAGCAGCTGTCTCACAGGAAGAGGCATTTAAAAATACACTGACTTACCAGGTGTTAAAGAAGCATAACCATTCTGATAATATGGAACATTTACAGATCCAGTTTGACTCCATGGGAGTATATGATAATACTTATGTAGGTATCCTTCAGACTGCTTATGCCAGCGGTTTAAAGGAATTTCCAATGCCCTGTGTATTTACCAACTGCCATAACTGCCTTTGTGCAGTAGGCGGCACTATTAATACCGATGTACATAAATATGCGGAGTCAGCCTGTAAAAAATCCGGCGGCATTTTTGTACCGCCTCATGAAGCGGTGATCCACCAGTATATGCGTGAAATGATCGTGAAGTCCGGGGATATGTCTATTGTATCTGACTCCCATACCCGCTATGGAACACAGGGATCTTTATCCATCGGTGAAGGCGGCCCGGAACTGGCAAAGGCAATGCTTGGAAAGTATTATGAGATCGATTATCCGGAAGTGATCGCTGTATTTTTAACAGGTGCTCCAAAGCCATGGGTAGGACCTATGGATGTAGCCTTAAGCATCATCGGAAAAGTATTCAAGAATAATTTCGTTAAGAATAAAGTCCTGGAATTTGTGGGACCTGGTGTAAGCAGCCTGTCCATGGATTTCAGAAATGGTATTGATACCATGACTACAGAGTCTGCCTGCCTTTCTTCTTTATGGTCCACCGATGAAAAGACAGAAGAGTATTTTAAGATCCATAACCGTCCAGATGATTATAAGAAAATGGTGCCGGGAAATGCAGCCCTTTATGACGGTATCGTAGAGATCGATCTGGATACCATTGTTCCTATGATCGCCCTTCCGTTCCACCCAAGCAATGCATATCCTCTGGCAGATGTGATCGCAGAGCCGGAAAAATACCTGTCTATGGTAGAAGAAGAGGCAAAGCGTGTATTTGAGAACAACCCGGATATCCATTTAGACCTGCTTTCCAAGATCCATGATGGAAAGATCAAGGTTGACCAGGGCGCTATTGCCGCTGTGCAGCAGGATCCTTTGAAAATATCTGTGCAGTAGATACCATTGCAAAGAAATTAAACAAAGGCTTGGGAACATTCCCACTTAATATTTATCCGGCTTCCCAGCCGATCATGTATGAGTTAAATAAAGCAGGTGTATTAAATGACCTGATGACTTACGGTGTAAGAGTGAAAACTGCTTTCTGCGGCCCTTGCTTTGGCGCTTCAGATGCTCCGGGAAATAATGATTTCTGCATCCGCCACAGTACCAGAAACTTCCCCAACCGTGAAGGCTCCAATCCGGCAACTGGCCAGATCGCTTCCGTTGCGCTTATGGACTCCAAGTCCATTGCAGCAACCGCATTTAACGGCGGTTATCTGACTTCCGCAGAAGATGTGCCGGTAGAATATTACACTCCAGAGTATCATTTAACAGTGATATTTATAAGAATATTGTATACAACGGCTATAAAAATCCAAAGCCCGAGACAGAGATCGTTTATGGTCCTTCCATTAAAGATTGGCCAAAGATGGTTGCCCTTACAGACAACTTACTGCTTCAGGTAGCCAGCGTGATCCGTGATGAAGTAACTACTACTGATGAACTGATCCCTTCTGGTGAAACTGCATCCTATCGCTCTAATCCATATAAGATCTCTGAATTTACACTGATCCGCAAGGATCCTCACTATGTGGGAAATGCAAAAGCCATTCAGGAATATGAAACAGCCAGAAGAAACGGGGATGCAAAAAAGACGGCAGAAGTTTATGAAGTATTAAAAGCAGCAGGAGTAACAGCAGATACAGAGGAGCTGATGAAGACTACAGGAATTGGCTCTGTCCTTTATGCAAAACGCCCAGGTGACGGTTCTGCAAGAGAATATGCAGCCAGCTGCCAGAAGGTTCTTGGAGGACTTGCCAATATCTGTATTGAGTATGCAACCAAGCGTTACCGCAGCAATTGTGTAAACTGGGGCATTCTGCCATTTACCAATACGGATAAGGAAATTGTTCTGGAACCAGGAGAATATGTATATCTTCCAGGCATCCGCAAAGCAGTAGAAGAAGGAGCCACAAAGGTAACAGCTACGGTGATCGGAACAGATGGAAGCACCAGACCAATGGAACTGGAACTTAAAAATGTAACAAGAAGCAGAAAAGAAGGTACTTCTTGCAGGTTCTCTGATCAACTTTTATAAGGAAGAAAAATAATAAGAAGTAAAAGCAAGATGATATCCCAAAAAGATCCAAAGAGTAAGGGAATAGAAGGAGCATTTATGGAGAAAAGTGAGATGCGTAAACTGGCAGAGTTTATAGAAAAACTTAGCTGGGATGACCTGCCGGAAGAAGTAAAAACCACAGTATCTTTCCGGGTCCTGGATCTGATCAGCGCTGCTTTGGGAGCCGTGGATGATCCGCTGGTTAAAAAAGTAAAAGCTTCTTATTTAGAGAGAAATAACGGAACAGGCGGTAAGATCTGGGGAAGCAAAGGAGAAACGGATATTTCTACAGCTGCTTATATAAATGCCATGCTGGCCCATACTCTGGAACTGGATGATGTCCATCCGGCGTCAAAAACACATGGAAGCGCCAGCCTGATCCCGGCTGCATGGAGCTGTGCCCGGTATGTCCATGCTTCTGGAAAAGAATTTCTCACAGCAGTGGTATGTGGCTATGAAACCGTCAGCCGGATCGGTATGGCGTTGGGAGTAACAAGTCACAGAAAAAAGCTGGCATGCCACTGCGTATGCCTGCGGAGGTTTTGGCTGCGCATGCTGCCTGCGGGAAAGCTTCTGGGCTGAATGCAGATGAGCTGGTATCGGCTCTTGATGGCAGGAACCCAGAGTTTTGGCAGATGGGCCTTTTTAGGGGATGGAAGCACCTGCAAAGTGCTCCACCCGGCCAGAGCGGTTGTAAATGGTCTGGATGCAGCATTTTTAGCAAAAGCCGGAATGACCGGACCGGAGCATATTTTGGAGGCAGAGGATGGCGGCTTACTGGCGGCTATGTCTGATACTGGTGATATAGCAAAAGTCAGTAAAGGTCTTGGTACAGATTGGGAGATCCTTCATATGGATATGAAGCCATATCCCTGCTGCCGCAGTGCCCATTGTGCTATAGATTGCAGTCTGAAATTAAGAGACAGTATTTTGGAAAAAATTGGAAAAGAGTACGATCATAAGACCTTAGAAGAAGAGAGAAAAAGGCTGACAGAAGCTATCAGGGAGATTGAGATCAAGACCTATGAAGTGGGATATAAGCAATGTGCAGTCAGTGATGGCTGTTTACATCCGCAAAATACCATAGATGCAAAGTTTTCCATTCCATTTTGTACAGCGGCAGCATTCCTTTTTGGAAAAGTGACTATGAGCGAGTTTTCAGATCGGACAGTAGAAGATCCTTCTATGCAATGCCTTATAGAAAAAGTAACGGTGATGCCGGATGAAGCTTTTTCGGCTGTATATCCGGCTCATTGGGGATGTTCTATGAAGGTCATTTTAGAAAATGGTATTGTTCTGGAAACACAGGTATCTGATCCGTCAGGAGGAGAGAATTACCCTCTTACAAAAGCGCAGATACTTAAAAAGGCAGAAAATCTTATTAAGATCTGCTATCCGGGAAAAGAAAAACAGATAGCAGAAAAATTGCTGGATCTGGCAGAGGCAGAGAGATTACCTGAATTATAAAACGTACCAGGAAGTATAAGAAGTATAAAAAGTATAAGATCCAGTAAGACAGCCTGAAGAAAGTCGTGAAAAACGATGAACTTCAGGCTGTTTGCGTTGTCATGAACTTCATTTTCTGTTACAATAAAAGGTACGGAAACAACCAGAAAATGCAGAAAGCCTAAAATCAGGTGACAGAATTTGAATTATAATACAGATAATAAAACAGATACAATATATCAGCCAACCATCTATCAATATGCAAATATCATCATCGACATATCCCACGAAAGCGTAGATAAGACTTTCCAGTACCGCATCCCGGAGCACCTTTTAGCAGATCACTGCGGGACAGCAGGTGTATATTCCTTTTGGCGCAGGCAGCCATAAACGCAAAGGCTATGTGGTGGAGTTGACCAACCAGACGGAATACGACATATCGAAAATAAAAGAAATCGACTCTCTAGTAGAAGGAAGCATTACCGCCCAGTCCCAGCTGATCCACCTGGCATGGTGGATGAAGGAACGGTATGGTTCTACTATGAACCAGGCATTAAAAACAGTGCTTCCGGTGAAGCAAAAGGTGCGGGAAGCGCCTAAGCGTAAGATCCATCTTCTGGTGGATGCGCTGACTCTGGAAGCTGCGATCCAGACAGCAGAGCGGAAAAAATACAAGGCCCGTCTGCGACTATTATATGCTTTAAAAGAAAATCCGGACCTTCCTTATGAAAATACCCTTCATAAGCTGAACCTGACGGCGGCAGCCATCCGGCCACTGGAACAGGAGGGACTTCTTGCAGTCCAGGTGGTGAACCAGTACCGCAATCCCTTAGAGGAAATGCGCCGCCTTTTAACAGACGCTTCTAAAGCCCAGTGGAAACCGCCTGTTCTAAATAAGGATCAGCAAAGGATCGCAGCTAATATCTGTGAAAAATATGACAATGGGGACCGAAAACCATGTCTTATCCACGGTATCACAGGCAGCGGAAAAACAGAAGTGTACATGGAACTGATCAGTCATGTGATCCGGGCTGGAAAGCAGGTCATCCTTCTGATCCCGGAGATCTCCCTTACCTGGCAGACAGTCATGCGTTTTTATCTTCGTTTCGGGGACCGGGTATCTGTACTAAATTCCCGGATGTCCGCAGGAGAGCGCTTTGACCAGTATGAACGGGCCAGAACCGGGGATATTGATATTATCATAGGTCCAAGATCCGCTCTTTTTGTGCCCTTTGAACGATTGGGAATGTTGATCATTGATGAGGAACATGAAAATTCCTATAAAAGTGAGCTTTCTCCCAGATATGACGCCAGGGAAGTGGCAAGAAAACGGGGAGAAATGGAAGGAGCCATGCTGGTCCTTGGCTCTGCAACGCCTTCTTTGGAAACCTATACCAGAGCAGTAAGAGGGGAATATGACCTTTATAAGCTGACCAGACGTGCCAAAGCAGATGCTGTTCTGCTACGGTGGAGATCGCCGACCTGCGGGAAGAATTAAAAGCGGGCAACCGGTCTATTTTCAGCGCAAGATTAAAAGAACTGTTAGAAGACCGTCTGGAAAAAGGGGAGCAGGCCATGTTATTTATCAACAGACGGGGCTATGCAACTTTTGTGTCCTGCCGATCCTGTGGGGAAGCGGTAAAATGTCCTCACTGTGATGTGACGCTGACCTATCACAAAGACGGCCGGATGATGTGCCATTACTGCGGTTATACTATCCGCCAGCCGAAAACATGCCTTCCTGTGGCTCCCCATATATTGCCCCTTTTGGTACGGGAACCCAGAAAATAGAAGAGATGGCCACGAAGATGTTTCCAAAAGCCCGGATCCTGCGCATGGACCTGGATACTACTTCTAAAAAGGGCGGTCATCAGCAGATCTTATCTGCTTTTGCAAGAGGAGAAGCAGATATCCTCATTGGCACCCAGATGATCGTCAAAGGCCACGATTTTCCAAAGTCACTTTGTAGGTGCTCTGGCAGCGGATCTTTCCCTCTATGCCAGTGATTACCGCTGCAGTGAGGAGACTTTTGATCTTCTGACTCAGGCAGCAGGAAGAGCAGGACGTGGAAATGCAGCTGGAAATGTGGTGATCCAGACCTACCAGCCGGATCATTACAGCATCCAGACAGCTGCGGCCCAGGACTATGAAGCCTTTTATACCCAGGAGATGAATTTCAGGAAACTTCTTGGATATCCGCCAGCAGTAGGGCTTTTAACCATCCAGATCGCAGATAAAAATGAGGGACGATTAGAACAGGCGGCAGCGTTATTGGAAGAGTGTCTGAAGCAGTGGATCGGGCAAAATGAGGATCTGTCAAAGGATGGAACGATCCAGTTTATAGGCCCTGTAAATGCTCCGGTGTTCAAAGTTAATGATATTTATAGAAAAATTTTATATATAAAGCAGGAAAACTATGATATACTGATACACATCAGGAAAATGGCGGAACAATGCTTAAAAGAAGCGCAAGGGCTTGAAAGTGTTGTTTTCCAGTCTGACCTGACTTAATTACGATATTTAAAGGAGAGATAAAAATGGCAGTTCGTCAGATCCGCGTTATTGGGGATGAAATTTTAAATAAGAAATGTAAACCGGTGAAAGAGATGACCGACCGTACAAAAGAACTGATCGAAGATATGTTCGAGACAATGTATGAGGCAAACGGTGTAGGTCTTGCCGCACCACAGGTAGGTATTTTAAAAAGAATTGTAGTAATTGATGTAGAAGACGGATATCAGTATGTACTGATCAACCCGGAAATTATTGAGCAGGACGGGGAGCAGACCGGTTATGAAGGCTGCTTAAGCGTTCCTGGAAAAACAGGCGTTGTTACAAGACCAAACCATGTAGTAGTAAGAGCGTTAGATGAGAACATGGATGAGATCGAAGTAGAAGGCGAAGGCTTACTTGCAAGAGCATCTGCCATGAATGTGCCCATTTAGACGGTCAGCTTTATACTGAACTGGTAGAGGGCGAACTGATGGATACAGAAACTGAAAGTGAAGAAACGATCACAGAAGAGTAAACGCCGATTTTGAAAGGACTGAGAAATATACATGCGTATTGTATTTATGGGAACGCCGGATTTTTCCGTTCCGGCATTAAGAGCATTAGTTGAAGCGGGGCATCAGGTAACAGCTGTTGTGACACAGCCGGATAAGCCAAAGGGCAGAGGAAAAGATGTCCAGATGACTCCGGTTAAGATCCAGGCTTTAGAATATGGCATTCCGGTATACCAGCCTGTAAAGGTAAAAACACCGGAATTTGTAGAAGTATTAAAGAAAGAAGCACCAGATGCCATTGTTGTTATCGCTTTTGGTCAGATCTTATCCAAAGAGATCCTGGATCTGCCAAAATATGGCTGTGTAAACATCCATGCATCCTTACTTCCAAAATACCGTGGTGCAGCACCGATCCAGTGGGCTGTGATCGACGGCGAAAAAGAGACCGGTGTTACGACCATGATGATGGATGTTGGCCTGGATACAGGTGACATCTTAGAGACAAAGGTGATCCCCTTAGATCCAAAGGAAACAAGCGGCAGCTTATTTGAGAAGTTAAGTGAAGCAGGCGGTCCATTGATTCTGTCTACCCTTGAAAAACTGGAAAAGGGAACTATTACAAGAACTCCTCAGGGCGAGTCAGGCACCAGCTATGCAAAGATGCTTACAAAAACTTTAGGTGATATCAACTGGACCATGTCAGCCACAGCCATTGAGCGTCTGATCCGCGGCTTAAATCCATGGCCAAGTGCTTATACTTTTTATAATGGAAAGACTTTAAAAATCTGGGATGCAGATGTATTAGAGGAAGCAGTTCCTACAGATGCAGTTCCGGGACAGGTCCTTCAGGCTGACAAACATGGATTTACAGTCGCAGCAGGAGAGGGAATTTTAAAGATCAATGAACTTCAGTTAGAAGGAAAGAAACGTATGGCAGCAGATGCACTGCTGCGTGGCTTTACTATTACACCGGGAGAGATCCTGGGACATCAGGAGTAAAGATCCTGTTGTGGGAAACACAACCATCACTGTATGGAATAGAAAGAGAGTGATCTTATGTACGGCTACATGCCTATGTATTATTTTGACCCAACTTATGTCCTGATCATCATCGGCGTGCTCCTTTCTATGGGAGCATCTGCAAAGTTAAATGCTACCTATGGCCGTTATTCTTCCGTAGCCAGCCGCTGCGGCATGACCGGTGCCCAGGCAGCACAGCGATTTACAGTTCCCAGGGAATTTATGATGTGACGGTGCGCCATGTATCAGGAAGACTGACGGACCATTATGACCCAAGAAGCAAGACTGTCAACCTGTCTGATACAGTTTATGGTTCTACCTCTATTGCAGCTATTGGTGTGGCAGCCCATGAGTGTGGCCATGCTATTCAGGATGCAAGAGATTATGTGCCTTAAGACTGCGTGCAGCCTTAGTTCCGGTAGCTAATTTCGGTTCCCAGATCTCATGGCTCCTGATCATCCTTGGTATCGTATTAGGAGGAACCGGACTGATCAATCTTGGCATCCTTATGTTTTCACTGGCTGTTCTGTTCCAGATCATTACACTGCCTGTAGAGTACAATGCTTCTCACAGAGCGGTAGCGCTCCTTGACTCCATCGGTATTTTAGAGGGCCGGGAAGTAGGACAGACCAGACAGGTATTAAATGCAGCGGCACTGACGTATGTTGCCGCAGCCGCAGCATCCCTGCTGCAGCTTTTAAGACTTATGCTCCTGTTTGGAAACAGACGCAGAAATGACTAGAAAGGGGAACATGATATGGCAAAAGCATAGACAGAGGCCTGGAAAACCGGGAGATTGTACTGGGTGTCCTGACAGAGGTACTGGATAAGGGCAATTTCGTCCATCTGGTGTTAAATCAGGCTTTAAGCAAATACCAGTATCTGGAAAAACCAGACCGGGCATTTATCACCAGGGTGACAGAAGGAACTCTGGAATATCTGCTTCAGATCGACTATATCATAAACAGTTATTCAAAAACAAAAACAGAAAAAATGAAACCGCTCATCCGTAATATCCTGCGGATGAGCGTCTACCAGCTCCTTTACATGGACCGTGTACCAGACAGTGCTGTTTGCAATGAAGCAGTCAAACTGGCCATACACCACCATTTTCAGGGGCTGAAAGGCTTTGTAAACGGAGTTTTGCGTACCATTGCAAGAAATAAGGAAGATCTGGATCTTTCCAGTCCGTATTTACGTTACAGCCTTCCGCAGTGGATGTATTCCATGTGGGAAAAAGACTGGGGAAAGGAAAATGCAGAAAAGATTGCAGAATCTTTCTTAAAGGAACGCCCTGTATGGGTGCGCTGTAATTTTAATCTGGCTTCCAAAGAAGAGATCCTGGCTTCCCTGAAGGCACAGCAGGCTACAGCAAAACCGGTAGAAGGTTTTGAGGCGATGCTTGCATTATCTGATTATGACTATTTAGAAAGCCTGGAAGCTTTTCAGAAAGGCTGGATCCAGGTGCAGGATATCAGCTCTGCTTTAGTAGGAGAACTGCTGCGCCGAAAAAAGACAGCTATGTTATGGATGTATGTGCAGCTCCTGGTGGAAAAAGCCTTCATATAGCAGATAAATTACAGGGGACCGGCTGTGTGGAAGCAAGGGATCTTACATACCAGAAGGTGGCTCTTATTGAAGAAAATGCCAGCCGTATGGGGACAGTCAATGTAAAGGCTGTTCAGTGGGATGCAACAGAATTTGATCCTGCAAGTGAAAATAAAGCGGATCTTGTGATTGCGGATCTGCTGCTCCGGTCTGGGAATTATTGGAAGAAAGCCGGATATTAAATATCACACCACAGAAGAAAACTTAAAAGAACTGGCAAAGCTGCAAAGAGAGATCCTTTCTGTTGTATGGAAATACGTAAAACCAGGCGGTCGTCTGATCTACAGCACCTGTACCATCAATAAAGAGGAAAATGCAGAAAATGCCCGTTGGATCACAGAAAATCTTCCTTTTAAGCCGGAAGACCTGACAGAAGCCTTTCCATTAAAGGGAGAAGCATTTGCGGGCTTGAAAGAGAACACATATCCGGGAGCAGACCTTAAAAATGGTCAGATCCAGATCCTTCCAGGCATTTCTCCTTTTGAAGACTTTGACGGCTTTTTCATCAGTGTTTTCAAGCGTACATTATAAGGAGTATTGAAATATATGTTAGACCTGATCGATACAAAAGGTAAAAAAGATATAAAGTCCATGACACTGGAAGAAGTGACAGCAGAGATGACAGCCCTGGGAGAGAAATCTTTCAGGGCAAAGCAGCTTTATGACTGGCTACATGTAAAGCTGGCAGAAAGCTTTGATGATATGAGCACACTGTCCAAGGACCTGCGTCAGAAACTGAAGGAAAATTACAGTCTTACCGCTTTACAGGTAGCAGGAGAGCGCATTTCAGCTATTGACGGTACCAGAAAATACCTGTTCCGATTAGAAGATGGCAATGTGATCGAAAGCGTGTGGATGCAGTATCACCACGGGAATTCTGTATGTATTTCTTCCCAGGTGGGCTGTCGTATGGGCTGCCGCTTCTGTGCATCTACTCTGGATGGCATGGAGCGAAATTTACGTCCTTCTGAGATGCTGGACCAGATCTACCGTATCCAGACCATTACAGGAGAGCGGGTGTCCAATATCGTAGTCATGGGTTCCGGAGAACCGATGGATAATTATGATAATGTAGTCCGCTTTATCCGCCTGATCTCAAATGAGAAGGGCTTAAATATCAGCCAGAGAAACTTAACGATCTCAACCTGTGGCATTGTTCCTGGAATTAAAAAATTTGCAGAGGAAGGCCTTCAGGTCACACTGGCACTGTCCTTACATGCCCCAAATGACGAAGTGCGAAAGACATTAATGCCCATCGCAAACAGTTTTAAATTAAAGGATGTACTGGAAGCCTGCCATTATTATTTTGAAAAAACAGGAAGAAGACTTACCTTTGAATACAGTCTTGTAAAAGGGGTAAATGACAACCTGGAAGAGGCCAAGGCTCTTACAGAGCTGATCAAAGACCAGCATGGTCATGTAAATCTGATCCCGGTCAATCCGATCAAGGAACGTGATTATGTTCAATCTGACCGGAAGGCAATTGAGCAGTTTAAAAATTATCTGGAAAAACATGGCATTAACGCAACGGTGCGCAGGGAAATGGGCCGTGATATCGGCGGTGCCTGCGGCCAGTTAAGAAAGAGCTATCTGGAGGAAGGAGAGATCTGATATGGAAGCATATGCACTGACAGACACAGGAAGAGTTCGTTCCATGAATCAGGATTATATCTACGCTTCCCCTGAAAAAGTAGGCTCCCTGCCGGATCTTTTCCTGGTAGCAGATGGAATGGGCGGTCATAAGGCGGGGGATTATGCTTCCCGTTTCATGGTGGAAAACCTGGTGGTATACTTAACCCACCGCCATGACGGTCCCTGTGTTACCCAGATAAAAGAGGGGATAAAAACAGTCAATAAAGCCCTTTACGAGATGTCTTTAGAGAGAGAAGAATTTCAGGGAATGGGATGCACCTTAGTGGCTGCTGTGATCGAAGACGGTGTTCTGTATGCAGCAATATAGGAGACAGCCGTTATATCTGATCCATGACGGCTCTATCCGCCAGATCACCCGGGATCATTCTTATGTAGAAGAAATGGTGGCAATGGGAATGATGCAGAGAGGAAGCGCGGATTACAACCGGAAAAAGAACATTATTACCCGGGCAGCAGGCATCCGTCCTGATATTGTGCCTGATTTCTTTGAGGAAGAATTAGAACAGGGGGATTATATCCTTCTGTGTTCCGATGGACTGAGCAATATGGTAGACAACGATACCCTATGTTCCATTATCCTTTCTGAAGGGTCTTTAAAAGAAAAAGCGCAGCGTCTCATCGCTGAGGCCAATGAAAGAGGGGGAACAGATAACATAGCAGTTGTACTGGTAAAACCTGAGGAAGGAGGGATGGGATCATGTTAAATCCTGGAACCTATCTTCAGGACCGTTATGAGATATTGGGACGGATCGGTTCCGGTGGTATGTCTGTGGTTTATAAGGCAAAATGTCATACCTTAGACCGCCTGGTGGCCATTAAAGTGTTAAAAGAAGAGTTTGCCTCTGATGAAAATTTTGTCAGTAAATTTAAAATGGAAGCACAGGCAGCAGCCAGGCTGTCCCATCCCAATATTGTTAATGTTTATGATGTAGTGGACGAAGGTGACCTTCATTATATCGTTATGGAGCTGATCGAGGGTATTACCTTAAAGAACTATATCGAAAAGAAAGGTTTTCTTGAAAATAAAGAAGCCATTGGTATTGCCATCCAGGTGGCACAGGGAATTGCCGCTGCACATGAGCAGCATATCATCCATCGTGATATCAAGCCTCAGAATATGATCATTTCAAAAGATGGAACGGTCAAGGTAGCAGACTTTGGCATTGCAAGGGCTGTATCCAGCCAGACGATGAATGCGACAGCGGTAGGTTCTGTCCATTATATTTCGCCGGAGCAGGCAAGAGGCGGATACTGTGATGAGCGAAGTGATATTTATTCCTTTGGCATCACTCTTTATGAAATGGTCACCGGCAGAGTACCATTTGAAGGAGACAATACAGTTGCTGTTGCTCTTGCTCACTTAGAGGAGGCAGTTACACCTCCTTCCCAGTTAAATCCAATGGTAAGCCGCGGTTTAGAGGAGATCATTTTAAAATGCACCAGAAAAAGCCGGATAGACGTTATCCTTCTATTGGGGATGTGATCACAGATCTTCGTCATGTAATGGTAGATCCGGATTATGATATTTATGGATCCGGACTGGAGACAGATGAGGAAAATGATCCGTCCATAACCCGGCCTATTTCCAGGGAAGAACTGGCGCAGATCCAGGGACGGCGCAGAAGCCGCGTGGAAGAAGCAGCAGTGCAGGAAGTGGAACCGGAAGAAGATGAAACAGAAGAACCTGAGGATTTTTCGGATGAAGATGAATATGAGGAAAAATCTCAGCCAGAACAGCCTACTCACAAAAAGAGAACTGTAAAGAAAAAGGAAAAAGATGTAAGTACCAGTTTGAACGGATCATTATGGTCATGGGAATTGTGGCGGCTATTTTAGTGGCAGTTGTGGTCATTTTTGTATTTTCCAGACTGACCGGGCTTTTCTGGTCCAAGACAGATCAGAACAAGGAAACAGAAGTGGTCACCAGCGAAGAACCAACAGAAAGTATCAATGTTTCCCTGGCAGATGACCAGACTTATATGCCAAATGTCCTGGGACTTCCAAAGGATATGGCAGAAGCAAAATTAAAAGAATACAACCTGGTGATGAGTGTGGAAGCAGAAGATTATTCTGATAATTACAAACCGGACCAGGTAATGCGCCAGGATGTTGCAGAAGGCGAAGTGGTTGAGAAGTGGAGCACCGTAGGCGTGACCATCAGCAAGGGCAGCGACAAGGTAGATCTTACATCTTTGGGATTGGAACAGCTTTCCGGTGAAGATGCCCAGAAGCTTCTTATAGAGAAAGAATTAAAAGTAACCTTAAAAGAAGAGTCAAATGATGGCGTTGATACAGGAAAGGTCATCCGCTACAGCCCGGAACAGGCCAAAGTGGGTGATACAGTAGAACTGGTAGTCAGCACAGGTCCAAAAACAGCCCAGGCCAGGTGCCAAGATTATTAGGCAAAGATGAAGTAACTGCAGATGCCCTTTTAAAGGCAGCTGGCTTAAAAACAGGTACTGTGACCTATGATTATGATGCAGGAAAGCCGGAAGGTACAGTTCTGACCCAGTCTGCCCTTCCTGGAACAGTTCTTGAGCCTTCTTCCACGGTTGATTATGTGATCAATAAAATGGAAGAAGAGGGAAGCACCCAGGCACAGGCAGAAGAGAACCATTATTACATTGGTTCCATTGATACCACCTGCTCTTTAAGCAATTATATCGGACCTGCTTCCCAGACAAGCAGTGTAAAAATTTCTATCCGGTTAAAGCAGAAGGACGCAAGCGGGGCAGAAGTTTATACCCCTCTGATCAGTCCGAGACTGGTGGTAGGTTCCCAGGATATTCCCATTGTATTCCCAAGGATCCGTGGGGCATATGGTGTGGAAAATGGTACTGTAGAAGTGGTAGATGTAGAGAAGGATGCAGTGATCGCCTCTTATCCGGTCTCTTTCTTCCCGGTAGGTTAGGGTAATGTCCTCTCGGAGTTTTTCATGCACCTGCTTTTGCGGCCGATTTTCCGCCAGTCGCACCCGAATTTCATCAACGTACGCACCGCGTACGCCTCAGAAATTTGGGCACAACTGACAAAAAATCTTCTCACAAAATCAGGCACAGAAAGACTCTAAGAGAACATTTTAAGGTAAAAAT
>ENA-OQIG01000573-OQIG01000573.1-human-gut-metagenome-genome-assembly--contig:-NODE-573-length-20404-cov-5.488337_pt1 | contig 20404 bp, 20 predicted proteins | sample MGYA00242576_ERZ504741 | MGnify/ENA primary metagenome ERZ504741 (study PRJEB26092, sample SAMD00036436) | human gut metagenome | host: Homo sapiens | study: EMG produced TPA metagenomics assembly of... | reverse complement strand
CTCTTGCAGGCTACAATATATATCAGTCACAGAGAGCAGAGGTGACAATGTCGGATTTGGCAATGGCTAATGTAGAAGCTTTGGCTAATGATGGTGAAGGGGTAGTACTACCATAGAATGCGGATCAGATCAAACACAAGTTTGTTATACAATACATGTCCTGAATCCAGAAACTGGAACTTATTATGATCATAAAATAATGGGTGGAAAAAGAAATTGAATTAAATAATATTTGGAGTTAGCTATGGACTTTCTTAATGGTTTAATATCTGGAGTTTTATAGCTAACTCTTAAATTAAAAATGGGTAGTAATGAGATTTAATTTAGTTGTCTTTTGGGTAATTTTACTTTCTTTCTCTTCTTGTAGTAGGGAAGAAAAAACTGTGTATGATTTTCCTTTAGAACAATCGCTTAAGAGTGATAAAGAAGTTAGTTTAAACAAGGAACTATTAGCTCCCTATCTGATGTGTTCTTATGATTCCACTCTGTGTCTAATAGATTGGACTGCCAATCCGATGGTGCATGTTTATAATATGAATACAGGGAAAGAGATGGTTGCTTTTGGGAATAAAGGCATGGGACCGGATGATTTTCTATCTATATCCCAAATGTATGTAGATATGGGCAAGCGTTCTTTGGTACTGTATGATCAGTCTTTACAAACTATAAGTTCTTTTCAAATTGATAGTTTAGCTCAAGGCAGTCTTTCAAAGATAGATTGTGTTTCAGCTCCTAAGTTAGGAATGAATAGGGTATATGCTTATTCGGATTCCATATTTTACGGGAGTGGGACTTTTGAAAGTGGCTTGATAGCGAAATGTAATCAGAAAGAGATTTTAAATCAATATCTTCCTTTTCCACACACAGAGCAAGCGGTAAATCGGGATGTAAACTATTTGTTGTTCCAGGGGGATCTTATTATGAAGCCGGATAAAAAACGTTTTGCTTACTTGGCGTATGAGTGCGATTTATTATCTATTCAGAAAGTGGTAAATGATACGTGCCTGGAAAGTGTAGTACATTTGAATACGTATACGCCGGTATTTGAGAATCAATCTACTAACGAAGTGTCTTCTGTTAATGTCTCTACCGATTCTCCTAAAGGATTTCTTCGTGGGGTAGCCACTGAAAACTATGTTTATGCACTTTACAGTGGGCAAATTGGGAAAAATAAGGCAATAGCAAATGAAGTTTATGTATTTGATTGGGAAGGACGTGCTGTAAAGAAAGTGATACTGGATAGATGGGGTATATGCATCTCGGTGGATAGTAATGATGAACGACTCTGCCTGATGACAAAGGAAACGGATGGTGGAGAAGAACGTTATCATTATTATTGTTATCAGTTAAACTGACTTTTTGGTTAGGGTGTTACGGGTTTGTTTGATATACTTTAAAAATGAAATATACGTTAGTTGTTTAAAAGTAACGAAGATGAAACAAAAGTATATCTTATTTCTTTCATTGTGTTTTGTGCTTTTTTCATGTAGGAAGAACGATGTTGGTTCGGTCTATTCATTTGACACAGTATGCAAAATTGTAGACTATAATCTTATTTGTTCAGATGAAAATGCTCCCTGGGGAGCTATAATGAATATGGAAATAGTAGACAGCATTTTAATTCTCCAGCATGCAATGGATGAATATGCATTTTCATTTATTAATGTAAATAATGGGGAGCTATTATCTCAATGGGGGCGTACAGGCGAAGGACCAGAAGAGTTTATAGATTTTGGGTCTGGTTTTGAAATCGTTGACTCGAGAATTGTTTTTCTGGATCGAATGAAGAAAGAAAGGATTTCGGTATTAATATCCGATATCTTAAGCAAAAAAGAACATCCGGATATAACAAGGGAGGCTTATCCTTATAATATGGATTTCAGGGTTTTGGAGATTAATGCTGTTGGCAATAAAAAAATAGTAACAGGCGGGTTTAAGGAAGGTTATTGGGGAGCTCTTGACTCACAGAATCATATTATACCTAATGTGGCAGAGCTTCCTTTCGATGCGGGTGAGGTGTCCGGTTTAGAGAAGGGTACCGTTTTCGGAGGTATATTGAAGGCAAATAGTAAACAATCCAAATTTGTGCTTTCAATACGTGCTTCTGATGTTTTCGAAATTTATCGTGTTTCTGATGATGGAATAAATCGTGTCTATGTGAGTCCTTTTAAGCATATTCCGAAAACCTGGAAGAAGGGAGGCGGTTATGCAATTGATTATAACCAAAGTATTGGAGGAATAAAAAATATAGCAATCTCGGATGACTTGATTTGTTTTTCACTCTTTTTACAAAATTACAATGAGGCTGCAAAAATAGACTTTGCGTCTAATGAGCTGTTCTGTTTTGATTGGGATGGGAATAAAGTGAAAAAATATGTGTTACCTTTTCCTATAGGTAATTTCTGTATTGATGGAACTCATATCTATGGAGTTCGGAACTTTGAAGATAAAATTATCATTTATCGTTTTAACATGTAATCTGAACACCGCAGAGGACACAGGGTAGCATGGAGGCGATTTTAAATCGTTGATTATTAATAAAAGGCTCTGTGATGCTCCGTGGTGAAAAGAGTTATATGAATATGAAAATTATGAAATATATTGGGTTAGGCTTGCTTCCGCTTGTCTGCTCATGCGGGGGCAGAAACAGACAAGTGGAGGAGGCCTTATCCCTTTCGGGCAATAATCGTAATGAACTTGAAGCGGTGCTGAAGCATTATGAAGGAGATGGCCGGAAGCTGGAGGCGGCACGCTTCTTGATTGGCAATATGCCCGGAAGTTATGGAGTTAATCCGATAGTGAAGAAGGATTGTTCTGCTTTTTACGAGGCTTATGATTCATTGGGACAAAAGTATGGCTATCGGGTAGGAACGGAATGGGGGAAACAGGTAGATAGTCTTTGGAAAGATTTTAGTAATCGACATCGGGTAAGGCAGGAACTTAACCATGATATTACCCGCATGAAGGCGGAAGATTTAATCCGGGAAATTGATCTGGCATTTCGGGCATGGGTGGAGAATGTGCATTCAAGAAACTGTTCGTTTGAAGATTTTTGTGAGTATATACTGCCTTATAGGCGACAGAATGGCTTGTTGATTGACAATGCACGCCGGGAGTTCAACAAACGGCATCAGGGAAAGTATTTTGTGAAAGAGGGAAAGGATTGGCAACAAGAGATCGATTCGTTGTTATATGAATATAAGTATCTGACTCATTCCGGTTTTTGGGGGACGAAGATTCCGATATGGAATGCGGCGACTCTTGAGAAGATGCGTCATGGGTTATGTGCACAGCGCTGTTGGTATAACTCTTTGTTATTATCATCATTGGGGATTCCGGTTGCCATTGACTTTGTTCCGGCATGGGGAAACCGAAATAATTCGCATACCTGGAATGTGGTGCTAATAAACGGGGAATCGCATGCTTTTGAGGCGTTTTGGGATAATGATCGCTGGAAATATAAGCGGATTTATAATAACCGGGATGATGATGAACTTTGGGGAAGATTCCGCCTTCCGAAGGTATACAGATATACCTACTCAAATCATATTGAAGGACCGTTGGCAGATGTAGAGGTGGATAAAGCTGATATTCCGGAGCTATTTCGTAGTGTGAAAAAGGTGGATGTTTCTTCGGAGTATTTTGAAACGGCCGATGTAACGGTGGAGTTGACAGGTGAGGCGCCTCAAGGGGTGAAATATGCGTATTTAGCTGTGTTCGGATATCAGGACTGGCACCCTGTGCAGTGGGCAAAGATAGAAAATGGGAGGGCTGTCTTTCGGGAAATGGGTAAGGACATGGTTTATTTACCCGTTTATTACAAGCGGGGAGGATTATTGCCCGCAGCAGAACCTTTCAGATTGCGGAATGACGGAACGATGGAGAAGCTGAGCGGAAATGAAGGAACAGAGGAGGTTGCCGTGAGGATGGTGACGGGAGCGCGGCTTATGATCAGAATAGGGAATATCTGGGGTGTATGAAAGGAAGCCGGATAGTAGGATTACTTGATGGAAAATCAGAAGAAGAACTGTGCAGATGGGCGGACTCGCTGGCTCTGCAGTCGGTTGTACGGAAGGTGTCCGCACGATTACCTTACCGTTTTGTAAGGTTATTATTACCGTCGGATAGCATTGCTTTGGGGGAGCTTTCTTTTTATACGGAAGAAGGACGGATCGGGAATGTGAGGATAATTACTCCGATGAGAGCTACCGGAAGGAATGAAGTGCCCGGGATGATAACCGATGGTTTGGGGGCGACGGGCTATAGAGGCAGGGTGGCAGAAAGGCTGGTAGATATAGATCTGGGAAAAGAGTATATGGTCAGTCATATTGGAATGACTTCTTACCTGAAAACACAGTTGTTCTGTCCGGATGAATTTGAGTTAAGATATTGGGATAATGGTTGGAAGACTGTGGAGCGTAAGCAAGCTGATCATAAAGAGTATCTTGTATTTGAGAGAGTGCCCGGGGAGCATTGCTGATGTTGAAAAACTGTCGCTGGAAAGGAAAGACGGCAGAGCGTATATTTACTTATGAAAAAGGAGATGTGAAGTGGGAATGATTGCTATGAACGAACAGTTGCCTTGCCATTATTGTTAAACCTCCTTAAGGAAATGCCTATTCGTCACTTTTTATTTGTTATTTTGCACCAAATTCGGGTGGAGTGTGTCCTGACGTTTCGGGGTGCGCTTAAATATGCAGATAAAACCAATGAATAAACTCACTATAAATGCCTGTCCGCTATGTGGGAGCACACATTTGAAATGTGCTATGACCTGTACTGATTTTTATGCCTCCGGTGAACAGTTTGACTTGTACACCTGCGAAGATTGCGGATTTACTTTTACACAAGGAGTCCCGGTAGAGGCGGAGATAGGCAGATATTACGAAACACCTGATTATATTTCCCATTCGGACACGAAGAAAGGTGCCATGAATGCCATTTACCATCATGTACGTCAGTATATGCTTGGAAGAAAGGCGCGTTTGGTGATGAAAGAGTCTCATCGAAAAACCGGGAGGATACTGGATATCGGTACAGGTACCGGTTACTTTGCCCATACGATGCAAAACAAGGGATGGGAAGTAGAGGCCGTGGAAAAGAGCGGACAAGCCCGTAATTTTGCACGCGAACATTTCGGGCTGAATGTGAGGCCGGAGGCTGCATTGAAAGAATTAGTTCCGGGAACGTTCGATGTAATCACGTTGTGGCACGTCATGGAGCACTTGGAACATTTGGACGAAACGTGGGAATTGTTACGTGAACTGTTGACCGAGAAAGGGGTATTGATAGTGGCTGTGCCTAATTGCTCGTCGTATGATGCGATGAAATACGGGAAGTACTGGGCTGCTTATGATGTACCCCGTCATTTATGGCATTTTACGCCTGCCACGATTCAGCAGTTCGGGTCGAAGCACGGATTTATTCTGGCAGCCCGTCATCCGATGCCGTTCGATGCTTTCTATGTATCGATGCTGACGGAGAAACATAAAGGTAGTGCATACTCCTTTGTGAAAGGCATGTGGACCGGAACGGCGGCATGGTTGAGTGCCCAGGCTAAAAAGGAACGGAGTAGTTCGATGATTTATGTATTCAGAAAGAAACGCTGATGAAGAGTAAAAGCAGAAATAACGCTGTGTCATATTTTGATATGCAGTTCATCACTTCCAGTATCAGTACCACGTTGGTATTGCTGTTACTGGGGCTTGTGGTGTTCTTTGTATTGGCGGCCAATAATTTGTCTGTTTATGTGCGGGAAAATATTAATTTTTCCGTGCTTATCAGTGATGATATGAAGGAGACAGATATTCTGAAGCTTCAGAAACGGCTGAATAATGAACCTTTTGTGAAAGAAACAGAATATATCTCGAAAAAACAGGCATTGAAAGAGCAGACGGAAGCCATGGGGACCGATCCGCAAGAGTTTTTGGGGTATAACCCGTTTACGGCTTCAATAGAAATTAAATTGCATTCGGACTATGCGAACTCCGACAGTATTGCGAAAATAGAGAAATTGATTAAAAGAAATACCAATATACAGGATGTGCTTTATCAGAAAGACTTGATCGACGCGGTAAATGAAAATATCCGTAATATCAGTCTTGTTCTGCTGGCATTGGCCGTGATGTTGACATTTATCTCTTTTGCGCTGATTAATAATACAATCCGGCTGGCTATCTACTCGAAACGTTTCTTGATACATACGATGAAACTGGTGGGAGCGAGCTGGGGATTTATTCGTCGTCCGTTTTTGAAAAGGAATATATGGAGTGGGGTTCTGGCTGCTTTTATTGCAGATACGATCCTGATGGGGGCCGCTTACTGGCTGGTATCCTATGAGCCTGAATTGATTCGGGTAATTACGCCCGAAGTCATGTTACTGGTATCGGGCGCAGTATTGGTGTTCGGTGTGGTCATCACTTTCTTGTGTGCTTATCTTTCTATTAATAAATATCTGAGGATGAAGCAAGTACGCTATATTATGTGTAATTCCGGATTTATAGATGTAAATAAATTAATGTAAATAACAATGGGTGATAAACAAAAATTTGCCTTCGATAAAACGAACTTCATTCTGCTTGCTATCGGCATGGCAGTGGTTATTCTGGGTTTTATCCTGATGACAGGGCCTTCATCGTCGGAAACGGTGTTTCAGGCAGACATTTTCAGTGTGAGAAGAATTAAGGTGGCTCCGGTGGTCTGTTTCCTGGGCTTTATTTTTATGATATATGGCGTGATGCGCAAACCCAAAACAAAAGAATAAAACAGGATGGAATGGTTTGAAGCACTGATCCTTGGATTGATTCAGGGACTGACTGAGTATTTACCGGTAAGCAGTAGCGGGCATTTGGCCATTGGTTCGGCTTTATTTGGTATAGAAGGAGAAGAAAATCTGGCATTTACCATTGTGGTGCATGTAGCCACTGTGTTCAGTACATTGGTGATTCTGTGGAAAGAGATAGACTGGATTTTCCGTGGTTTATTTAAGTTTGAGATGAACAGTGAAACACGCTATGTAATCAATATCTTGATTTCGATGCTTCCTATTGGTATTGTCGGGGTGTTTTTTAAAGATGAAGTGGAGGCCATTTTTGGCTCGGGATTACTGATTGTTGGCTGCATGCTGTTGTTGACGGCTGCGTTACTGTCGTTTTCGTATTATGCAAAGCCACGCCAGAAAGAGAACATCTCGATGAAGGATGCATTTATCATTGGCCTGGCGCAGGCGTGTGCAGTATTACCGGGATTATCTCGTTCGGGCAGTACGATTGCAACCGGTTTGTTATTGGGGGATAATAAAGCGAAACTGGCACAATTTTCTTTCCTGATGGTGATACCTCCTATATTGGGAGAGGCGCTGCTGGATGGTATGAAGATGATAAAAGGTGAGGCTATTGCGGGCGATATTCCTACTTTGTCATTGATAGTAGGTTTCATTGCGGCTTTTGTTTCAGGTTGCCTGGCTTGTAAGTGGATGATTAATATCGTGAAGAAAGGTAAGTTGATTTACTTTGCTATTTATTGTGCAATAGTTGGAGTGGTCACCATTGTCGTTTCACAATTGCAATAAATTGCGGATGAATTTTAAAGAAGGAGAAGTACTTTATTTTAATAAACCGTTGGGATGGACGTCTTTTAAAGTCGTGGGGCACGCCCGTTACCATATGTGCCGGCGGATGAAAGTGAAGAAATTAAAGGTTGGACATGCAGGTACACTCGATCCCTTGGCAACAGGGGTGATGATTGTTTGTACAGGCAAGGCTACCAAGAGAATAGAGGAGTTTCAGTATCATACGAAGGAGTATGTGGCTACTATACAGTTGGGCGCTACTACTCCGTCTTACGATCTGGAACATGAAATAGATGCTACATACCCTACGGAGCATATTACCCGTGAGTTGGTGGAAAAGACGTTGAAAACGTTTGTTGGCGAGATACAGCAGATACCTCCCGCTTTCTCGGCTTGTAAGGTAGATGGTGCACGCGCTTACGATTTGGCCCGTAAAGGCCAGGAAGTGGAGTTGAAACCGAAATTGCTGGTGATTGATGAGATAGGGTTGTTGGAGTGTAATTTACCGGAAATTAAAATACGGGTGGTTTGCAGCAAGGGGACTTATATTCGTGCATTGGCACGTGACATCGGAGAGGCTTTGCAAAGCGGGGCGCACTTGACCGGGCTGATACGTACCGTGTGGGAGACGTCAAGTTAGAGCAGTGCCTGGATCCGGCGAAGTTCGCGGAATGGATAGATCAGCAAGATGTTGAGATATCTGATTGAAGTAAAAAAATAGAAAATAAAATAATTAATAAACGCACATTATTATCATGAAACTGTCGCAATTTAAATTTAAGTTACCCGAAGAAAAGATTGCTTTGCACCCTACAAAGTACAGAGATGAGTCGCGCTTGATGGTACTCCACAAGCGTACGGGAGAGATTGAGCACAAGATGTTTAAAGACATCCTGAATTATTTTGATGATAAAGACGTGTTTGTATTCAACGATACCAAGGTGTTTCCTGCACGCTTATACGGAAATAAGGAAAAAACAGGTGCGCGTATCGAAGTGTTCTTGTTGCGCGAGTTGAACGAGGAATTGCGTTTGTGGGATGTATTGGTAGATCCGGCACGTAAAATCCGTATCGGCAATAAGCTTTACTTTGGGGATGATGACTCAATGGTTGCTGAAGTAATTGATAATACTACTTCACGTGGGCGTACACTTCGTTTTCTGTATGACGGACCTCATGATGAATTTAAAAAAGCATTGTATGCATTAGGAGAAACTCCATTGCCACATACGATTCTGAACCGTCCGGTTGAAGAGGAGGATGCAGAACGTTTCCAGTCTATCTTCGCTAAAAACGAAGGGGCTGTGACAGCACCGACTGCAAGTCTGCACTTCAGCCGTGAGCTGATGAAACGTATGGAAATTAAGGGAATAGACTTTGCATATATCACATTGCATGCAGGACTCGGAAACTTCCGTGATATCGATGTGGAAGACCTGACAAAGCATAAAATGGACTCTGAGCAGATGTTTGTGACGGAGGAGGCTGTCAAGATAGTGAATCGTGCTAAAGATCTGGGTAAGAATGTATGTGCTGTGGGAACAACTGTAATGCGTGCTATTGAAAGTACGGTAAGTACAGACGGACATTTGAAGGAATACGAAGGATGGACGAACAAGTTTATCTTCCCTCCATACGACTTTACTGTGGCAAATGCCATGGTATCAAACTTCCATATGCCGCTTTCTACGTTATTGATGATTGTGGCTGCTTTTGGTGGCTACGATCAGGTGATGGATGCATATCACATAGCGTTGAAGGAGGGTTACCGCTTTGGTACTTATGGAGATGCGATGCTGATTTTGGATAAGTGATGAAAGTATATTTGGGATTAGGTACCAACTTGGGTGATAAGGAGCTAAATCTTCGTGTTGCCCTACAAAAAATAGAGGAGCGGATAGGGAAAATCATTTCTCTTTCCGCTTTTTATGCTACTGCTCCCTGGGGATTTCAATCGGAAAACAACTTTCTGAATGCTGCGGTGGGAGTGGAGACAGTATTGTCCCTGTCGGGATACTGGAAAGTACTCAACGGATAGAGCAGGAAATAGGGCGTTTGCATAAATCACGGGACGGTGTGTATAGTGACCGCCTGATTGACATTGATCTTTTGCTCTATGGCGATAAGATACTACAGGATGAAAGGCTTATAGTGCCTCATCCGTTGATGACCGACCGTAAGTTTGTTCTGGAACCCCTTGCCGAGATTGCACCGGACGTTGTTCATCCGGTGTTTCATAAGACGATTAAAGAGCTATTTCTGGCTCTTTCGTGATTTGCGAACCATCAGGTGTCGGGGAAGGTAGGCTACGCAGCCGATCAGTACGGCATACAGTATGCGCAAATCGTCGAAGGGCTGGTGATTCAGATGGCAGATTAAGGCGTAAATACCACTGTGACAGCAATATACACCAATAATGTAAAAGCGGTTTTTAGTTTATTTTTCATAAGGTAGTCTGTTAATACGAAGCAAAAGTAGCAATAAATCCAAAATATTATCTACCTTTGTCCCTGAAATGAAATGTGGAAAGATTTGAGTAGCTTGCAACCACAGAAAAAAATGCTAAAACAACATTCCCTTCTGTATGCGTTTTCTACTCTTTTTTGAATCTTTGCCCTCATTCATAATTTATAATTCATAATTCATAATTTTATTATGGGATATTTATTCACATCCGAATCGGTGTCTGAAGGACACCCCGATAAAGTGGCCGATCAAATATCGGACGCTGTGCTTGACAAACTGTTGGCTTATGATCCCAGTTCGAAAGTAGCTTGCGAAACCTTAGTAACTACCGGACAGGTGGTGCTTGCGGGAGAAGTGAAAACAGGTGCTTATGTTGATTTGCAACTGATTGCACGTGAAGTGATCCAAAAGATTGGTTACACGAAAGGCGAATACATGTTCGAAAGTAATTCGTGCGGTGTACTTTCTGCCATTCATGAACAAAGTGCGGACATTAACCGTGGTGTAGAACGCGAAGACCCGATGAACCAGGGAGCAGGCGACCAGGGTATGATGTTTGGTTATGCAACCAACGAAACAGAAAACTATATGCCGTTGTCTCTTGACCTGGCACATAGAATACTTCTTGTGTTGGCCGATATCCGCCGCGAAGGTAAAGAAATGACTTATCTTCGTCCGGATGCAAAGAGCCAGGTAACCATTGAATATGATGATAACGGTACTCCGGTACGCATTGATACGATTGTTGTTTCAACACAGCATGATGAATTTATATTACCGGCTGATGATTCTGCCGCTGCCCAACTGAAGGCTGATGAAGAGATGTTGGCAGTGATCCGGAAAGATGTGATTGAGGTACTGATGCCTCGTGTCATTGCTTCTATTAATCATCCGAAGGTTCTTGCTTTGTTCAATGACCATATTGTCTATCATGTGAATCCGACCGGTAAGTTTGTGATCGGTGGCCTCATGGAGATACAGGACTCACCGGACGTAAGATCATTGTGGACACTTATGGTGGAAAGGGAGCTCATGGTGGCGGTGCTTTCTCCGGTAAAGATCCAAGCAAAGTAGATCGTAGTGCTGCTTATGCTGCCCGTCATATTGCTAAGAATCTTGTTGCTGCCGGCGTTGCCGACGAAATGCTGGTACAGGTTTCTTATGCTATCGGTGTGGCTCGTCCTATTAATATTTATGTAAATACATACGGACGCAGTAACGTGAAGATGAGTGATGGAGAGATCGCCAGAAAGATCGATGAACTGTTTGACCTTCGTCCGAAGGCTATTGAAGACCGCCTGAAACTGCGTTATCCGATTTATAGTGAAACTGCTGCTTACGGCATATGGGGCGTGAACCTCAGATGGTGACTAAGTATTTTCAATCTCGTTATGAAGGCGACCGGACTATGGAAGTGGAACTGTTTACATGGGAAAAACTTGACTATGTGGACAAAGTAAAAGCCGCTTTCGGTTTGTAATCAGCATAGCTTTACAGCTATTTATTATAGAAGGCTGCACTTGTTTTTAACCCGATATGGGAGAAAACAAGGCAGCCTTCTTCTTTCTCCTTGAAATTTGGTACTTTTGCAGCGTGTTGAACTAAACCCATGCAAGAAATGAACCAAATAACTTCCGTATGCGTATATTGCGCTTCAAGTACAAAAATAGACCAGACTTATTTTGATGCAGCCATAAAATTAGGGCATCTGTTGGCAAACCGGCATATCCGTTTGATAAATGGAGCGGGGAATATAGGATTGATGCGTTCGGTGGCTGATGCAGTATTGCAGAATGGGGGAGAAGTGACCGGAGTAATTCCTCATTTTATGGTAGACCAGGGATGGCATCACACGGGATTGACAGAGCTTATCGAGGTAGAAAGTATGCACGAGCGTAAGAGGTTGATGGCTGAAAAGAGTGATGCTGTGATTGCACTGCCCGGAGGATGCGGAACTTTGGAAGAGCTGCTTGAGATTATTACCTGGAAACAGTTGGGGTTGTATCTTAACCCGATCGTGATATTAAACACTAATGGTTTCTTTGACCCGTTGCTGGAGATGCTTGAAAATGCTATAGAAGGTAATTTCATGAGGAAACAGCATGGAGATATCTGGCATGTGGCACATACTCCGGAGGAGGCTGTAGAGTTGGTTTATTCCATACCGGTGTGGGATGGTTCTATTCGTAAGTTTGCCGCTATATGATTTTTGTCCAGGACTCTCTTGGCGCACAGGAGGCAGATACTGTGCAGCATGTAATTAGTGCAGCCGGTGCTCCCCAGGATACGTTGGGTAGCCGGGTGGATTTACAGGCGGTAAGTGAGACCGTGACCGGGGCGGAGGGTATGCCGATTCCTTATTCTCCAAGAACAGACGATGGGTTGGCTATGATACTGTTGGGATGCTTTTTTGTTTCTGCGTATGTGTTGGCACGCAGCAAGAAGTTTCTGTTGCAACAGGTGAAAGATTTTATGTTACATCGTGAAAGAACGAGCATTTTCGCTTCTTCTACGGCGGCTGACATGCGCTATTTGCTATTACTTATCGTACAGACCTGTGTTCTTGGAGGTGTTTGTATTTTTAACTATTTTAATGATATCAGGCCTGCATTGATGGAGCGTGTTTCGCCGCATATACTTTTGGGAGTTTATGTGGCTGTTTGTTTACTCTATCTTTTGTTTAAATGGATTTTATATTCGTTTTTGGGATGGGTGTTTTTTGACAAAAGCAAAACCGATATATGGCTGGAGTCTTATTCTACGCTGATTTATTACCTTGGATTCGCTTTATTTCCGTTTGTTTTGTTTCTGGTCTATTTTGATTTGAATGTCACCTTTTTAGTTTCAATTGGTTGCGTTTTGGTAATTTTTACTAAAATATTGATGTTTTACAAGTGGTTAAAGCTTTTTTCCTGTAATATTTATGGGGTTTTCCTTTTAATTTTATACTTTTGTGCCTTGAAATCGTACCTTGTCTGATAGTGTATCAAGGTATGATTCAGCTAAATAATGTTTTGATAATAAATTTTTAGGACGTTGAAAATTAAGAAAGTATTAGTGTCGCAGCCAAAGCCTGCTTCAGAGAAATCTCCTTATTACGACATTGCTGAAAAGTATGGTGTAAAAATAGATTTCCGCCCCTTTATCAAGGTTGAGAGCGTCTCTGCGAAAGAATTCAGACAACAGAAGTATCTATTTTAGATCATACGGCTGTTATATTTACATCGCGTCATGCGATTGATCATTTCTTCCATCTTTGTACGGAGTTGCGTGTGACGATCCCTGAGACGATGAAGTATTTCTGTGTAACAGAAGCTGTTGCTCTTTATATTCAGAAGTATGTGCAGTATCGTAAGCGTAAGATCTTCTTTGGTGCTACGGGTAAGATCGAGGATCTGATTCCTTCGATTGTGAAACATAAAACAGAAAAGTATCTCGTCCCGATGTCGGATGTACACAACGATGACGTGAGGGATCTGCTGGATAAAAATAACATCCAGCATACGGAATGCGTAATGTATCGCACTGTTAGCAATGACTTTATGGAGGGAGAGGAGTTTGATTATGATATGTTGGTATTCTTTAGTCCTGCCGGAGTATCTTCGCTGAAGAAGAACTTCCCTGATTTTGATCAGAAGGACATTAAGATCGGAACATTCGGATCGACTACAGCACAAGCTGTTCGTGATGCCGGACTCCGTCTTGATCTTGAAGCACCTAACGTGAAAGCTCCTTCAATGACGGCTGCCCTCGATTTGTTTATTAAGGAAAACAATAAAGGAAAATAAATGAAACGGTAAACAATAAATGGTGAACGATGAACAAGCTAAGTTATCTGTCCGTTGTTTACTGTTTATTGTTTACCGTTTGTTATTATTATGGCAAATACCTGTGCAAAGCCGAAAGGCTGAATAGTAAGATTCTGATTGAGAAGATGTTTGCGGGCGGCTCAAAGTCGTTTTCCATCTTTCCGTTGCGTGTGGTGTATATGCCTGTTGAAAATCAAGATGTTCAGGCATCTATTTTACTGAGCGTTTCGAAAAAACGATTTAAACGTGCAGTAAAAAGAAATCGGGTGAAACGCCAGTTGCGTGAGGCTTACCGGATGCATAAACATCAACTTTTGCAGATTCTTACTGATAAGCAGCAACAGTTGCTATTGCCTTTATCTATCTTTCGGACGAATTAACGTCCTCGGCCGAAATAGAGGAAAAGATGAAGATTCTACTGGCTCGTATTAGTGAGAAACTGGTATGAAACGCCTGTTGTCATATATATTGTTGCTTCCTATCTACTTTTACAGAGCATGCATTTCGCCCATGACTCCTCCTTCATGTCGTTTCACTCCTACTTGTTCGCAATACGCTATTGAAGCGATTAAGAAACATGGCCCTTTTAAGGGACTTTATCTTGCTGTCAGACGAATTCTCCGTTGTCATCCCTGGGGTGGATCGGGATACGATCCGGTTCCTTAATAGGCTATGGATATTCTCGATATACATACACATCGGATGCCTGTTGAACTTGGACAGGCGATACAAAATTGTCAGCCCGCAGAGTTTGATCCGTTGGCCGGTGCTTATTATTCTGTCGGAATTCATCCGTGGTATCTGACTCGTGAAAACCTTGACCGGCAGTGGGAGATGTTGCTTGCAGCGATACAGTGTCCCCAGGTTCTGGCAATAGGTGAAGCCGGTCTTGACAAATTGGTTCGGACAGACTATATGTTGCAACAGGAAGTATTTGAGAAACAGGCTATGCTTGCACACGAAATGAAATATCCGTTGGTGATTCATGCAGTGCGTTCGGCGAACGAAATTATCTGCCTGAGGAAAAAAATGAAACCCTCTAATCCTGGATTATACATGGGTTCCGTGGAAAGAAAGAACTGGCTTTGCAGTACATCCGGGAAGGGATCTATGTTTCATTGGGTGAGAAATATCAGGAGGAAGTGCTTTGGGGCATTCCCTTGGAATATTTATTTCTGGAAACGGATGAAAGTATGATAGATATTCATTGCCTTTATGAACGTGCTGCTTTGCTATTGGAGATACCTCTTTGCAAACTTATGCAACAAGTGCGTCAAAACATTAATAACGTCTTTTTTAGGCAATAAGAGTTGCTTGTTACGATAAAGAGTCGTACTTTTGCCCTAATTAAACTTTAAAACTTATTATCATTCGATGAATTTTGTAGAAGAACTAAGATGGCGTGGAATGGTGCATGACATGATGCCCGGCACAGAAGAGTTATTGGCTAAAGAACAGGTGACTGCTTATGTGGGTATTGACCCGACAGCCGATTCATTGCATATCGGACACTTATGTGGTGTGATGATATTGCGTCACTTCCAGCGTTGTGGTCATAAACCATTGGCTTTGATTGGTGGTGCGACCGGTATGATTGGCGATCCTTCGGGTAAATCGGCCGAACGCAATCTGCTGGATGAGGAAACACTGCGTCACAATCAGGCTTGTATCAAAAAGCAACTGGCTAAGTTTTTGGACTTCGAATCTGATGCTCCTAACAGAGCTGAACTAGTGAACAACTATGATTGGATGAAGGAGTTCACTTTCCTGGATTTTGCCCGCGAAGTAGGTAAGCATATTACTGTGAACTACATGATGGCTAAGGAATCGGTAAAGAAACGTCTGAACGGTGAAGCCCGTGACGGATTGTCGTTTACTGAGTTTACCTATCAGTTGTTGCAAGGTTATGACTTTCTTCATCTCTACGAAACCAAAGGATGTAAACTGCAGATGGGAGGCTCTGATCAGTGGGGAAATATCACTACCGGTACTGAACTGATTCGTCGTACTAACGGTGGTGAGGCTTATGCATTGACTTGTCCGTTAATCACCAAAGCTGACGGTGGAAAATTTGGTAAGACCGAATCGGGTAATATTTGGTTGGACCCTCGTTATACTTCTCCTTACAAGTTCTATCAGTTCTGGCTCAATGTGAGTGATGCCGATGCTGAGCGCTATATTAAGATATTTACTTCACTCGATAAGGCAGAAATTGACGGACTGATTGCCGAACATAATGAAGCTCCGCATTTGCGAGTGCTCCAGAAACGTCTGGCAAAGGAAGTAACTGTGATGGTTCACTCTGAAGAGGATTACAATGCTGCAGTAGACGCATCCAATATCTTATTTGGTAATGCCACTTCCGATGCGTTGAAAAAGCTGGATGAAGATACATTGTTGGCTGTGTTCGAAGGTGTTCCTCAATTTGAGATCTCACGTGATGCGTTGGCAGAGGGAGTGAAAGCGGTTGATTTGTTTGTCGACAATGCCGCTGTATTTGCTTCAAAAGGTGAAATGCGTAAATTGGTTCAAGGTGGCGGTGTCTCTTTGAATAAAGAGAAGCTGGCTGCTTTTGATCAGGTGATTACTACTGCCGACTTGCTTGATGAAAAGTATCTGTTGGTTCAGCGTGGTAAGAAAAACTATTATTTGATTATTGCAAAATAAAGAACTTCTTTCTCCACCGTTTTGTGTCAGGACGACGGAAGAAGTGAAGTTTCGCTATAAATAAAAGGATGGATTCTTAGAATCCATCCTTTTTATTTATAGAGTGGATAGGTTAATGCTTTTTCCCTTTGCCTGCCGGGAGTTCTTTCAGCAATTCTTCTACCGCTGTTTTCAATTGTGTATCTTCCCCTTTGACGATTGTTTCCGGTGAGTTGGCTACTTTAATATCCGGTTCCAACTGTGTGTTTTCCAGATAGCTCCCATCCGGAAGTCGATAGCCTATGACAGGAATACCGAATACCAGAGACGGGTCTTGCAGACGTTCCCAAGAAACGCTGGTCATGGTTCCCGGTACGGGCATACCTACCAATTTACCTAGTTTCTGATGGCTGTATACCATGGTGTGCCATGTGCATTCGAGTAATTGGCTTCACACGTTAGCATGATAGACGGCTTGTTCCATCGGCGGCTGGGCATATCGCAAGCTTCGCGTCCGCGGACGACTTGGGTGAAATACTTTTTACCACTGAACAATACTTCAATATCTTCGTGAAGGCGGCCGCCGCCATTGAAACGGGTGTCGATAACGATTCCTTCGCGATTATTGTATTTTCCTAAAATATCTGAGTAGACAGAACGGAAACTGTCATCACCCATCGATTGTATATGTACATATCCCAGACGTCCGTCAGACCATTTATCTACATCGGCCGCGCGTTGTTTCACCCAACGTTTGTAGAGCAGATTATTGAGTATTCCGTTGCCGATCGGGATAACTACTTCTTCCCACCGTTCACCGCTTTGCGGATTGTATAATGAAACGAGTGTCTTTTTGTTTGCTTTGTCGTTCAATAACGTATGATAGTCTGTTTCAGGGGTTATTTCCTGTCCGTTAATTTTTTCAATGATAGTTCCGGCTTTTACTTTCGAGCGGGCGTGATCGAAAGGGCCCTTCTCAATCACTTCCATGATCGATGCGCCTTTTCCTTTATAATTCCAATCTGTAAGTACCCCCAGACTGGCTGTGGCATCTCCCGGTATAGATGGAGAGAAACGCCCGCCGGTATGTGATACATTCAGTTCTCCCAGCCATTCGCTGAGTAATTCGGCAAAGTCATAGTTATTATTGATGTGTGGCAAAAATTTACGATAAGCAGCAGACATGGTATCCCAGTTTACTCCGTGCATGTTGGCGTTGTAGAAACGTTTCTGTTGTTGCTTATATACATGGTCGAACATATATTCTCGTTCAGCAGCCAGATCCATTTTCATCTCTGCCTTATAGTTGATCGGCTTCAGGGTTTCTCCGCTGAGGTCCATCTTTTGCATGGTATTACCTCCCAGGACAAACAGGGATTTTCCATCTTTGTCCATATCCATAGAAGCCCATCCGGCATTCATTTTATGAAGCAGTTTGGTCTCTTTTTTACGGAGATCCATTTTCCATAGATCAAATCCGCCCTCGAATGCTGACAGATAGTAGAGAGTTTCGCCGTCTTTTGAGATAATAGTACTGCCCAGGTTCGAAGAGTTGGGAGTGAGGCGTATGATGCGATCCTCAAGACCATTCAGTTCTACTAGGATGTTTTTGATCTCATCTTTCTTCTCAGTATCTGTTTGGGGATCCTTCTTCTTATCTTTTTTCGGGTCAATTGAGGCTTTTTCTTTATCTTTCTGTTGTTCCTTTTCCAGTTCTTTTTGCAATTCATAATCTTCTTTGCTCAGGCGGAACTTGTCGAAAGCATCTTGATTGAGAAATACCAGCATGGCATCATTCTGTGAACCCCAGGAAGCATGTGCACGCATACCATATCGTTCGGTTGTGAACAAAATGGCATTGCCGTCCAGTACCCAACGGGGAGATCCGCTCATGTAACCGCTGTTGGTCAGGTTGGTAATCGGACTGTCCCCCTTTGCACTTACCAATCCTATATCCGAGTAAGGATCGTGTCGGTTGCCGATAAATTCGAGGGTGAACCATTTGCCGTCAGGTGACCATTGATAGTCGAAGTTTCCATCTGTGCTGAACCAGGTGGAACCATCGGTGATCTGACGAACTTTTTTCGTATCCAAATTGATTACCATCAAACGGTTACGCTCCTCTATAAATGCCAGCTCTTTACCGTCCGGTGAGAACTGCGGATAGGCCCGTTCCACGGTTGCGGATGGTAACAGCACCTCTTCTTCGATGATGGTGGCATTGGGGAAATTAGCTTCTTCCTTACGGGCTATTTTAGCAAGAAAAAGTTGCCAGTTGCCGTTACGCTCACTTGCGTAAGCCAGTGTACGATTGTCCGGAGCAAATGTTAACCCGGCTTCGCGTGCGGGTGTATGGGTGATTTGCTTTGTAGTTGCATAATCAGTTGAGGTTACAAATACTTCTCCCCGTACGATAAATGCAATTTGCTTCCCATCCGGTGATACAGTCCCTGATGTTGCCCCGTTTGTAAAAGTCAGGTCTGCTATTTTGTCCTGATCATCACGGACAATATCTATGTTTATTTTCTGTGGAGTGGCATTATCCTTTTGGGTATATATTTCTCCGTCGTATGCATAGCATAGCGTTCCGCCGTGACTCATTGACAGGAAACGTACCGGGTGTGTTTTGAACGATGTTACTGCTTTCAGGTCTTGTGCGTTGTCCAATGGAAAACTATAAACATTAAATGACCCTTTCCGTTCGCTTAAAAGATATACGCTTTTTCCGTCCGGTGAAAGTACGGGATTGCGGTCTTCTCCGGCATGATTGGTCAGGTTGGTATGTTTTCCTGTTTTAGTGTCGTACAGCCAAATGTCGCGGGTGATGGACGAAGTGTGGTGTTTCCGCCATTCATCTTCAAAACCTTTACGATCCTGATAGAGAAAGAACTCTCCTGATGGCGCATAACAAACGGCTTCGGCCGGAGTACCCAGTACCTGCTCCGTACGTCCTCCGTTCACGGGAACCTTGTATAGTTCTGTCATGGCTGTTGTCGGGAACAAAGCACTTTGTGACGGATCCTGGATGGATGCTGAAAAGAGAATGTATTTTCCATCCGGTGTAAAAGCCGAAGGCAGTTCGGATGAAGAATGGGTAGTCAGTCTTTGTGCTGTACCTCCTGTCGCAGGCATTACAAAAATATCAAAGTTGCCATTACGATCACTGGCAAAAGCTATTTGTTTACTGTCGGGTGACCAAATGGGGGTACATTCATACGAAGGCTGTGTTGTGAGCTGGATGGCTGTTCCTCCTCCGGCAGATACCTTATAAATGTCTCCTTTGTAGCAAAACGCTATTTCTGTTCCGTCCGGCGAAATCTGTACATCGCGCATCCATAGCGGTGATGCGGCATTGCCGGTAAGCGTGGTGAGACCCAGTGCAATACATACAAAAAGTTTTCTCATACTTACTGAATTTATTTGTTTACTTTATTGATTTCTGTAAGTACAAAGGTAGCAATTCGCTTCGGCTAACGAGACTTATTATACAAAAAAGTCTAAAAAGATTTGGAAAATAGCTTGCATGGCATTATCTTTGCATCGCTTTTTAACAGAAAGCGCAATAGCTTGTCCTATGGTGTAATGGTAGCACAACAGTTTTTGGTTCTGTTTGTCTAAGTTCGAATCTTGGTAGGACAACATACAATCGGATATATTTTATAAAAAAGCCCTAAAACAGACAGTTTTAGGCTTTTTGTATCCCTTTATCTCACCGAATAAAACGCTAATTTGAATTACTGTCCTCAGTAGGTCCTCTTTCGATATTTTAGTATTTTGTACCGGATGAAATTCTATTCTATAATCTGTTCTTTATCTTCTTGTTGCCTTCTCTGTTTGCCTTTATGTTTTCGAAGAACAAAGGAAATGAATCTCCCGGTGGATTTTATTATCTTAAATTTCTCTTCTTCTTCTT
>ENA-OQIG01000572-OQIG01000572.1-human-gut-metagenome-genome-assembly--contig:-NODE-572-length-20416-cov-1.324954_pt1 | contig 20416 bp, 25 predicted proteins | sample MGYA00242576_ERZ504741 | MGnify/ENA primary metagenome ERZ504741 (study PRJEB26092, sample SAMD00036436) | human gut metagenome | host: Homo sapiens | study: EMG produced TPA metagenomics assembly of... | reverse complement strand
AGGCAACGGACTCTGACTCCGTCATCCGTAGGTTCGAATCCTACTACCCCTGCCATGATCCATTAGCTCAGTTGGTAGAGCACCTGACTTTTAATCAGGGTGTCCCGCGTTCAAGTCGCGGATGGATCACCATGTGGCCTGTTCGTCAAGCGGTTAAGACACCGCCCTTTCACGGCGGGTTCGGGGGTTCGAATCCCCCACAGGTCACCATTCCGGGCGATTAGCTCAGTCGGGAGAGCGCTTGCCTTACAAGCAAGATGTCGGCAGTTCGAACCTGTCATCGCCCACCACCATTATGGCCCGGTGGTGTAGTGGTCTAACATGTCGCCCTGTCACGGCGAAGATCGTCAGTTCAAATCTGATCCGGGTCGCCACTTTTGCCTCGGTAGCTCAGTTGGTAGAGCAAAGGACTGAAAATCCTTGTGTCCACGGTTCGATTCCGTGCTGAGGCACCAATTTTTCTGCGGCTGTGGCGGAAAGGCAGACGCGCTACTTTGAGGGGGTAGTGGAGGTTACTCCGTGTGAGTTCAAGTCTCACAGCCGCACCATCATTATTTATTGTGTTTTTTAATTTCATATGCGGTCGTGGCGGAACTGGCAGACGCGCTGTCTTCAGGCGGCAGTGGAGCAATCCGTGAGAGTTCAAATCTCTCCGACCGCACCAATCATCAATTACATCCTGTATTCAGGATGTTTTTTTTTGCCCTGAGATAGCGGGCTGTTGTGTTATAATAAAAGGCAATGTGAGAGATATTCCGGAGGTGCCCTGTGAAAAAGAAATTGGTTATTATTGATGGGAGCAGTCTGCTGTACCGTGCATTTTTATGCATTGCCCCTTCTGACAAATGAGGAAGGGGTTTATACGAATGCTGTCTATGGTTTTCTCCGTATGCTTCTGAAATTATATGGAGAGCTTGATCCGGCTTATGTAGCGGTTTCTTTTGATAAGGGCGCCCATACATTCAGAAATGACTTATATAAAGAATATAAAGGCACACGTAAAGCAACGCCCCAGGAACTGATTTCCCAGTTCTCTCTGATGAAAGACGTATTGGGTACCATGGGAATTGCCGTCTATGAAAAGGAAGGCTATGAGGGGGATGATATATTAGGGACATTGTCCGCCCGATATGAGAATGTCCTTCCCATAGCTGTGGTGACAGGCGACCGTGATGCGCTTCAGCTGGTCAGTTCGAATACGACCGTATATCTTACTAAAAAGGGAATTTCCCAAATGTCTGAAATGGATGAAAAGGCCGTTTTTGATGCCTATGGGATAACACCCCGACAGGTGGTCGATCTGAAGGCTCTTATGGGAGATGCTTCTGATCATATTCCCGGCGTGGCAGGGTGGGGGAAAAAAACAGCAGTCCGTCTTCTTCAGCAGTTCGGTACTTTGGATCATATTTATCAGCGGATTGATGAGATTTCAGGAAAGAGTCTTTCAGCAAAATTGAAAGAGGGGCGGGAGTCTGCTTATCTGTCGCAGAATCTGGCAAGGATCCGGAGAGATATGCCGCTGGAGGCGGATCTGGAAGAGATGAACCGGCCTCCCCGTAAAGAGGACATGAATGAAATATTCCGGCGCATGGGTTTTCAGAAACTGGCCGTGGATTTTCAGAAGATTGAATTTTTTAAGGAGCCAGGCACTGCGGATGACTATGCTCTGCCTGAGGAGAAATTTTGTCCGGAAGCATGGTCGGAGGATCTCTCTTTTGAGGGAAAGGTGGCGGCTCTGGTTCCGGAATTATCTGGCAGTCTCCATTTTTCACCTGTGATTCAGCGGTTATCTGCTGTGAAAATAAATATAATTTTTGGTGTCAGAAATCCAGAATACAAAAGGTTTTCCTGCAATTGAGAAAAGCCTTTGCTGTGGTTACGGAAAATAGTAAAGCCTGCTGGGAAACCGGATTGAATGTGGAGGGAATTCCTTTTTTTGACACAACAGTTGCAGCATATCTGCTGGATCCGGCAAGAATGACCTATCCCCTTTCTTATCTGGCAGAGAAGTTTAATATTCCCTATCATCCGGAGAACTCGACGGAAGATGATCCCAAGGGGCATATCCGGTCATGCCGTCTGCTCCTTTCTGCCTATGAACCGGTCAAAGAGTCTATGGACAGGCACGGAGTTTATGACCTTTTTCAGCATATGGAACAGCCGCTTGTGGAAGTGCTTGCAGCTATGGAACGGGCAGGAATCAGTACAGACCGGAATTTGTGGCATCAGGTCAGAGGGGATATGGGGAAGCGGGAAGAAAAACTGCTCCATTCGATTTATGAGGCGGCAGGAGAAATATTTAATGTCAATTCTCCCAAGCAGATGGGACATATCTTATTTGAAAAACTTCATATGCCGGCGGGAAAAAAGACAAAAACCGGTTATTCAACGGCGGCAGGTGTCCTGGAGTCGCTGGCCGATGGTCATCAGATTATCAGGGACATTCTCGAATACCGTACATTATCAAAATTAATTTCAACCTATCTGGATGCACTGGATGACTGATACGTCCTGAGACAGGCAGAATCCATACTTCGTTTAATCAGACCGTAACGGCCACGGGCAGACTCAGCAGTTCAGACCCAAATCTTCAGAATATTCCTGTCCGTACGGCAGAAGGGAAAAAAATCCGTTCTCTTTTTGTTCCGGGGCCGGGGTACAAATATTTTATTTCAGCAGATTACTCGCAGATTGAGCTGCGTATTTTGGCACATATGTCCGAGGACCAAAATCTGATCAATGCTGTTTATTGACAAGGAAGATATTCATCGGCGTACGGCGCAGAGGTGCTGGGAATTCCTCTGGAAGAGGTCACTCCGGAGCAGCGTTCTCATGCCAAGGCTGTCAATTTTGGGATTATTTATGGAATCAGTGATTTCGGACTGGCAAGAAATCTTGGGATTTCCAGAAAATCAGCGGAAGAATATATTCAGACATATTTCAAAAGGTATCCGAGAATACACCAGTTTCTTGAAGAGCTGATAGAAAAAGCCCGCAAAACCGGGCAGGCACGGACTTTATTCGGACGTTACAGAGAACTGCCGGAAATTAACAGCCCCAATTTTAACCGCAGGTCCTTTGCGGAAAGAACAGCCATGAACACGCCTATTCAAGGAACTGCGGCAGATATTATGAAAATGGCGATGATCAGTGTCTATGCCAAAATGAAGGAAAAACAGTTTAAAAGCCGTATCCTGCTGCAGGTACATGATGAACTGGTGGTGGAGACCGCAGAGAATGAAAAAGAAGAGGTTGCCCAGGTACTGAAGGAAACCATGGAGCATGCGGCCAGTCTGCGGGTTCCTCTTGTTGTTGATGTAAACAGCGGCGGCAATTGGGCGGATGCCAAATAAACGGAGGAAATTATGTATAGGATCGGGCTTACCGGGGGCAGTTAGGCAAGCGGGTAAAGTACAGTTTCCGCACTGCTTTCTCAGGAAGGAATTCCCATTATTGATGCTGATCAGCTTTCCCGGCGGTTGTAGAACCGGGCAGTCAGACCATGGATAAAATCAGAGACGTGTTTGGCAGCGAAATCTTCCGGACGGATGGAACACTGGACCGGGAAAAAATGGCCAAGCTTATTTTCACGGAGGAAGATAAGCGGCATGCTTTAAATGAAATTATTCATCCGGCTATATGGAGAGAAACAGAGAAAGGATTGGCGCCTGCAGGAAGAAGGGTATCCGATTGCAGTGATTGATGCGCCTCTTTTGATAGAATCCGGATGGCAGCTGCGTGTTGAGTCAATCTGGGTAGTCTGTTCTACTCTGGAACAGCAGATTGAAAGGATGTATATTAGAAATGGCTACTCTCCGCAAGAGGCATGAGCCGTATATCCCGTCAGATGCCTACACCGTATCAGATGAATTATGCAGATGTTGTCATTGATAACAGTCCTTTCTAGAGAATACGCAGAGCAGGTGCACAGAGCGCTGACTTCTGTAAGAAAGAATTTGGGAGAAACTGCTTTATGACACGCCGGGGGCACCGCATTCTCCGCAGAAAAAAGGACTGCGGACGCGGGGGAGTTAAGATTTTCACCTGCCTTATGGGAGTCCTTTGCCTGTGGTATTTTTTCGCAGCTGATATCTTGATTACCCATGTCAGTCTATATAAACCGGATCCCCAGGTTCAAAAACTGATTGAGGAGGATTCTGCCCGCTTTCATATATCTCCAGAATTGCTGCAGGCAGTGATCCTGACGGAAAGTAAATATAATCCGCAGGCAGTATCCCGTACAGGAGCCGTGGGGGTTATGCAGATTATGCCTGATACAGCACAATGGATTGCAGAACAGAGCGGTCTCCCGGCAGATAATCTTCCTGATCCCAAACAGAATATAGCATTGGGGGCATGGTATCTTTATTATCTTTTAGATAAATATCATGGAAATCTGGTTCTTGCACTGGCGGCTTATAATGCAGGGCGGGGCAATGTGGATTCATGGATGAAGGAGAACCGGTGGCCGCCGGATTTTGTTGATATCAACCGCATTCCATTTCCGGAAACACGGGAATTTGTTAAACATGTTATTCAGTGTACAGAGGAGCTTAAGGCAGAAAACAGCCAGACAAAGTAGGAGGAATCCGTGGAATGGTAGAAAATGACAGTGAAAAAAGAGAAAAAAGACGTCAGCTTTTTCTGAATTGGAATATAGAAAAGGAATTGCCTGAAAAAATCGGAGAATACCGTCTAGGCCGGACAGATGTGCAGGATCATGGAATATATAGAGCATTTGCTTATACAGAGAAAACATGCGGATGGTCAGTACAAGCTATTTTCGATGAAGAAACTATGGATTATATGGTAAAAACGGATCTGAGTCTTTTTACTCTGACTGACATTGATATGATTACGGGGGATTTTTTATCTTTTCAGAAATCAGTAGATGAGCTTCTTCCAGGCCATATACAGAAGGAATTGATTGATAGGGACAAGGTGTCTGTTTTAGTCCGGGGACATGCATTTACTATGTGGAATTATCAGTCGGTCTATCCGGAGAGCATTTGCGGCTTCACGAGAGTGATTGATCCTTCGGCACCGGTACTTGGACTCAATGGATCTTATGTTATTGCGGCCTATGAATCAAGGGAAGACAGATCGGGAATTCTGTTCTTTTATAATATGTATAGAATGAGTATTATGGAGAAATGCGTAAAAACGGAGTGCCTATCATTATTCACCAGTATGATGCCCGGAGTACGGAAGAACTGGAGAATGCAGTTAGAAAACATATGAAAGAAGATTTGATGCAGTTGGGCAGAAAAGATTCTTAGAGATACACAAAAAATTTGTACACCCGGGTACGTGGTTGCAAGATTTTTTTACATGTGTTATAGTAGTGGTGTTATAGAGTTTCCTGTGGAGTGAGCTTCGGCTCACTTTTTCTTATGTTATGTGGTACAGGAGTGGTTATGGGACATAAAGACATTGAAGAAAAAGCGGAAAAACTGTTATCCGGACTTATGGCGGGAACGGATATCGAACTGGTTGATGTGGAGTATGTACGTGAACGGAATTGGATACTGCGGCTGTTTATCGATAAAGAAGGCGGAGTGGATCTTAATGACTGCCAGATAATCAGTGAAAAAGCCGGACAGATCCTTGATAAGGCGGATTTTATGGGAGATAATTATCTCCTTGAAGTTTCTTCCCCGGGTTTGGACCGTGTATTAAAAAAAGACCGGGATTTTGTTCGCTATGCGGGGCATGATGTAGATGTGCGGATGTTGCTCCTGTGAACGGGCAAAAGGAGATGACTGTCCGCCTTGAGGGAATTACCCCTGATGGGAAACTGCGGTTTACCGGGGAAGACGGGCAGGAGCAGATTATAGAAAAAGATAAAATTTCGCAGGTAAAACTGCATTTTTCATTCTGATAAGGGAGGCAGAAAGGTGAACGAACAATTACTGCAGGCTGTTGATTTTCTGGTGAAGGAGAAAAATGTTCCGGAAGATATTATATTTAACGCATTGGAAACGGTTCTTCTGACAGCCTACAAGCGGGAAACAGGCAGCAATGCCAATACATCGGTAACAATAGACAGGAAAACGGGCGATTATCATATTTATGCAGAAAAAAATGTGGTAGAGACGGTGGATCCGGATTCGGAAAATGCATCGAATGAGATTTCTTTGGAAGAGGCAAAAAAAGTTCATTCTTCCTACGAGGCCGGAGATATTCTTCAAACTGAAGTGACTCCTAAAAATTTTGGACGTATGGCCGCCCAGACGGCGAAGCAGGTAATGATTCAAAAATTAAAGGAAGCAGAACGGGGGGGATCATTTATGAGTGAGTTTTCAGGGCGTGAGGGAGATATTATCACAGGTACGGTAAAATGGAATGAATCCCGCACGATTTATGTCGATTTGGGAAGGGTTGAGGGAATTCTTCCCTTTGCGGAGCAGATACCAGGAGAAGAATTTTCATCTAATGATTCTATTAAATGTTATATTTTAGAGGTTCGGAAAACCACGAAAGGACCGCAGATTATTCTATCCAGAACTCATCCGGGTCTTCTTAAACGGCTGTTTGAGCTGGAAGTGCCTGAAATTTACAGCGGGGTAGTCGAACTGAAATCCGTTGTGAGAGAGGCAGGATCGAGATCGAAGATTGCTGTATGCGCCATGGATGACAAAGTGGATCCGGTAGGAGCCTGCGTAGGCCCCAAGGGGCAGAGGGTACAGCATATCGTGGACGAACTTCACGGCGAGAAGATTGATATTGTCAAATGGGATGAAGATCCGGCAGTTTATATCGCCAATGCATTGTCACCTTCCAAGGTTATTTCGGTTTCTGTCTGGGAGGAAGAGAAATCATCTTATGTGATTGTCCCTGACTACCAGCTTTCCCTGGCTATTGGAAAAGCTGGGCAGAATGCACGCCTGGCTGCTAAGTTAACGAATTGGAAAATTGATATTAAGAGTGAATCGCAGGCTAAGGACGAGGGATTTTCCGGCGATGCCGATGAAGGCAGTGAAGATATTCTGTCGGATATTGAGTCCGATGAGCCGGAAAACAGCAATGCAGCTTCACCGAAGAATCAGGAAGATGTATCTGACGAAGGGGATAAATAAATGAAGGTCAGAAAAATTCCTATGCGTATGTGTGTGGGATGCAAACAGATGAAATCAAAAAAAGAAGCTCCTGAGGATTGTGGCGTTGCTTCAGGAGAAATTGAAGTAGACCGGACTGGGAAAAAATCAGGACGCGGTGCTTATATATGTGATAACCTGGATTGTTTTCAGAAAGCTATGAATCTCATGGCCTGGAAAGGTCACTGAAGCGGCCGGTGTCAAAAGAAATCTATGAATCATTAAAGGCGTTTATACACCATGAATGAAACAGCCGTATACGGACTTTTGGGTATCTGCAGAAAAGCAGGACGTCTGCTTTCCGGGGACCGGCAGGTAAAAGACGGCCTTGGTAAAAAAACAGGCTGTCTGCTTCTGATTGCGGCAGACAGCAGTGAAGAAAGCCGCAGGTCATATGTCAATATGGCGGAACGGGCGCAGATATCATGGGAAATTTTTGGAAACAAAGAGGAACTGGGGCATGCCCTGGGGAAGGGACCGCGTACAGCCGTACTGATTACTGATCCCGGCTTTGGCAAAACTATCAGCCAAAAGCTGAAGAGCGGATTGTGTTGTCGGAGATAGGAGGCTGCGTATGCAGAAATATAGAATCTATGAACTGGCAAAGTTCTATTCCAGAACAAGTGAGGAGATTATCGATATATTGAAAAAGAACAATATAGAAGTGAAGAGCAACTTTAACAGCGTGGATCAAAATGCTAAGGAAATTTTGGACCGTGAAATGACACCCCAGGAGGAAAAAAAGAAATTCCGCCGCAGTGGAATGCGCACGGTCAGATTTGATCAGCAGGGACGTCCGCAGACGAAAAAAAAGCTGGAAGAACCGGGGCACAGGCAGTCTGCTCCAGCGGTACAGGCACATCCGGGAGAAGCAGAAAAGAAAGCGGCTGACTCTGCGCCTGTTTCTGCACAGACGGCTGCAGCGCCTGTACAGGTCCGCTCTCACAATCAGATGGAAACAGAAATCAGAAAAAAGGAAACAGTTCAGGTGAAAACAGAGAGAAACCGTACCGAATCATCAAAAGAACACAGCAGGGAGCAGGGAGAAGAGAAAATTCTTCTTCTGCTTCAAGCGGGAACAGCCGTACAGCATCAGGAACAAGAAGCTTCCGGAGTGCATCACCGGGAACTGCCATCATGATAGAAGTTCAGAGACTAAAAACGGACAATTTCATGGAGGCACAGGACGAAATACATCGGCGGTTTCTACCCGCAGACCGGGCGCCGCACCGGCAAAGCCACTGGATCAGCACCGTCTCCTGTGCATAAAGATAAGCCGGCACACCGTAAAAAGGACAAGAAAGATTATGAGAAGGTCAGAAAAGAACGCCAGGGGACTTCTCTTATGGCCCAGTCCATGAAACAGCATAAAAAGAAGAGACATTTGTCTGATAAACGTCCGACGGCCATTGAAGCGCCTAAGGAAGTGAGACTTCCCCAGAATGTTACAGTAAAAGATCTGGCTGCATTATTTGGACATGATGTGGGAGATATTATCAAGCATCTTATGAGTCTGGCATTATGGCCACCATTAATCAGAATGTAGATCCCGATGCAGCGGCTCTTCTGGCAGATGAATTTGGAATTACACTGCTGGAACCTGAAGTCAAACAGGATCCTACGGTATTTGTGCCGTCTCCGGATAATCCCCGGATGATGAAGGTCCGCCCGCCGGTGGTTACCATCATGGGGCATGTGGACCATGGGAAAACAACACTTTTGGATGCTATCCGCTCTACCGATGTGGCTTCTCATGAAGCGGGGGGAATTACACAGCGGATAGGGGCTTACCAGATCCGATATAAAAATCAGAAAATTACGTTTTTGGATACGCCGGGACACGAAGCTTTTACAGCCATGCGGACCAGAGGCGCACAAATTACGGATATTGCGGTTATTATTGTAGCAGCGGATGACGGTGTGATGCCGCAGACCATTGAAGCCATCCATCATGCCAAGAATGCGCAGGTTCCTATTGTAGTGGCCATCAATAAGTAGATAAACCGGGTGCCAATATTGACCATATTAAAGAACAGCTGTCTCAGGAAGGGCTTATTTCTGAAGACTGGGGCGGGGATGTTATTATGATTCCGATTTCCGCCAAGAAGAAGATGGGACTGGAAGATCTGCTGGATAATATTCTTCTTGTGGCAGAAGTGCAGGAACTGAAAGCCAATCCTTCCAGGGAAGCCTATGGCGTTGTTGTGGAGGCTCAGCTTGATAAAGGGCGCGGTCCGGTTATGACGGTGCTGGTTCAGAATGGGACTCTCCGTGTAGGGGACGGCATTTTGGCAGGACGATGCTGGGGCCGTGTCCGCGCTATGACCAATGAAAACGGCAGAAAGCTCGAGAAGGCAGAGCCTTCGGCACCGGCTGAAATAATCGGTATGAATGATGTTCCTGAAGCCGGAGACCATTTCTATGTGATGGAATGAAAAAAGCCCGGGAACTGGCCTCTATGCGGGCTACCAGGGCTAAGGCAGAGGAACAGAGTCATGTGCAGAAAGTAACTCTGGACAATATCTTTGAGAAGATTGAGGAAGGTGAAATGAAAGAACTCAATCTGATTATCAAAGCCGATGTACAGGGGTCGGCAGAGGCGCTTCTCCAGTCTTTTGCCGGAATTAAGAGTGAGAAGGTAAGAATATCTATTGTCCATTCGGCAGTAGGGGCCATTAATGAATCGGACGTTATGCTGGCATCTGCCTCTAATGCACTTATTCTCGCTTCAATGTCCGCCCTGATGCCAACGCCAGAAAGCTTGCTGAAACAGAAAAAGTGGATATTCGTCTCTACCGGGTTATTTACGATGCTATTGATGATGTAAAGGCGGCTATGACAGGCTTGCTGGCTCCTAAGATCAAGGAAGTGCTCCTGGGGCATGCAGAAGTGCGTCAGGTGATCCGTACACCGAAGGTTATTGTAGCAGGGTCTTATGTGACAGACGGAAAGATTACAAGCAATTCCAAGATCCGCCTTGTCCGTGACGGTGTAGTCATCCATGAGGGGCAAATTGCTTCACTGCGCCGGTTCAAGGACGATGTCAAGGAAGTGGCCGAGGGTTATGAATGCGGTATTGCTATAGACAGCTACCGTGATGTTAAGGAAGGCGATACTGTAGAGGCTATAAGCTGGAAGAAACGGCAGCAGAGCTGGAATAAGGAGGCTGTCATGTCAGAATTGAGAGTCAGAAAAATACAGGAGTTTATTAAGCAGGAAGTGGGACGTATACTCCTTCAGGAGTTGAAGGATCCCCGGCTGGGGTTTGTGACGGTAACCAGCGTCCGACTGACCGGAGATCTCCGTGAGGCAACGGTGTATGTCAGTCTTTTTGGAAACCAGGAAGAAAAACAGGTTTCCCTGAAAACACTTCGGGCAGCACGCGGATTTATCCGCAGGGAAGTGGGCAGACAGCTGAAAATTTATTATACGCCGGATATTTTCTTTGAAGAAGATACATCTCTGGATTATGGGATGCATATTGATGGAATCTGAAGAAGATCAGGAAGGCAGGGAGAAAGATGAAAATTAGCAAAGAGAAAACGGCAGACTGATTCTCAATCATCATTCTTTTCTTCAGGTCGGACATGTCCACGCAGACGGTGATGATATAGGCTCTCTCTGCGCGCTTCACCGGGTTCTCCATGCTATGGGCAAAAAATCGGATATGATTGTCTGCGACGGGGTGCCGGAACGTTTTCGTTTTCTTGAAGAAACCCGGTATATCAGGCAGACTGTTCCTGATCATAAAGAGTATGACATGATTGTGTTTACCGATCTTTCTAATATAGAACGGGGAGGCGGACTGGATTATCCTCCGGTACGCTCTCTCTGCATTGATCATCATGTATCGAATACAGAATATGCTGATTTTCTTTATCTGCGGCCGGATTATGCAGCTACGGCGGAAATGCTGGCGGAGCTGTTTTTGGAATATCATATGCCGTTAGATGAAGAAAGCTGCAATGCCCTGTATATGGCATTGCCACAGACAGCGGCTTTTTCAAGTACAGCAATACTTCAGAACATACGCTGTGTACGGCGGGCAAACTAGTGGGCATGGGCGCAAGGCCGGAGTTGATATCCAGCCATCTGGATGCAGTGACTCTCCGCAGCATGAAGGTTTATCAGCGCGTTTTGTCAACACTGCATTTCAGCAGTCAGGGAAAAATAGGATGGGCCTCCATGGATCAGGTGTCTATGGATATGGAAGGGGACAATTCGGATGCTTATGTAGAGATACCCCGCCGGGTTCAGGGAGTTGAGCTGGCTGTGCTGCTGAAATATGAAAGTCCTTCAAAAACGCGGGTATCATTCCGTTCTCAGCAGTATGTGGATGTGTCTGAACTGGCTGCCCAATTCGGCGGCGGCGGACATGTGCGCGCGGCGGGATGTACGGTTCAGAAATCGATAGAGGAGACGGAGCACCTTATCGGGCAGCTGCGGCCGCGGTGATTTGATGGATGGGGTTATCAATCTTTTTAAACCGCCTGGTATGACATCTTTTGATGCAGTGTCATCGCTGCGCCGCATTTACGGGCAGAAAAAAATTGGGCATGCAGGAACTTTAGATCCATTGGCGGCTGGTGTTCTTCCTATCTTTTTAGGACGGGCCGCCAGGCTGATTGAATATGTGCCCGCACATCCTAAGATTTATTCGGCTGAATTTATCATGGGGATTTCTACTGATACAGAAGATGTATGCGGACATGTCATATCGACAGATCAGGCCGTATCCGACTGGGGGATCTGGCGGGAGGCTGCAGACTCATGACAGGAACTATACAGCAGGTTCCTTCTGCCTACTCGGCTATACGGTGGGGGAGTGCATTCTTATGCATTGGCAAGAAACGGATGCGCGGTTGAACTGCCGGCAAGGACCATTGAGATTTATTGGATTCACATTCTTTCTGTTTGTCCGCCCTTTCTCCGAATTCGTGTAGGCTGTTCTCAGGGAACTTATATAAGGGCACTGGGACGTGATCTCGGGAAGGCGGCAGGGTGCAGTTTGACGCTGTCTTTTCTGTTAAGAGAAAAGGCGGGATGTTTTGATTTGAAAGATGCTCTTACTCTGGAAGAGGTGGAAGCATGCCCTGAGAAAGCGGCGGCAGATACCGCGTCGGTATTAGACGGGCTGCCCCGAGTTTGTCTGGACAAAGACAGGAAAGATGATTTTCTTCATGGACGGCCGATTCCATGTCAGCAGGATTCATGTGGGGCCTCTGCCGTTTATTGCGGGGAGATCTTTTGGGGATAGCACAGTGTGACGGAGCTATTCTCCGTCCCAAAAAAGTTTTTCTCTAAGGAAGTATATTATGGAGATCATTCATTCATTGCAGGAACTGCCGCATTCTGTCCGGTGGGTGTTTGCTATAGGATTTTTTGACGGTATTCATAAGGGCCATCAAAGGGTATTGGCGCTGCGGCCGAGCTTGCTGCAAGCATCAGGCACAGTTGGGGGTCATTACATTTTATCCCCATCCATTGGCGGTGCTGGAACCTGTGGAACAGCTCCTCTGCTGCAGTCAGAGGAGGAGAAGATGGAATGCTTCAGGTGTATGGGAATTCACTTGGTTATAATATTAAAGCCGACGGCTTTTTTTTCTAAAGCAGCCGCCTGTTGAGTTTTTAAAAAGTCTGGAAAGCATATGCTGCCTGAAAGGACTGTCAGCTGGGGAGAATTTTACATTTGGCGCAGGCGCCAGGGGAAATCCGAAGCTGATGAAGCAGTATTTTTTCAGGAAAAGATGTGGAAATACGTGAAGTTCCGCTTCTCAGGAGTCCTGTGCTTCAGGGAGAACCGGTAAGCAGCACCGCTATCCGTATGATGATCAGGCAGGGAGAGGTCGATCAGGCTTCACTGCTTCTGGGGCGTTTGTATTCTCTACAGGGAATTGTTGCAGAAGGGGCCGGACGGGGCGGTGCTGCCTTAGGATTTCCCACGGCTAATCTGTCGCCCCAACAAAACTATGTGTATCCGGGAGACGGGGTCTATGCAGGTTGGGCGGATATAGAACATGGACATAGATACCCGGCTGTGATAAATATTGGAACAAACCCAACATTCCGCGGTTCTAAAAGAACGGTAGAGACACATATTCTTGGATATAGGGGAAATCTGTACGGGACTTCGATTCATATCTTTTTTGTAAAGAAAATCCGCGGAGAAATATGTTTTCTCCATGGAAGCACTGAAAAGTCAAATCGGGACAGATATTCAGACAGCAGAAAATATATTAGATATTCATGAGGGAAAGATGCCGAAAACCAGATAAATTTCTGGAGACCGGTGTCTTTTTTTGAATCTGTTTGACAGTACACGCGGTGAGAATTACAATGGGAGTATTCATATAATTGCAGGTGCAAGGAGGGAAGGTATGACAAACATCATGGATACTGTCATCATCAACATGGCCAGTTTTTCAATTGGCGGTGATGAAGTATATCAGTTGGCAGGCCGTTACTGTGCACCTTACGGCAAACACGCTGTAGTTATCGGCGGTCCTGTGGCTATAGCAAAAGCGAAGGATTCTCTGGAAGCAGGTTTCCGGGACAGTCAGGTTCAGATTGATCATTATATTGAGTTTGGTACAGACTGTACCTGGGAGCGGGTCGAAGAGCTGTGTGCCGATGGGAGAATTAAAGAGGCTGATATGATCTTCGGCGTAGGCGGCGGGAAGGCCATCGACACAGCAAAGACTGTTGCCGGTAAATTAGATAGGCCTTTTTTTACGTTTCCCACCATTGCGTCAACCTGTGCGGCAGTGACTTCTGTGGCAGCCATGTACAGTACTGAACACCGTTTTTCCGGCGTGGGAGAATTTCATCATCCGGCTGTTCATGCATTTATTAATGCCCGGATTATAGCTGAGTCTCCGTATGTTTATCTATGGGCCGGCATCGGCGATTCCATAGCTAAATTTTATGAAAGCCGGCTTTCGGCCAGAAACCTGGATGTTGGGTATGTCAACGAAATGGGGATGATGATTACATGCATGGTCAACCGTCCGCTGATGGATATTGCCGTACAGGCGGTGAATGACAACAAAGCTGGAAAAGATACGCGGGAACTAAGAGAAGCAGTCCTTCATATTATTGTCAGTACCGGTTATGCATCGCTGTTTCTTGATGTAGATATGAACAGCTGTGCAGCCCATGCTGTCAATTTCGGGCTGGTGGAGCTTCCCTCCCTGCGGACCGGTCATTATCATGGGGAACTGGTTGCTTTCGGACTGCTGGTTATGTTTATGCTGGATGGTAATCAGAAAGACTTGGAGACCGTTTATGCGTTTAATCAGTCTATGGGGCTCCCCGTGCGTTTAAGCCAGTTGGGGCTCACACTGGATGACATCGGAGGAGTCTGCGAGAAAGCCTGCACCACTCTGGATATTCGGATTATGCCGTATAAAGTTACACCCGGCATGTATCAGGAGGCCTTCCGGAAGTTGGAGGAATATAATAAGAAAAAAGACAAGGGAGAGATGTAATCATGGCTATTCGCTTTTCTGAAACACTTGAAAAAATGAAAGAATCCGATTTGGGACCCCTTTTGAAATTAACGGAACAGCCGGATATCATTTCTTTCGCGGGAGGTCTTCCGGCACCGCAGACTTTTCCGCTCAAAGAACTGACAGAAGTGGCTGTTAAGGTAAGAGAAAAAGATGGTGTAGGAGCTATGCAGTATGGACCTTCACTGGGTTATGCCGGTCTCAGAAAAGCCATTGCAGACCGCATGAACCGTCTTTATGATACCCATGTTTCACAGGATGACATCATTATTACCAGCGGATCCCAGCAGGGACTTGATATCTGCGGGCGTATTTTCCTGGATAAAGATGATGTAGTGCTGATCGAGAGTCCCTCTTATCTGGGAGCTATTAATGCATTTGCGCTCCAGCAGCCCCGGTTTGTTGAAGTCCCGACAGATGAAAAGGGAATGATTCCGGAAGAACTGGACAGAATTCTGTCATCTACACCCCGCGTAAAGATGATTTATGTTATACCTAATTATCAAAATCCTACAGGTATTACATGGCCGTTGGAAAGAAGACGCCAGTTTATGGAAGTTGTCAACCGCTATGAAATTCCGGTTATTGAAGACAATCCTTACGGTGATCTTCGCTATGAGGGCAATGAAGTAGCCCTATGAAATCCATGGATTCCAAAGATCTGGTTATTTATACGGGCACTTTTTCGAAAACACTGGCACCGGGCATGCGCCTTGCATGGATGGTAGCCAATCCAGTGATTCTTGCAAAAATGGATGCTGTTAAACAGAGCACGGATCTTTCCACATCCTGTGTGTCTCAGAGGGAAGTGGCCCTGTATATGACCGAGTATGACTTCGAAGGCCATATTAAGGAGAACTGCCGTCTTTATGCCCACCGCCGTGATGTAATGTGCAATGCCATGAAAAAGTATTTTCCTGAAAGTGTACATTTTACCTATCCCCATGGCGGTCTGTTTACCTGGGTGGAGCTTCCGGAAACAATGAATGCCAGAGATCTGATGAAAGACTGCATCGATCATAAGGTGGCATTTGTGCCAGGGGACAGTTTTTTCCCGACCAGTGGCAAGAAAAATTATTTCCGCCTGAATTTTTCAAATTGTGATGATGAACGGCTGGAAGAAGGAATTCAGAGAATTGCCGATGTGATTAAGCGTCATATGTAAAATCTTATAATATGCCGAAAAAGGGCCTGCATTTTTGATGCGGGGTCCTTTTTCGGGTCATGATCCGTCATTTAGAACAGTCAGATCAGTCAATATCCTTTTGTTTATCAACTTGATTGATCAGAGAATCGCCGCGGCTGAAGGCAGCAAAGTTTTCTGTAAGCAGATGAAGCAGTTTATCCCAGAAGTCAGGAACCATAGAGGCCATGTGGGGAGTGATCAGCACATTCGGCGCAGTCCACAGAGGATGGTCCGGAGGGAGAGGTTCCTGCATGAAAACATCCAGTGCGGCGCCTCCGGGGTGTCCGGTCTTCAGCGACTCTATGAGACCGTTTTCATCAATAATACTTCCTCTTGCAATGTTAATGAAAAGAGAGGAGGGCTTCATCATTGCGAAATGCTCTTTTTTGAAGTAAGCCGCGGTTTCTTCTGTAGCAGGAAGGGCACAGATGATATAATCTGCTTTGGGCAGCACCTGGTCCAGTTCTGCCGTAGTATAAACCTGATCTGCAAAAAGTTCATCAGAACGGTGTTTTTTTACGGCGATGATCTTTATTCCGAATGATTTGGCTCTTTCGGCAGCTGCACGGCCAATTCCGCCGAATCCGGCGATGACAGCTGTTTTCCCATATACAGAACCGGCCTTGAGACGCTTCCATTCATGTTTGTCCTGAGAACGCACCGCATCAGGAATTTTTCGCGTCCATGCCAGGAGAAGAGCCATAATATGCTCAGCGACCGGTTTATCATGGATACCGCGGGAGTTGGTCAGGGCAATTGGATTTTCAAGAAGAGGAGGGCAGAGAAGCTTCTCCACACCATCAGAGAGGGAATGAACCATTTAATATGCGGGGCGGCCTCTAAAAGAGGACGGATGTCAGTAAATCCCCAGACAGCCAGGCATCGGCGTCAGAAACATGGGGAACAGCTGCGGCAACAGAATCATAAGATTCAACAGATGAACCGGGAACAGCTTCGGAAATAGCAGCTATTCTTTCAGGAGATAAACGGTTAATGACAATTCAATTTTTTACCCATACGATCACCTCATTTTCTTTATGCAGCAGAATTATATAATTCATTATAACATGAATGACCCGGTACCTTGCGCTTTCGCTTTAAAGAGCTTACTGGATTGTTATTATATCGGCAGCGGGAGAAATTTGTTATAATACATAATAAAAACAAGGAGCGGGATTGTAGTGAAAAATGGTTACCGCACAAAAAGGGTAAGAAAGGGACGGATTTCTTCAAAGAACAATCATTTCTGGATATGGGCACTGCTTTTTCTAGTTCTGGTCTGTGTATCAGGTTATTTTTGGAGTCAGGAGAGGAGTATATCCCCAAGTGGAGTTTATAGCTCAGAAGCAGAGACAAAAGAAGAAATAAAAGAGGAGGGACACGGGGACTATTCCCGCCTTTCGACTACGGCCGCAGGACATGTAAAAGCATGGGCAGAGTCACTGGGCGGCACTGCGGCCGTGAAAAAAGCGACGTCGAAAACAAGCAGGCTGTCTTCGGGGCAAATCATATCATGGAAGAATACGGAGATAGAAGGTGGGTTTCCGTCTCTGCCTAATAAAAGCGCTCTGGAAGCGTTTATGAATACTGGAAACGGCAGACACTGGTCAGTGGAAGAGAACGGCAGTGTCACGGAAGCAGGCCGCCGGGAGCGGGTATGGAATGTGATTATGACAGAAAACAGCGGAGACGGACAGATTTCTTTGAATATGGTTACTTTGTATGTCAAAGTGGCCACTTCCCAACAGAGAAAAGAGACTGCTGCAACAGAAAAAAACGGGCAGGAAAGTTCCTCCGACATACGGGGGAGGCTGGCGATTTGTGTTGATGACAGCGGGTACGATTTAGAAACACAGAGAATTTATGAGAACATGGGCATTCCCCTGACGCTGGCGGTTATGCCGAATCAGAAGGATACAGCACAGTCCGCAGCAGAAGGAAAAGAGGCAGGGCTGGAAATCATCCTTCATCAGCCATGGAGTCTATTTCAGAAATCGCAATGGAGAAAACAGCTATCCTTACTTCTATGGATGACAGCCGTATTCAGGCAGTCCTTGATGATTCTCTTTCACAGGTGCCGCAGGCGGTCGGCATTAACAATCATCAGGGATCAAAAGCAACAGCCAATCCCCGTGTTATGAAAGCTGTCATGGCGGATTTAAAAATGAGAGGCTGTTTTTCTTTGACAGCCGCACAAACAGTCAGTCTGTAGGTGCGCAGACTGCATCAAGTGCCGGAGTAAAGACGGTGAGTAATGAGCTTTTTATTGACAATTCTACGGATGAGACAAGTATACGCGCAAGAATCAGAGAAGCCGCCGATATCGCCATCCGTGACGGATCCGCCGTTGTAATCGGCCACTGCCGGCCCCATACTGCACGGGCTCTGCAGGCCATGATACCAGAACTGCAGAAGGAAGGTATTCAGTTTGTATTTCTTTCATCATTATTGAGGTGAAGACAGTTGGATTTTTCAGGAACATCCATTTCATTCTGGGCCGCGCTGTTTATTTTAACAACCGGATTTATTGCTACATTTATTGACAGCATTGTAGGCGGCGGCGGACTTATTTCACTTCCGGCCCTTCTGGCGCTGAACATACCGCCTCAGATGGCGCTGGGAACCAATAAGCTGGCGTCTTCAGTGGGGGCAGCTGTATCGGCAGGCACATTCTGGAAAGCCGGAAAAGTTGACAGGGCACTGGTTATCAAACTGGCTCCGCTGTCGCTGACAGCTTCCGTTATGGGAGCATGGACGGTCAGTCATATGCCGCCGGTTATGCTTCAGCCCCTGATTCTTTTGTTTCTGTGTGCCGTGACAGTTTCTGTCATACGGAGACATGAATGGGGAGCCGTCTCAACTTATCGGAAAGAGAAGAAGGGGAAACTGGTTTTTATGGCGCTTATGGCGTTTTTTGATTGCTTTCGGGGATGGATTTATGGGACCCGGGACAGGGACATTTTCTTCTGTTCTGTTTTCTTTCCGCAGGTTTCGATTTTGTGACAGCTGCAGGAAACAGCAGGGTCCTCAATTTGATAAGTAATGCAGGGGCACTGGCAACATTTTTGATTCATGGAAATGTTCTTTTCCTGTACGGCTTGATTATGGCGGCAGGTATGGCGGCAGGAGGATATTTCGGATCACGTACGGCTATTTCCCGGGGGAATGCTTTTGTCAGGATTCTTTTTATTGGTATTACAACGATACTGCTTCTGAAGGTGGGGATAGGATGGATCATCAAGGGGTGGAACTAAAAAAAACAGCACTTATTTCAGGCGGAACTTCAGGAATCGGAATGGCGGCTGCCCGGAGTCTCAGCTATGAAGGATGGCATACTCTTCTGCTGGGACGTGACAAAACACGGGGACAGGCGGCAGAGAAACAGATTCTGAACAGCCGCTTCATTTCCTGTGATGTCACCAATGCAGATCAGTGCAGGGCAGTAGCGGCATCGGTCGGGAAGGACTGTGTGCTGGCGGCTGTTATTACTGCGGCGGGTATTTATCGGGAAAATTTGCTTGAGAATGTATCAGATGAAGAAATGGACCGCATGTTTCGAGTTAATGTGTATGGAATGATTTATCTCATCCGTGCTTTCTGGCACAGATTAAAGCGGGATAGGGGATCGGTTCTTACCATTGCATCAGATGCAGCGCTCCAAGGAAATACGCAGTGCTCAATATACGGAGCGACAAAAGGCGCTGTGGCTGGATTTACCCGGTCACTGGCCTTAGAGGCGGCTGTGTATGGAATCAGAGTCAATTGCCTGTGTCCCGGGGATACAGAGACAAATCTTCTGGATGAACAGATCCGCCGTTGATGGGTGGGACCGGGGGGAGATGGGGAGGTACTATCCTCTGGGAAGAATTGCAGCCGCCGATGAAATTGGAAATGTAGCGGCTTTTCTTGTATCAGATAGAGCCTCATTTATGACGGGAACTGTCATTCCTGTGGACGGAGGATTGACGGACTGGTAATGAAATGTACTGATTTTCCCTGTAATGAACTACCGTTTAATAGGAGTTGAATGGTATAATAATGACAGTAATAACGGACAATGTTCATATCTGATCAAAGGAGGGGTTTATATGGATGAAGAAAAGAAGCCGGCAGTTGGAAGCGGGAAAAAAGACCGCATAGAGGGAGCGGAGGAGCAGGATTCCCGTATGGTGAAGAACGAAATTGATACACCGGATGCATCGGTCGAGGTCAATGTTATTGATGACCGGGATCAGGATGTAGAAAGCCTGATACGGTGGGGTGCTGCAAGGGCCGGTGTAATTGTGGCGGCCCCTCTGATCGGCACAGGCGCATTAATTGCCAATGAAATTTATATGATCTCACGGATTGCAGGAATTTACCGTGTACGGCTGGCTGATAAAGCGATTCTTGCTTTTATCGGATCTCTTGGCGGTACGGCTGCGGGCAGTCTGGCTGCTACTTTAATACCTATTGCGGTGATGCAGATTCCTATTGGAATTTCTGTTACCTATGGAGTCGGAAAAGCTGCACAGAAGTGGATTAAAGACGGCATGCCCGACGATGTGAGCCTTATCTCGAAGTTTTCCGTGAGGAAAACATAAGGGGGAAGAACAGGTGGAAGAATTGAAAAAGAATTCTCAAAA
>ENA-OQIG01000570-OQIG01000570.1-human-gut-metagenome-genome-assembly--contig:-NODE-570-length-20509-cov-3.175253_pt1 | contig 20509 bp, 24 predicted proteins | sample MGYA00242576_ERZ504741 | MGnify/ENA primary metagenome ERZ504741 (study PRJEB26092, sample SAMD00036436) | human gut metagenome | host: Homo sapiens | study: EMG produced TPA metagenomics assembly of... | reverse complement strand
GGAGCGTGATTCCTCAAACCGCTGAGGAGTATCGTGCTTTGCTGGCACGTGCTTATCTGAATGTGCCCAATGACAGAGGCTGGCTTGTCTTCGTTCTGATGAAATGTTGGTTAATGATAATGAATATGACCGAAATTCGTATGGAGACATTGAACGTTGGAACGATGTGTCACCATTTCCGGGAACCAGCCAGTTTACCTGGTCTAATTTCTATAATGTACTTTTTATTGCTAATCAAGTAATTGAGAGTCAAAAGGAGATTACAGAAGGAACTCCGGAGGTCGTGAATCAGTTGGTGGGTGAAGCTCATTTGCTTCGGGCTTATCTGCATTTTGTATTAGTGAACCTGCATGGACAGCCATATACGAAGTCCGGTGCTTTAAATTCAAAATCAATACCTTTAAAATTGGACACGGATCTTGAAAAAACGTTGGGACGCAATACGGTAGAAGAAGTTTATACTTCTATTTTATCGGATATAGAGCATGCCCGTGAATTAATAAATAAGGAAAAGTGGGAAACTGTCTTTTCATATCGGTTCAATGTTTTGTCTGTAGATGCGTTACAGTCTCGTGTCAGCTTATACATGGGAGCATGGCCGAAGTGTTTGGAATCGGCCGAAGCAGTATTGGCAAAGAAATCTGTTCTTGTCGATATGAATGAAACTCCTTTGGCTCTTCCCAATCATTTTGAGTCGGTTGAATCGATAACTGCTTTGGAACAGGTTATGGGTTCTTCTGTCAACAATGCTGTGTGGGTACCTGCTACTTTTCTGGCTCTTTATCAGGAAGGAGATAAGAGATTGGCCGCTTATTTTGCTGCTCCGGATGAAAATGGGAACCGAAAAAGTTCTAAAGGAGGAAAAAGAGAGTTTTCTTGTACTTTTCGTGTAGGTGAACTTTATCTTAACGCAGCCGAAGCTGCAGCAAACATGGATAAACTGCCACATGCACGTATGCGTCTTTTAGAATTAATGCGGAAGCGTTATACTCCCGAAGCATATGCCAAGAAAGAGAATGCAGTGAATGTGATGGATAAAAATGCCTTGATTAGTGAAATACTGAACGAGCGTGCTCGTGAATTAGCTTTTGAGGGACATCGTTGGTTTGATCTTCGTCGTACTACACGTCCTCGGATGGTGAAAGTACTTCAAGGTAAAACTTATATATTGGAACAGGACGATCCTCGTTATACAATTCCTATTCCGAGAGATGCTATTGCTGCCAATCCGGGATTAGCTAACTAATACACATGAAAATCTGAACACACACAACCCCAAGCCGTAGAGTTTATAAAAGGACCCTACGGCTTTTTAATTAATATATTATTCTGTATTACCAAGCTGGGATATAGTCTTTAGCTATTTTATAGAGGATGTGGAGATGGACTCTATAAAATTATGTAAGGAAACTCTTAACGGTCTAAAAGTATAAAATCAAAACTTTAGAAAAATCAATCGGACTTTTTGTAGATGGTATATATGGTATTATCGACAGACAGACGAAGAAAAGGATCTGGCAAATAACCTTTATTGCATTTATCAATGGGTAATAAAGAAGCAAGAGGACAAATGAAATTTATGGTGGAAATATAATCCTGTTAAGGATAGAAATAAAAAAGGAGTACCGCCGTACTCCAACCTTTGTTAACCTTAAAATCTAATACTATGAAAAACACATTGCAAATGTACGTACTTTGGTTTAAATAGCAAATTATTCAGAATGGAAAATGTGTTTTATAACATACTTTAAACAAACCAGAACTTATTGCAGACGTTTAAATAGGTATTTTCACTTTGTTTATGTACAGAGAGGGCGTATAAATGAGTCTTATTTTGCTTTATTTTTTTATTTCCTCTGAAGTTCTTCGTTTAAAGGAGGCATTTCAAAATCTGACATCATTACTAAATCGGCATTTCGATAGGACTTTGTTTTTAGAATGTGTATTGCGTGTAGAAGTGCGGGAGTTAAATCTGTACCCCCATGAAACTTTGACAAAGAAAGTTTGCCAGTTCCTGTATATTTTGTCCCAGACGTTCGATTTCGATACAAGCTATGTCGTTGGAGAAATTTATAAGATAACATTTTCGATCTTGTTGTTCTGTAAGTTCTGCAATGGCAAGAATGGCCGATTTCACGAACTCTTCTCTTTCTCCACTCATGGATCCTGAAGTATCCACGCAAATGATAAATGGGCCTGATTGTTCTTCTACAATTTCATTCCCTTGTATTTTTATATCTTTAATGCGATGTTGATCTTTTGATTCATAATCCATCATTTGCAGCTTCTTCTTGTTGAATCGCTCAAAGAAAAGTGGTTGCAAAGCAGGATCTGACAGATAACAATACTCTATGGGTAGGAGGCTGTTTAAATCATTACCTTCACATACTCCGGTAATATCACTTTTAGTGGCATGAGTGATGATTTGTTCCCGGTGGATACCTGCAACCATACGGAATTTCTTTTCTTTACCATAATGCTGCTTTCCCAGTATCTTTGTCAGTTCTCTGATAGCCGGATGATTTTTGGCTATTTCATCATAATGAAACAGTTGTTTGGCAAGTTCTTGGTGTGTTCTCAACAGCCACATTAAACGGGCATTGCCTCGTTGGGGAAGTTGATCTGCAATATTTTTCTGTAAGCGATAGAATCTCTCACAAAGATTGTTGATACGTTCTATTTGGTAATTATATTCATTATTTGCCAACAGGTGATACCATTTATCAAAAAAAAGATTACGAAGGTGTTTCCACTCTTTTGATCGTTTTTTGAGTGTATGAAATCGTTCAATATAATATTGAAGATTTAAATCACCACGGTTATATTTCATTTGTAGAGGGTAAGCCGAATTTTCAAGAAAGCGTAAAAATGCACTGTCTGTAAGCTCATGTCCCTCGTAAAAATGTTCCCACTGTGTAGCGTAGTGTGAATAAAACTCTTGTAGAGAAGGTTGTGTATGTTGATAATAAGACATAATTTCTCCCTCAAGTTCCTCTTGTTTCACGATACCATTTTGAAAATGTGACTCGTATACTCTATAAGCAATGTTTTTCAGCTTCTCTTGATAAATCTCCCTGAGTTCTTGTAGCCTAATATTCCTTATTTTCCAATCCATGCGTATAAGCTATTTCTCTGATTTCATTTTGGTAAATTTCCAACATTTCTTTTTGTCTGTTTAATATTTGTTTGACCATATTACGTTGTTTGTCATCCATGAATAGATGTTCTTTACAATAGGTCAGTTCAATGTCGGTCATGCGCTTTAATTCGCTCTCCCTGTTGTGATATAAATCGATCACTTCCTGAAAACGAAATTCAAAGGGTAAAGAGGCTTCTTGAGGGTAAGCTATGTCGTATCCTGCGTTGCAAGCTAGTGGATACTCTTGATTGTTGATGAATACAGAACGTGTGCCTTTCTTGAGTGAAACTATGGCTGATTGGGATATGTTCCGGTTGCGGACATGGTCATATACTTTTAATATCCAGTTAACAGGACGATATTTATCTCTTTGAACGTAAAATAATTTTTGAGTATCTTTTTGTAAACTTTGGTAGTCGGAAGCAAAAATCAAACAGATTGCCTGCTACAGGATATCTTTCAATTTGATGATAGAAAGTGTCTACAATTTGCAGGGCCGGATCTTTTGTTTCACGCAAACTGTGTTCTGACTTCATGTCTTCCCGAATACTGCTCAGCTTTTGTTCTAAAGTCCGTTCACCACAAAGATAATGGCTGATACATTCGTCAAGTGCCGATGACACCATTTGTTCGATAATTGGTATTTGTTCTATTTCATTCCATAAGCAATGAAGTAATAAAGTACAATCTGAAAAGCGGATGGTATCTGTTTCATTCAGAAAAGCAGAAGTTCTGAGCAGCGATACGATTTTCTTCCATCGACGGTCGGAAATATAGAGCATTGAGTGTGGAACCTCTTCTTTCTGTATGTTATATTTTTCAATTTGCCGCTTGATGGAATGAATTAATTCAAAAACAGTATAATGTATCTTGATTTGGCTGATTTGAGTTCTCCAATCTGTATATTGTTCTTCTGTAATAGAAAGTCCGGTGGGAATTTCTGCTTCCATGTCATTGACAGAGGCTATCATTTGATCGAAAGCGAATTCCTGTTCGATATTCCCTATAAAATAGCGTATTAAGAAACGATCCCACAGGCTTCTAACCCTTCTCCCTGAGCCGGCAATTCATTGGAAGCTGCAATTAATCCTTTTAATGGTAACTGTATGGTATATTGTCCATTGCGGTATACCTTTTCGTTGATAACTGTTAGCAGTGAGTTTTGTATGCTTGGTCCTGCTTTCCATATTTCATCTAAAAAACGATTGTTGCCGAGGGGAGATAACCTTCGATAATGCGTTCGTATTTGTCTTCATCTTTCAATTTAGAGATAGATACCGGACCGAATATTTCATCAGGGGTGCTAAAACGAGACATCAGATATTCAAAAGCAGTACTTTGGTCGAAAGCCAGTTTCAAGCGCCTTGCAATAAGGCTCTTGGCAACTCCCGGAGGCCCGAGGAAGAAAATACTTTCTCCTGAAATTGCGGAGAGTAGTGATAATGCGATGGGATGTTCTTTTTCGAAAATTCCCTTGTTCATGGCATGCAACAATTGGGTGATATGTGTTTTGACAGTTTTCATGTAATCTCTGAATTTTGTGCAAATTTAAGAGATTTTTCTGCCAAAATCAGGCATAGTTGTATTTTTGTCTATCAATAGGTTCTATAAACATATATTCATAAGAAAGTGTTATCGATTGAAATTGGTGAGATAGAAACAATATCGTATCTTTATCACCTGTAATAGCATATAGAAAGGAGCTTTATCTATGGAGTTGCGTACTGTCAATGTCACTCGTTATATTATGCCTCTGCGTGAAGGTGGTTCACTGCCTGCATTGGCAGAAGCTGATGACAGTTTTAAGTATGTTGTCAAGTTTCGGGGAGCAGGACATGGAACCAAGGCATTAATTGCAGAACTGATTGGCGGTGAGGTTGCACGAGTATTAGGCTTTCGTGTACCGGAGTTAGTGTTTTTGAATTTAGATGAAGCTTTCGGACGTTCGGAGGGTGACGAAGAGATACAGGATTTATTGCAAGGAAGCCGCGGATTAAATATGGGACTACATTTTCTCTCAGGGGCTCTACCATTCGATCCGGTTGTCACTGAGGTTGATGAAAAACTGGCATCACAGGTGGTATGGTTAGATGCTTTATTGACTAATGTAGATCGTACAGTGAAGAATACCAATATGCTTATGTGGCATAAAGAGTTGTGGTTGATAGATCATGGTGCATCTCTATTTTTCATCATTCATGGGTCAATTGGCATAAACATGCACTTAGTTCTTTTACCCAAGTTAAAGACCATGCCTTATTGCCGCTTGCCGGTAAGTTGGACGAAGTGGATGCCGAATTTCGGAAATTACTGACTTCGGAAAAAATACGTGAAATAGTGGATCTGATTCCTGATAGCTGGATAGAGTGGCGTGATAAAGATGAAACTCCTCAAGATATTCGTGATATCTATTATCGATTTTTGAAAGAAAGGATTGAACATTCTGAAATATTTGTAAAAGAAGCACAACATGCCAGAAAAGCATATTTATGAATACGCCGTTGTTCGGATAGTTCCGAAAGTGGAGCGTGAGGAATTTATCAACGTTGGGGTTATCTTGTTTTCTAAACAGGCTGCCTTTATCCGGATGCGTTATGAAATTAATAAGAAGAGGTTGGAGGCTTATCACCGGAACCTGATATCGATTCTTTCCGGAAATATTTGGAGGCTTTCAGTAAAGTGTGTGCAGGCTGTCCGACGGGAGGAGTCATTGCTAAACTGGAAGTTCCGGAACGTTTTCGTTGGTTGACAGCCCATCGTAGTTCCTGCATTCAGACCTCAAGACTCATGTTGGCTATTCTGACAATTTAGAGGAAACATTGGAGCGGTTGTTCGAGGAATTGGTTCTTTGATCCTTTTATCCTTTTGCTTCCTGATACATGAATCGTTTAATGCTCTTCTTCGCTGTTTTCTCAAACTCCTCGAAGTGGATTTTGATTTTAGTAATCTGACAGTAGGCCGGAAGTTGTTGATTGAGTTCTATTCGGTTGGTTTCCATTATCTTCTCAATATCGCTTTGCAACAGTCCGTGTGCGAAAGCATCGTCAAAATCCGGGTAGATTAGTGCTACAAGTTTATCTTTCTGGAGTAGAACCAACGATTCGGACACATAAGGCATGTTATTAAACTTGCTTTCTATTTCTTCCGGATAAATATTCTGCCCGCTTGAAGTAAGTAACATATTCTTGCTCCGACCTCGTACTGTTACATATCCTTCCGAATCCATGGTAGCCAAATCTCCAGTGTGGAGCCATCCGTTTACATCGATGATTTGTGAAGTGGCCTCCGTATTTTTGTAGTATCCCAACATTAAGTTTGTACCTTTACAAATAATTTCTCCTGCAATATTTTCCGGATCAGGAGAATCTATTTTCACTTCCATTCGGCTGGTAGCTTTACCGCATGAAGCCTGTTTGAGAGTTTCCCAGCGGCTGGAACAAATGATGGGACCACATTCTGTCATACCATAGGCAATGGTGTATGGAAATCCTATTTGTTTAAGAAAAGCTTCCACTTCTGCATTGAACGGAGCTCCTCCGATAATAATTTCATCAAAATTTCCACCAAAAATTTCCATTGCTGCCTGCCGGGCAGCTGCTTTAATTTTATCGTTAACAATGGGTACTCTCAGCAACAACTTACCTATTTTATTATCCAGTTTGGGGAGAATATCTTTTTTAATAATCTTTTCTACAATCAACGGTACACAAGCAATTACTCTCGGTTTGATTTCGGCAAATGATTGTGCAATGATTTTGGGAGACGGCATACGTGTCAAGAAGTAGAGGTGTGCACCCGCAGAAAATCCGTAAAGAAAATCGTAGACCATGCCGAATACGTGCCCCATGGGAAGCATCGAAACGATGTGATCACCAGGTTTTACCGGAAGCATCTCGTGACAATAAGCAATGTTTGACCAAAGACTACGATAGGGTAACATCACTCCTTTGGAATAACCTGTTGTTCCTGATGTGTAATTTATAACAGCCAGCTCTTCCGGCATATCTTTACGGTAGGAGATATGTTCCGGACGAAAATTTTTAGGATATCGCTGTCCATATATCTCATTACGGTGTTCATGTGCATATGTCAGTTTGTCATTGCGCGACACAAGTGGAGTAAAGTCTGTCAAAGAAGATATACCTTCAAGTAAAGGCATCCGATCTTCATTAAGGTTTTCCCATACCTGATCACCTACAAAGAGGAGTTTTGCCTCAGAGTGATTGACGATATTATGGATATTGTCAGCCTTAAATTCATGTAAAATGGGAACAATTACAGCACCATAAGTCACGGTGGCCAAAAAGGTTACAGCCCAATGGGCACTATTGCGGCCACAGACAGCGATCTTATCACCCGGTTGAATACCGGCCATTTCTAATATAATGTGAAATTTGGCTATTTTGCGGGCTACATCCTTATATTGAAGGGTGATTCCTTTGTAGTCTGTCAGGGCGTTTGCATCCCAGTTGTTTATGATGCTTTGTTCAATATAACCAATGAACCGTTGTTCTTGTTCCATTTTGTAATTTCTGCACATTCAGTTAAAAACTGCGCAAAATTAATATTCTATTAACGGAAACCGAATTCTCTCGTAAAGTTTTACGTTAAATTAACGGAGGGTAGGTCATTCTATTTATCGATTATCTAAGATAGAATGAACACAGAGACACGTTCTGCCAATATCGAAAATGATATGTGGATTTCACGTTCTCTGTGTTTTTATCATGATTTTCTATTCATTCTTAACCGTTTCCTGCTTATTTTTCTCTGAGATCAGCAGTAGTTTGTCTCCTACATGTAATTTTAGTGTGCCGTTGGGGATAAGAAATTCATCACCACGTTTGACGATCATTACTAAAGTACCTTTTGGCAAATTCATATCTTTCAGGGTGTCTGCCTCATTCAGCATTTCCATAGTAATGGTCATATCCGAAAGATCAGTATCTATCTCTTCCGGAAGTTCTACACCGAAGTCATTTCCGGTCTTTTCGAGTGGAGTGGACAAGTGTAACAAGCGTGCCACAAACGAAACACTTGTTCCTTGTACAATCAATGAAACAATCGTAATAAAAAACACGATATTGAAAATCATATTCGATCCTTCCACGTTTGCCACTACCGGATAAGTTGCGAAAATGATGGGTACAGCTCCTCGTAGCCCTACCCACGAGACAAACAGACGGGATTTTAAAGTAATCTTCCTAAATGGTAAAAGACAAAGGAATACGCTTAATGGTCGTCCGATAACGATCATGAATACTCCGATAAGCAATGCTACAACGGCAACTTCAATCATTTCGTGAGGATTGACAAGCAGTCCTAACATAAGGAACATAATGATTTGGAACAGCCAGGTCAGACCATCCATGAATGTTGCAATTTCCTTTCGGAAAGTTATTTTATGGTTACCTACCATCATGCCGGCAATGTATACAGCCAAATACCCATTACCGCGAAGCAGATCGGTGATGGCAAAAGTGAAGAATACAAAAGACAATAACAGAATGGGATAAAGTGATTGGTTATCGATATTTATTTTGTTGAGTATCAATATCGCCAGTTTTCCCAAGATATATCCGGCAGCAGCACCTACCAAGAATTGGATGATGAATGAACCGATTATGTTGCCTGTACCCATGCCATCTGATTGAATGAATTGTATCAGGACTATGGTAAGCATATAGCCATTGGATCGTTGCTTCCGCTCTCCAGTTCAAGCATAGGACGTAGGTTATGTTTCAGATTCATCTTTTGCGAACGGAGGATGGCGAATACTGAAGCAGAATCCGTTGACGACATGGTAGATGCAAGTAATAGGGAAGTGATCAATGGAAAGTGGATATTGGTCCAACTCATTCCCGAAAGATACCAAATGAATAATCCGGTAAAAAGTGCCGTGAGAAATACTCCCACTGTTGAAAGTACGATTCCCGGAGAAAGAATAGGACGAATTTCTTTGAATTTAGTATCCATACCTCCGGAGAACAGAATGACGCTAAGGGCAACCATACCTATAAATTGGGCTATCTTGGCATTATGAAATTGTAATCCCAATCCGTCGCTTCCGAAAAGCATACCTACAAGAAGGAATAATAATAAGGCCGGCACTCCGAAGCGATATCCGGTTTTTCCGACAACAATGCTGACAAATAGTAAAATAGAACCAATGAGTAGAATGTTTTCAGCGGTAAAAATCATAAGCAATGAGTACTAAGGGTTGTTAATTTGTTATTTTACATTTCACTGTGCGAAGTTACTTAAATTATGTAACAAATAGAAACGCTCTTTGGATGTATTTATGTTCCAAATAGCTGTAAAATAGTTTAAAAATGTTATTTTTGCAGCTTAAATAATATCATTCTATTCTATATGGATTCAAATCATCTTTCTCCTTTACGCAAAGGAGTAGTAGGAGTACAGTTCCTTTTTGTGGCTTTTGGAGCTACTGTACTTGTCCCCTTATTGGTCGGGCTCGATCCTTCTACAGCTTTGTTTACTGCCGGTATCGGAACACTTCTTTTTCATCTGGTAACAAAAGGGAAGGTCCCTATTTTTTTAGGTAGTAGTTTTGCATTTATTGCTCCTATTATTAAAGCAACCGAACTGTATGGACTTGCCGGCACACTTTCGGGAATGGTAGGCGTTGCAATGGTCTACTTTGTTATGAGTGCTTTAGTTAAATGGCAGGGTATCAGGTTGATCGAGCGCCTGTTTCCACCGGTAGTTATTGGTCCGGTAATTATATTGATAGGGCTTTCACTTGCCGGGACTGGAGTGAATATGGCAAAGGAAAACTGGACATTGGCGTTGCTTTCGTTGTTTACTGCCGTGATTGTATCTATTCGGGCGAAGGGACTATTGAAGTTAATACCTATTTTTTGTGGAATTATTGTGGGATATATGCTGCGCTGATCTTTTATGATGTTGATATGTCGGGAGTCAGAAACGCTGCGTGGTTGGGTTTTCCACAGTTTGTGTTTCCACAGTTTTCGTGGGAACCTATTTTGTTTATGATGCCGGTGGCTATTGCTCCGGTGATAGAACACATTGGGGATGTGTATGTGGTAAACACTGTGACGGGAAAAGACTATGTAAAAGATCCCGGGTTGCATCGCACACTATTAGGTGATGGCTTGGCATGTCTTTGTGCCGGTTTATTGGGAGGACCTCCTGTAACTACCTATTCGGAAGTTACAGGAGCCATGTCGCTTACTAAAGTGACGAATCCTCAAGTAATAAGAATAGCGGCGATTACGGCCATTCTGTTTTCCGTAATCGGTAAAGTCAGCGCTTTATTGAAGTCTATTCCTTCGGCTGTATTAGGAGGAATCATGTTACTCTTATTCGGTACGATCGCTTGCGCAGGAATTGCTAACCTTGTCAATAATTGTATTGACTTGAGCCGGACACGTAATATCATAATTGTCTCACTGACTCTGACTATTGGTATCGGTGGTGCCGTATTGGCATGGGGCGAATTCTCACTGTCGGGAATCGGTCTTGCCGCATTGGTAGGAGTAGCTTGAATCTGGTACTGCCAAGAGAAGAGAGATGAGTGAAAAAAGTAAGAAGAGGTGTCAGTGCTCATATTCACCACAGGATTACACAGATAAATAGATTAAGTTCACTCTGTGTTACTCTGTGGTGAATTATAACGCTCCTCTTACTTACTTGTACATTATCATGCCAAAAATTTTGCAATATCTTCGTCTGCTGTACTGATACCGCCAATCCCAAAATTATCAATCAGTACCTGCTTCACGTTAGGAGATAAGAATGCAGGAAGCGTTGGTCCTAAATGAATTTTTTTTACTCCGAGTGCCAACAGAGCCAGCAGAACAATAACGGCTTTTTGTTCGTACCACGCAATGTTATATACAATCGGAAGATCATTGATGTCTTTTAGTCCGAAGACTTCCTGCAACTTTCATAGCAATTATAGCCAATGAGTAACTGTCATTACACTGTCCTGCATCCAGTACACGAGGAATGCCATTAATATCCCCCAGAGGTAATTTATTATATCGGTATTTGGCACACCCTGCTGTCAGGATTACCGTATCTGCCGGTAGCTTTTCTGCAAACTCTGTGTAGTAACTGCGACTTTTCATTCGCCCGTCACATCCGGCCATAACAAAAAATTTACGGATAGCACCGCTTTTTACAGCTTCAACCACCTTATCGGCCAGTGCGATTACTTGCGCATGGGCAAATCCACCTACAATCTTACCACTTTCTATTGCCACTGGTGGCTGGCAACGCCGTGCATGCTCAATAATAACGGAGAAATCTTTCTGCTTTCCGTCTTTTCGTTCGGGTATGTAGGTAGCACCTTCCAAGCCGGTTGCGCCTGTCGTATAGATGCGATCTTTATAAGTCGCATTCGGGCGTGGTGGAACAATGCAATTAGTAGTGAAGAGGATAGGACCGTTGAAACTTTCAAATTCCTCTTTCTGTTTCCACCAGGCATTACCGTAGTTTCCTGCCAGGTGTTTATATTTCTTCAACTGAGGATAATAATGAGCCGGTAGCATTTCACTGTGTGTGTATATGTCGATACCGGTACCTTCAGTCTGTTGCAACAGTTCTTCAATATCTTTCAAGTCATGTCCACTGACAAGGATACCCGGATTGTTTCGAACACCAATGTTTACTTCGGAGATTTCCGGATTTCCGTAATGGCTGGTATTGGCAGTATCGAGTTGGGCCATAGCCTGCACACCATGATTACCCGTAGCGAGTGTGAGGGTTATCAGTTCGTCCACAGTAATATCTTCGCGGGTCAATTCAGCCAAAGCATATTGCATGAATGCAAATATCTCCGGATTCTCATATCCTAAGTTATAGCATGCTCCACATAAGCAGCCATTCCTTTGATGCCATAGTGAACCAACTCCTTCAATGATCGAATGTCTTCGTCAGAAGTTCGCAGCACCCCCACCGTTTGGGCTTTCTCTTCAAACTCTGTTTCGTCACCATACCAAGTACATTCGTCGGGCGCATGTTCTATTGTGACTTGGTTACTTAGATCTTTCTTTAGCTCCAGTCCTTTCTTTATTTTCTCGATAATGGCGTGTTTATCAAAGTTGGCATTTGTAATGGTAGTGAACAATGCGTCAAAGATAAACTTATCTGCCGGGCAGAAGAACGTCCATCTTTGCGTAACGCCTGATTGTAGACTGCGATTCCGCGTACTACAAAAAGCAACAAGTCTTGCATATTGGCTACTTCGGGAGTTTTCCCGCATACTCCGCTTAAGATACAACCTGTACCTTTTGCGGTTTCCTGACACTGAAAACAGAACATACTCATAATTTTTACGTATTAATAGGTTTCTTTTCTGGATGCAAAGATAGGAGGAGGATTTGGGGTAATTCTGTAACCAATGTTACAAACAAGAGAAAAAAGATTGGAAATCTTAGAGTTTGTCTAAGAGACTGTTTTAATTTTCCTCCGGAATCATTTCAGTCCGTTATTTCGATAACGAGGATGTGGCAACCGAACGTTACTCCATAAGCGGACCTTCTGTCTGGGTGATACAGGCAGGTATCAAAGATCCGGACGCTTGAGTGACTGATACAAAGAGGAGCTTTTGTACACTCTTCCTACAAAAATGCATTTCGATCTTCCATCTTTCACCTTCTGTTTTGGTAGAGAAAGCAAGCGCAATGGTTTGATATATAGTGTGATGTATCTATTATTCTATCTGTTTATGCCTATAAAAGCATTTTGTTTTCCTCCGTGTCTTTAGCGAAAAAGGTCCGATTCTCACTCTGTTACCGTTCCATCTGTCTGATACTTAAACAGGCTTTAAATTTTGCTCAAACTTATTGTATCAGTTGCATCATATCTTCTTTTCTCAAGATATGCACTAATTTCCTGTCCGTTTTGATCAGGCCGTCATCCTGCATATGAGCCAGCTCGCGTGCCAGAGAGGGACGAGATACTCCGAAATAATCAGCCAGTTCCTGTTGCGAGCGGTCAAGTTGTATCGGACTGTCTCCTTGTTGTTTCAACATCCGTAGCAGATAGGAAGCAAGTTTCTGCCGAATCGTCTTAAAGGACATAAAAAACAGTTTGTCAGCAAGTGTTCGGGCATAATTGGCAGAAAGATTCATGTAGTTCTCTAAGAATTTCTCATTCCGTCGAAATAATTTCAGTACGCTTTCTTTCGGAATTTCGAAAACTTCGGTAGCTTCGTTTGCTGTAACTTCTACCGGATAGCGATTGTCTGCACCAAATAAGAAAAGAGGGGCAATTGCACGAGGAGCAATAATATCTTCCACTTTAATCAATCTGCCCGAGTAATCGATCATTTCTCCCCGGACACTGCCTTTCAGTAATATCATCAGCCGATTGCATACATCACCTTGCCTGGCAAGAATGTCTCCTTTACGGAACATGCGGAGGTGAGATACGATTCCGTCAAAATCACGGGAAAGCGTTTCTGGAGAGATTCCATGGAATAGGGGGGTGGTAGCGAGGTAGGTCATAATTTTAAGATTGAAATGATATTATTAATAACAGAAATCTTTTCTTATTGTTTGCCGGATATCCTTGCTATTACATTGTTAATGATGCAAGTAATTACACTATGAATCTATGTACTTATTTAAATTTCAGAATAAATTTAGTTTCTTTGCCTTGCAGCAGAGTGATGCTTCCACCTGACAGACGCATGATCTGACGTGAAATGCTCAATCCGATACCACTACCTCCTTCTTTGGTGGTAAAAAAAGGAATGAATATATGATCTGCTATATCTGAAGGAATGGCAGGGCCATTATTTTTTATTTCAATCAATATTTCTTCAGCAGCATTACATCGTCCTTTTATTTCAATCTTTCCATCGGCCTGTGCATCGATAGCTTGTATGGCATTCTTCAATAGATTAATTACTACTTGCGAAATCAGATTTTCGTCGGCATACACAATCAGATCAGCAGGAGCAATATCTATATGGAATGTTATGTTGTCACATTTGTTTTGATGGCGTGCCAGCTCTACCATTCGGTCAATAAAAGCTTTTACATAAAATAAGGATGGTTCTGGGGTCGGGATACGGGTAAAACGGCGGTAGGATTCCACGAAAGAGAGCAGGCCTTTTCCCGTAGTACTGATTGTTTGTAAGCCCCGGCGTATTTCTTCATCCCGGGTATCGGCCAACGATAGTAGTGTTTCGCTAAGAGAGGTGATGGGAGTAACCGAATTCATGATTTCATGAGTCAATACACGTGTCAGTCGTATCCACGAATCGATTTCTTTTTCATCCAATTCACTGTTGATGTCGTTAAAAGCGAGAATGCGCAATTGTTCTTCACGAACAGTGATGCCTGATACACGAATGGATAAATTGATTGTACCCCGTTCATTGTTGAAAATAGTTTGTATTTTATCTCCCGGACGGCAGAATTCTATTTTCTTCATCAGCTGTATATCCACTTTGTTCAGTTGGCGGATATGGGTAAACACATTTAATCCGAGCAGGCGAAGCGCTTCATTATTTTTTTGATAAACCGCTCCATTTTCATTGAGAACGAGTACACCGGTGTTTATACAGTCCATTATCAGTTCGTAATACTTTTCTTGCTGTACCGTTTCCGACTTTACATTATATAATATGCGTCCGACCCGGTTGAGTGCACGGTTGACCTCTCGGGTCTCAGGCATTATCTGCTCTTCCGGGAAGTGATGGCGCTGTCATTGTTCTCGAGGGCGTCAATCATGAAAAGAACTCGTTTGGTATGAATACGGTAAAGTGAAAGTTGCCACCAAATGCTGAATAGTAGCAAACAGAGGCTCAATCCCATCCAAATGAAGTCTCTGTCGGCATAAGACAGAGCCGCAGTTATGGCGAAACAGAGGCTTAGTCCGAGACGAAACCAATAGCGCTCTGTGAGTAACTTTAAATGGATTTTCATAAACCAAACTTTTTCATCTTATTATATAATGTTTGGCGAGTAATGCCTAATTGAGCGGCTACAGCCGAAAGGTTTCCTCCACATTTGTCGAGAGCCTTGCGAATCATGCTTTCTCCATATCTTCAAGAGTAGAGGTCTCTGTTTCCGGGTTCTCCGTTTTCTGCACTAATTGGAACATTTCAGCGGGGATGGTTTCACCATCGCTAATAATGACTGCTTTCTCAATGGAATGTTCCAATTCGCGGATATTGCCATACCAGGCATGTGCGGTCAGTTTCTCGCAAGCGGCCGGACTCAGGCTGATAGAGGCTTTGTCATACTGTTTGCAAAAGCGGGCTATAAAACGCTCAGCTAGCGGAACAATATCTTCTTTACGTTTGCGAAGTGGAGGAATTTCTACATGAATGGTGTTGATACGGTATAATAAATCTTCACGGAATAAGCCTTTGTCTACCATCTCCTGCAAGTTTCGGTTAGTTGCGCAGATTAGGCGAATGTCTACGGGGATAGATTGGTTACTACCTACACGAACTATGCTTCTCTGCTGAATGGCTGTCAGTAGCTTAGCCTGCAAATGAAAGGGAAGGTTTCCTATTTCGTCAAGAAACAGGGAACTTCGGTCTGCTGCTTCAAACTTACCTGTACGGTCGGCATGGGCGTCAGTAAAAGAACCTTTCACATGTCCGAACAGTTCACTCTCAAACAAGGATTCGGTGATAGCACCCATATCAACGGATATCATGCTCTCGGCAGAGCGTGGTGATAAAGCATGAATCTCACGTGCGAGCATTTCCTTTCCCGTTCCGTTTTCACCTGTTATCAGTATATTCGCATTGGTCGTTGCTACTTTCTCAATCAACGTGCGGAGCTGCTGCATAGCACTGCTTTCACCCCAATACATGGCAGAAACCGGAGATGATTCCTTTTTGCGATTCTTTTTCTTTCCGTCTTTTGCTTGTGAAGCGGCATTTAAAAGAGTTTCCAACAGCTTTTGATTATCCCATGGTTTCACTACAAAATCAGATGCTCCCTCTTTTATACCCCGTACGGCAAGATCAATATCAGCATAAGCTGTGAATAGTACTACCGGAAGGTCTCTGTATTGCCGTTTGATTTCATGTAACCAAAACAGACCTTCGTTACCATTATTGATTCCGGAAGTGAAATTCATGTCCAATAAGACAACTTCCGGGTTTTCTTCTCTAAGCACTGTGGACAGACTGACAGGAGAGGATAAGGTAATGACTTTCGAAAAATGATTTTTCAATAGTAATTGTACGGCTGTCAGCACTCCTTTGTTATCGTCAACAATGATGATAGTTCCCATTTTGGTCAATAGAATATTAAATACGAATAATAATTTGTCGGCAACAAAGTTAGCAACATTTCCTTATTCTTATGAATTTCGAAAGAGTTTAAATAAGGTGTCTTTGTCTTTATACACCTATTTTACTTCCGTATCAACTAAAGCCATTGGAATTTAAGTCCGAAGGATAAACTCAGATAATCCCGAGCCCGCAGGTAACTGTTGGTTACGCGGCTGATCAATAACAGGTCACAGGTACTCAGCTCATAAAAGAGAGTCACAGATTTTGCAAAGAACCGGCGTTCTCTATCTATATCGTATGTCAGCCGTTGTCCCAGAAAGATGTGTGTGCGTATCTTGGACGAGAATCCGTAGTATCCTTCCGGATAACGGCTAGGCTCGTGTACCCAGAATTCGTGTCCGAAAACAGTATTAAAATAGATACCACATGCTAAAGGTTCGGTTGAAAATCCTTTCCCAAGCTCCAGGCTCCAAGGCATGTAATTTTGTTTTAAGGTCATGGTCATCTTAGCCCGATGGGAGTCATGTTTGGGTATGAAGCCGAAGAACAGATCCGTTTCCCACTGATCTCTTTTTCCGTAATCCCAACCGGTTCCGAACGAGAACATTCCCATGTTACCCGCATATTGTATTTTGTTGTGTGTAGGTATAAGTGAATTCCATCCTTTACGAAAACGGTGAATACGTTTGTCATATTTGCTGTATTCCGGCTGTGTTGTCTGGATGGTATCTATCTTTTGTTTGGTATCGTTTTTGTCGGTTTGTGCAGCGACGTTTTCTGTGTAAAACAGCAGCGATAGTACTGCCATGCCAATAATGGAATTAAAATTCAACCACTTCATAATCATAACCATCAGGTTTTATCGTGAATACTAAATAACTGCGATTTTTCATACAATTGCTTCCATAATACATCACGCCATCGTCAAACACATCTGACGCACTGATCCGATGTTCGTGAGCTACAGTGCAAAATTGCAAACCGGGAAATTGGCGAACATACATTTGAAACACTTTGGCCACATTGTTATTGAACTGATCACAAAGGGGACGGGCATGCATACAGAATACGGTTTTATTAAATTCGTCGGCACGTTCTGTGAGTTGTCTTTCAATATAGTCAAAATCAGGGATCGGTTCCGAATAATCATATTCCATTGCGTTGGTATTGAGGCATACAAATTTCACACCTCCGGCTATGAACGAAAAGTTTGTATCGCCGAATATTTGCCGGAATGCATCTTCTCCGGTTCCCAAACAATCATGGTTTCCGATAAGTCCTACATAAGGAACCTTTAGTTTATTCATTATATCCCTTTGCCAAAGAAATTCATCGGTAAGTCCGAAGTCACTGAAGTCGCCTCCATGAACTACAAAGTCGATGTCGTCTCTTTTGTTGACAGCGTTTACAAAGTCAACGGTTTCGTCATACCAGCGTTGCGAGTCACCCATGGCGATAAAGCGTATAGTAGACTTTCCCAGGCATTTGGCTTCGATCTTTTGAATATTTTTCGCATTAATGTCTCTTTCTCCTTTTATGTCGACGTCATATGGATGATAATCTATCAAGTCACATCCGGCAACTAGCAGACAACAAAGAAAGATTGCGGTAATTCCTTTTATTTGTCTCATAATTTTTATTTTAGTGTATGAAAACTCGATGCAAAGATAGAGTTTTCTTTATGAAAAACAAAATGTTGCTGTCTAATTAATAGACGACTGTGTCTAATAATTAGACAATATTCTCGCACTATGAATTATGTAATCCGTTGTTATATTGTTTGTTACCTCTTTTGGCACGCTTTGTGCAATTAAGAATTTCAGGTGATCTGCATGAAAGAGACACCTTATATTTATTAAAATTCTAAAATACAAACAGGGCTGATATGAGACAATTGTACTACACTTTCCGAACTCTTCTCCGTGGAAGAGGTGGAAATCTGACCAAAATAATTTCGTTAACTTTAGGGCTTTTGGTCGGCATCCTGTTATTTGCCAGGGTTGCATTTGAATTAAACTATGATAGCTATTATCAAGAACCGGAAAATCTTTTTCTAACTTTACGTACAGTTGTTTCGCAAGGTGAAAAGAAAGAGCCTGTTTGTAGTAATTACGGAAAACTTCCAGCAGCAATTCGTGAAATTTCTGATGAAGTGGAAGATGCAACTTTGATTGACTTATTTAGTCGCAGTTCGCTTTACCATGAAGGCCAGGAAAAGAAAGATGCAATACTGGCTACTTCCCGAAGCCATATTTTTTCCACTTTGGGCGTTAAAGTACTTTCCGGAAATGTGTCTGAATTGGATAATATGGATGCACTGTTTATATCCCGTTCTCTTGCTCAAAGTCTTTTTGCAGATGCCGATCCTATTGGAAAGACAGTAATGATTAATATTGATTATCCATTGACTGTTCGAGGTATTTTCGAAGATATTCCGGAGAATGCCGAGTTTCGGTTTGATGGGGTCTATTCATTTGTGACTCGTGCTAATAGATTCAGAGATGAACGTGGTGGATGGCGGGGTGATATCAGCTATACATGTATGGTTCGTTTTCGCCATCCGGAAGATGTAGAGAAAGTGGCGGCACGTATGCCTGATATGATGAAGAAGTATATACAGTATAATAAAGACTGGTTTGAAGAATTTTCGTTTATAACTCCTTCACAGTTTCATTTGCAGAAAAAGGAATCACGTAAAATTATCAGTATTCTATCGATTCTCGGATTTGCTATTTTGCTGATTGCCGGGATGAATAATGTACTTATTTCTATTTCTTCTTTGCACAGCGGGCCAAATCAGTAGGAGTGCATAAATGCAGCGGAGCTTCAACCGGACATATCTATCGTATGTTCTTATGGGAATCGGCATTATTGATTCTCGTTTCTCTTTTGGGGGTTATAGTCCTTCTACTCTATTTTAAACCAGAAATAGAAGACTTGTCTGGTGCCTCATTAGCAACCCTGTTTACATGGCGTACCCTATGGGTTCCTGCATTAGTAACCATTTTTTTATTTTTACTGATTGGCTTGCTTCCGGGAAAGCTTTTCTCTTCCATCCCTGTGACACAAGTTTTCCATCGTTTTACCGGGTATCGTGCTTCCTGGAAATATCCGTTGTTGTTTGTACAATTTACAGGGGTTGCTTTCATATTGGGATTGCTAATGATCATTCTTTTACAGTACAATCAAGTCATGAATCGAAGTATGGGCTATAAAATAGATAATTTAGTTATAGGGTGGGGCCATTTGATTCAATGGATAAAATAGATGGCATTCTCCGGGGATTGCCTTTTATTGAAGCATCTTGTAATAGTGCTTCATTTATCTATAATGGTCATACAAGACAATCTTTTACTGATATTAACGGAAAACGTTTTATGGGGTGTATCGATTTTATAGATGAGCATTACGTCCCGATTTTAGGTTTGCAGATTTTGCAGGGTCGTAACGTTCATCAGGATGGTGAAGTATTGGTAAATGAAGAATTGCTACGGCAAGTAGGTTGGACTGATTCGCCTATAGGACGGAAACTGATGGAAGATAACTATGAATGGGGACTGTGGTTGGGTAGTCAAAGATTATGTAGCACAAAGTGCGTATCAGCCACAAACCTCTGTGGCATTGGTGAGTAGCTTGGAAAGGAGATGGGAAGCCAATAAACGGAATCTGATTTTGAAAGAACCATTTAAAGAGAATCTTTCTAAAATCAGGGCTTTGATGAAAGAAACATTTCCTACGGAGGATATTCAGTTCCGTTCTGCTCGTCAGGAGGTCGATAATCTGTATCAGGTAGTACGCCGTTTCCGCAATATTGTGATTGTAGCTTCCGTTTCGATTGTAGTAATCGTATTGATGGGGTTATTCGGATTTGTGAATGATGAAGTACAACGGCGCAGCAAAGAAATTGCCATTCGTAAGGTGAATGGAGCCGAGTCGGGAAATATTATTAATCTTTTGAATCACAATATTTTCTGGATTGCCTTACCGGCTATCTTTGTTGGAATCGCTTTGGCCTATGTTGTCGGACATAAATGGGTGGAACAATTTACCGATCAGATCAATCTCAACGCAGGGCATTTTCTTTTGCTTCTCTTATTAATATTATTATTGATTTTAGG
>ENA-OQIG01000568-OQIG01000568.1-human-gut-metagenome-genome-assembly--contig:-NODE-568-length-20584-cov-4.755536_pt1 | contig 20584 bp, 30 predicted proteins | sample MGYA00242576_ERZ504741 | MGnify/ENA primary metagenome ERZ504741 (study PRJEB26092, sample SAMD00036436) | human gut metagenome | host: Homo sapiens | study: EMG produced TPA metagenomics assembly of... | reverse complement strand
CAAAAAAACCACGGAAAAACCGTGGTTTTAAATACTTCAATAAACAGTGAATTAAAGCATTTTGTTGTAGTATTCAACGATAAGAGCTTCGTTGATTTCTGGGTTGATTTCGTCGCGTTCTGGAAGACGAGTCAATGAACCTTCAAGTTTTTCAGCGTCGAATGATACGAATGCTGGACGTCCAAGAGTAGCTTCAACAGCTTCAAGGATAGCAGGTACTTTAGCTGATTTTTCGCGAACTGAGATAACTTGACCTGGAGTTACGCGGTATGAAGGGATATCAACACGTTTACCGTCAACAAGGATGTGACCGTGGTTAACGAATTGACGAGCTTGACGACGAGTAGTTGCAAGACCTAGACGGTAAACAACGTTGTCAAGACGACGTTCCAAAAGAACCATAAAGTTGAAACCAAGAGTTCCACCTTTAACTTTAGTAGCTTGTACGAACAAGTTACGGAATTGTTTTTCACCTACACCGTAAGTGAAACGAAGTTTTTGTTTTTCAGCCAACTGCAAACCGTATTCAGAAAGTTTGCTACGGTTGTTAGGACCGTGTTGACCTGGCACGTAGTTACGACGTGCTAATTCTTTACCTGTACCTGTAAGAGACAAGCCAAGGCGACGTGATTGTTTCCATGATGGACCAGTATAACGTGACATTTAAAATGTCCTCCTATAAAATAAAAATTTTGTAGGAAATAACAATTTAGAGAATCCTGATTCGTGCAGTTGACTTTCATCTAAACAGCCAAGATTACTTTTCCGACTTCTAGAAGCTTTTCCATAAAAAGAAAAACTGTAGAAGAGTCAACTGTTGACGAGCTTCATACTCTCCCGCTATTATTTCACACGGAACTTAGTTTAACATAAAAAAAAGGCTCTGTAAAGCCTTTTGTATGCTAATTCTAAGATTAATTTAATCAAAATAACGAATCAATGTTTTTTCAGTTAAAATATCTGAATATGTGTATGATTCAACGTAAGAATTATTGATAGCACCTGGAACATCAGAATTTTCATTGTATTCAACGATAAATAATGATGGGTACACTTCAGTTAAACGACCGATTTTATTTTTTTCACGTTTACGGCCATTTTCTAGTGTCAATTCAACCAATTGACCTTCGTGTGCTTTAATATCCTCTTTAATTTTCTTCATTTTAGCAACATCTGCAAATGCATCGCTCATATTTTACTGTACTCCTTAATTTTATTAATGCTCTTCAAACTGCGCAATACTAGAAAATTTATTGTATTCCTTCTGGAAAATGAGTTTTACTGTCCCACGCGCACCAGAACGGTTTTTTCCAAGATAACTTCAATGGTATTATCTTCAACAGCCTCATCGCTCTCTTCACCCTCACGGCGATAGTAATCATCACGATACAAGAAGGCTACAATATCGGCATCTTGTTCGATAGATCCTGATTCACGAATATCAGACAATACAGGACGCTTATCTTGACGCTGTTCAACACCACGAGATAACTGACTCAATGCGATAACTGGTACTTTCAATTCTTTCGCTAAGATTTTCAATTGACGTGAAATATCAGAAACCTCTTGTTGACGGTTCTCAGGACGTGTCCCTGTAATCAACTGAAGATAGTCAATCACAATCAAACCAAGGCCACCTTCAACCTCTTGTGACAACTTGCGGGCACGTGCTCGAATTTCAGTAATCTTGATACCAGGCGTATCGTCAATATAGATTGGTGCATCAGCCAAAGCTCCCTGAGCAATGGTAATGTTATTCCACTCTTGATCGGTTAGCTGACCAGTTCTAAGGTTGTGAGAATCAACCATCCCTTCAGCAGCCAACATACGGTCAACCAAACTTTCAGCACCCATTTCCAGAGAGAAGATAGCTACAGGTCTATTTTGCTTAGTCCCAACATTTTGAGCAATATTCAAAGCAAAGGCTGTTTTCCCTACGGCTGGGCGGGCAGCTAGAATAACTAACTGATCTGGGTGTAAACCTGTCGTAATCTTATCCAAATCACGGAACCCTGTTGGTAAACCAGTAACATCGCTCGTTTGACGTGAACGAATTTCCAAGTTCTCATAGTTAACTTTCAAGACATCCGAAATCTTACGGAAACCACTACGGTTGCTGTGCTCATTAATTTCAATAAGTGCTTTTTCAGCCCCAGCAATGACATCTTCTGAATCGGTTGCCCTTCATAAGCAAGGTTTACAGTCTCTGTCAATCTAGAGATGATGTTACGCAACATTGCTTTTTCAGCAACAATCTTAGCATAATATTCAGCATTGGCACTTGTCGGTACACTGTTGACCAATTCAACAATATAAGACAAACCACCAATATTTTGTAGATCTCCTTGGTCATCAAGAATCGTTCTTACAGTCGTTGCATCAATAGCCTCATTACGATCACTCAAAGTAATCATAGCTTTAAAAATAACGCGATGCGAGTATTTGTAAAAGTCATCTGGGCTAACAAATTCACGAACAGTAATGAGTTTATCTGGCGAGATAAAAATAGAACCTAAGACAGATTGCTCTGCTAATAAATCCTGTGGCTGAACTCTCAATTCCGGCTCTTCTGCCAATCTTTTCACCTCCCCTAATAAGCTCAAATATTATTATGCTTCTTTAATATTTAATTTGATTTCAGCAGTAACTTCTTTATGTAATTTCACAGGTACTTCAACAGAACCAATTGCACGAATTGGATGATCCAAATTAATCGCGCGTTTGTTGATTTTTAGACCAAATTGTTTTGATAATTCTTCAACAATTTTCTTAGCAGTAATTGAACCGAATGTACGTCCATCAGGTCCAACTTTTTCAGTAAACTTAACAATAGTTTCTTCTTTTTCAAGCTCAGCTTTAAGAGCTTTAGCTTCAGCCAAGACTTCAGCTTGAGCTTTTTCTTCTGATTTTTGTTTACCTTTTAGTTCACCAATTGCTTGGTTAGTAGCTTCTTTAGCAAGATTTTTCTTAATCAAAAAGTTTTGAGCATATCCTGTTGGAACTTCTTTGATTTCGCCTTTTTTACCTTTTCCTTTAACATCTGCTAGAAAAATTACTTTCATCTCTCTGCCTCCATATTTTCTCTTAAATCATTTTCAATCACATCAAGTAAAGCACTCTCTGCTTGGCTCACTGACATATTTTCCAACTGACATGCAGCTAGGGTAAAGTGACCACCACCACCGAGTTCTTCCATCATGCGCTGAACATTAATCTTACTACGGCTACGTGCTGAAATAGCAACTTTATTTGGAGCAACTTGCACTAAAACAAATGTTGCTTCAATACCAGCTAAAGATAGCATGGTATCAGCCGCCTTACTAGCAACCACTTTACTATAATTGACACCATCACGCCCGCTAGCAATGATAATGTTATCGTAAATTTTTCGGCCTCTAAGGATTAATTCATTAACCAATCGATATTCCTCAAAATCCGTTTGAGAAATATTTTGAATTTCAATACTATCACTTCCGTGAGCTCGAAGATAACTTGCAACATCAAATGTTCGACTTGTAACGCTAGCTGAGAAATTCTTCGTATCAAGCATAATACCTGCCATCAAGACACTCGCTTGAATTTTACTCAAACGCTTCTTAGCATTCTGGAATTGAATCAATTCTGTAACTAACTCACTAGCACTGCTTGCTCCACTTTCAATGAAAGTGAGAACAGCATTTTCTGGAAAGTTTTCATCACGACGATGATGGTCTACAACAATCACATCTGTAAACTTATTGTAAAGTTTTTCCGATAAGGTCAAATCAATCTTAGAATGATCGACCATAATTAATAATGAGCGCTCTGTCATCATTGACATCGCCTGCTTAATAGTAATAAGTCGTGTCTTAGCATCTTCTTGCAATCTTTTAACAGCACGCGTAATATCAGGACTCATCTCATCTGGATTGTATACAACATAAGATTCTTTGTTGATATTACTTGCGAAAAATTGCATACCTACAGCTGAACCAAGAGCATCCATATCTATGTTGCGATGACCTACAACGAAGACACGGTCAACCCCTTTGATATGGTCTGAGATAGCTGTCATCATGGCACGCGTACGCGTACGTGTACGCTTGACGGTAGATACTGAGCCACCACCAAAATACAATGGTTTCTTATGCTCGTCGTTTTCACAAATAACAACCTGATCACCACCACGAACAAGTGCCGTATTCAAATTCTGCAAAGCAACTTGTCCAATTTGTTGATAATTATTATCACCATAAGAAACGCCCATACTAAGCGTTAATGGCAAATTATGTTCTTCTTTAGCTTGTTTTCGAAAAGCTTCCAGAACATCAAATTTATCGTCAATCAAACTACTCAACACAGCATAATCTGTGAAAAAGTAGAAACGGTCCATGTCGACACGACGATAAAAAATATTTTTTGACTTTGTAAAATTCGAAATAAAGTTGGCGATGAAGCTATTGATTTGTGAAATCTCAGCATCTGACAAATCATCTGTTACATCATCATAGTTGTCGATGGAAATAATCCCAATAACTGGACGCAAAAAGGCTGCATCCCCCAACTGACGATTTCCCATAGATGTATCAAAGAAATAGAAAATCCCTGTTGAAGAATCGATGTAAGATGAGTACTTATTGCCATTTAACTCAAATGTCTGAGTGGCATCCCCTTCTCGCTTAGCCCCAATAATTCTACGAATGACGTCATCCTCAAACTCTCCTTCTTCACTAGTAAAAATGAGCTCTGCATATGGATTAAACCATTCTACCTCATTTGTTTCTTGATCAAACTGAACAACACCAACTGGCATTTGCTCTAGAAGATGTTTTAAACCGACTTCTGTTTGGTTGTTTAATAATTCAATTTGTTCAAGTTCCGATAGCTCGTAATTTTCTTTTTGGTAGTAAAGCAAAGCTACAAGTAAAGAAAGCGCTAAAAAGATTGCAGCTAAGATAGCTGACTCCGTCTGAAAAAGTCTGACACAGATAGCCAAAATGCCAAATAAAATAAGGCCAATCATGACTAAGTGGATAGTTGCAAATCGAAATCTTTTCATTGGTTAACCTCTTAGCTTACAATTATACCATAAAATAGGCTTAATTTATAGTATGAAAGCAGAAAAGCAACCCCAGTCAATAAGGGCTGCTTTCTTGTTTTAATGATGCTTAATCTTCTTGATTGCGATGGTGTTTTTGTTTACCTTCCAAGTAAACCATCAAGATAGAAATATCAGCTGGGTTAACCCCTGAAATACGGCTTGCTTGTCCGATAGTTTCAGGATTAATTTTCTTGAATTTTTGACGCGCTTCTGTCGCGATAGAATCGATATCATCCCAATCAATATTAGCAGGGATACGTTTTTCTTCCATGCGTTTCATCTTAGCCACTTGATCAAGCGCTTTGTTGATGTATCCTTCGTATTTGATTTCAGTTTCCAAAAGTTCAATTACTTTGCTATCTAGTTTTTCTTCCGCAGGACCGACAAAACTTGTTGCAATTTCATAATTGATTTCTGGACGACGCATGAATTCTTTAGCTGTCAAGGCATCTGTCAATGGTTTGAAACCAAGTGCTTCAATACGTGCATTAGTTTCCTTGATAGGCTTGATTTTAAGACTTGACAGTCTTGTCAACTCATTGTCAAATTGACGTTTACGGCTCAAGTAACGTTCATAGCGTTCTTCATCGACCAAACCAACACGGTGACCAATTTCAGTCAAACGCATATCGGCATTATCATGACGCAAAATCAAACGATATTCTGCACGACTTGTCAACAAACGATAAGGTTCCAAAGTTCCTTTTGTTACCAAGTCATCAATCATAACACCAATATAAGCATCACTACGTTTTAGAATCATTTCTGGTTTACCTTGAACTTTAAGAGCGGCATTAATACCAGCAACAATCCCTTGTCCTGCAGCTTCTTCATAACCTGAAGTACCATTGGTTTGACCTGCGGTAAAGAGTCCAGAAATTTTCTTAGTTTCAAGTGTTGCACGCAATTGGTGTGGCAAAACGATATCATACTCAATCGCATAACCTGTACGCATCATTTCAGCATTTTCAAGTCCTTTAATTGAGTGAACCAATTCTTTTTGAACATCCTCAGGAAGACTTGTTGACAATCCTTGAATATAAACTTCTTCAGTTTCACGTCCTTCTGGTTCTAGGAAAAGTTGGTGACGTTCTTTGTCCGCAAATCGAACAATTTTATCCTCGATAGATGGGCAGTAACGAGGACCTACCCCTTTAACAATTCCTGAGAACATTGGGGCACGATAAAGGTTTTTATTGATAATATCGTGGCTTGTTTGGTTAGTATATGTCAACCAGCAAGGAATTTGATCTTTGAGATAATCTTCATCATTTGACATGAATGAGAAATGATTTGGTTTTTCGTCACCTGGTTGAATTTCTGTTTCGTCATAATTGATAGAACTTGCTTTAACCCGTGGTGGTGTTCCTGTTTTGAAACGACCAATTTCAAGACCAAGCTCTTTCAAGTTATCAGCAAGTCCGATAGAAGCCAAGCTGTTATTAGGACCAGATGAATATTTGAGTTCTCCTAAAATGATTTCTCCACGAAGAGCTGTACCTGTAGTGATAACAACTGCTTTGGCTGAAAATTTCTGGTTAGTAGCTGTACGAACACCAACAACTTTTCCATCTTCAACTAAAACTTCTTCAATCATTGATTGACGTAAAGTCAAGTTTTCTTGTTGTTCAACAGTATACTTCATTGTACGTGAATAACGGGCCTTATCAGCTTGAGCACGAAGAGCACGCACAGCTGGACCTTTACCAGTATTAAGCATTTTCATTTGGATGTAGGTCTTGTCAATGTTTTTACCCATTTCTCCACCAAGGCATCGATTTCACGAACAACAATCCCTTTAGCAGAACCTCCGATTGCAGGGTTACATGGCATAAAGGATAACATTTCCAAGTTGATTGTAGCGAGCATTGTTTTACAACCCATACGAGCTGCAGCCAAACTAGCTTCGACACCAGCATGCCCTGCACCAACAACAATTACATCATAATTTTCAGCAAATTCATGTGTCATGATTTTAATTACAATATCAAGTAAGCCTTAGCCAACTTTCAATCAAACAAAATGGTCAAAAAATTAGCTAACCTACTTAAAGCATTCCTTTCCAAATATAAAATGATTTCTAAAACACAAAAATGATCAAAGCTTTGAAAATGTAAACCAAAAAGGCCTACAATTCCCATGAGCTTTGACCATCATCGTCATTGTTATGATTATTGTATCAAATTGAGTTAAAAAGTCAATTTAATTGCTGATAATTTTTCAAGCAATATTGACCAAATTAAACAACAATTGTCAACCTTTCTTTACAGAATTGTCAATTAGATGTATTGGCAAGCAACGCCATTTTTATAAGCCATATCGATGATTCCACCACCTAGCATTCTTCACCGTCGTAGAATACAACAGCTTGACCTGGTGTGATAGCACGTTGTGGTTCATCAAAGACAACTTCTGCTTTGTCACCTTTAACATGAACAGTAACTTTTGAATCAGGTTGGCGATAACGGAATTTTGCAGTAACTTCCATTGTAAATTCTTCAGGCATATCACGTGTAAAGTGAATACTTGAAGCGTCAAGGCTAGTTGACATTAATGATTCATGGTAGAAGCCTTGTCCAACGTAAAGAATATTTTTTGAAAGGTCTTTTCCGACAACAAACCAAGGAGCATTGTCGCCACCTTGTTGACCACCAATACCAAGACCTCCACGTTGACCGATTGTGTAATACATCAAGCCAGCATGTTCTCCCATATCACGGCCATCAACAGTCATCATGCGACCTTTTTGAGCTGGTAAATATTGACTAAGGAATTGTTTAAAGTTCTTTTCACCAATAAAGCAAATTCCTGTTGAATCTTTTTTCTTAGCTGTTGCAAGTCCCGCGCGTTCAGCAATTTTACGCACTTCTGGTTTTTCCAAGTGACCAAGTGGGAACATTACTTTTTGCAATTGTTCTTGTGACAATTGACTTAAGAAATAAGTTTGGTCTTTGTTATTATCTGCACCACGAAGCATGTGAACTGTACCATCTTCATCGCGAGAGACTTGTGCGTAGTGCCAGTTGCCACATAATCGGCACCAAGTGTCATAGCGTAGTCAAGGAAGGCTTTAAATTTGATTTCCTTATTACACATTACATCTGGATTGGGCGTACGTCCTGCACGGTATTCCGCAAGGAAGTATTCGAAGACACGATCCCAGTACTCTTTTTCAAAGTTAACAGAGTAATACGGAATACCGATTTGGTCAGCAACAGCTGCTACGTCTTTGTAATCTTCGGCTGCTGTACACACACCGAATTCATCTGTGTCATCCCAGTTTTCATGAAACACCAATAACGTCGTAACCTTGTTCTTTCAAAAGAAGAGCAGTTACAGACGAATCAACGCCTCCACTCATACCAACAACAACACGTGTTTTTGAATTATCTACCATGATAATCCTCCCATCAAGATATTTTTTTTCGAACATAGCTTGAAGGGCCCAGTTTTTCAAAAATCGATTTGAAGGTCGATTTTGAGCGCAGAAATCCACGCGAAGACTATTATAACATGAATTTCCACTTATGTGAGGCATTTAGACTTATTTTTAAATCTTTTTCTCATTTTCTATAAAAGTAAGCGATTTATTATCGTTTACCCAATTCCTTTCCTTTGTTATAATAAGTAAGCATAGATTCTAGAAGGAGTAGATATGAAAAATCTAAAATTCCAATCCGTCTTTGATATTATCGGACCTGTTATGATTGGCCCATCAAGCAGCCACACTGCTGGTGCTGTTCGTATTGGAAAAATTGTTAACTCTATTTTCGGAGAAATTCCTGATTCCGTAACATTTCATTTATATAATTCATTTGCTAAAACTTACCGTGGACACGGAACTGATAAAGCACTCGTTGCTGGTATCCTAGGAATGGATACTGACAATCCAGATATTAAAAATTCATTAGAAATTGCTCACCAAAAAGGGGTACGCATTTATTGGGATATTTTAAAGGACAGTAATGCCCCTCACCCAAATACTGCTAAGATTACCGTTGAAAAAGGTGATAAAAACATGAGTATCACAGGTGTATCAATTGGTGGAGGAAATATTGAAGTTACTGAACTTAATGGCTTCTCTGTTTCTCTTAAAATGAATACCCCTACTCTCATTATCGTTCACCAAGATATTCCTGGTATGATTGCAAAAGTAACAGATATTCTTTCTGAACACAATATCAACATTGCTCAAATGAATGTGACCCGCGAACGTGCTGGTGAAAAAGCCATTATGATTATCGAAGTTGACTCACGTGATTGTCATAAAGCTGTGGAACAAATCCAGCACATTCCGCACCTACACAATGTCAATTTCTTTGACTAGAAAGGAAAAGAATGTTTTATTCTATTAAAGAATTAGTTGAACAAGCCGATAAAGACTTTAACGGCAATATTGCTGAGCTAATGATTTCCACAGAAACAGAATTAAGCGGACGTAGCCGTGATGAAATTATTCATATCATGAAGAAAAATCTTCAAGTTATGAAAAATTCTGTCACTGATGGACTCACTCCTAGTAAATCCATTAGTGGGCTGACAGGCGGAGACGCTGTCAAGATGGATGCCTACTTGAAATCAGGTAAAACCTTGTCTGATACAACCGTTTTAACAGCTGTCCGAAACGCAATTGCTGTCAACGAACTAAACGCCAAAATGGGGCTTGTCTGTGCCACTCCAACAGCAGGCTCTGCTGGATGCCTACCTGCTGTCTTAACAACGGCTATTGATAAATTAAACCTCTCTGAAGAAGAGCAATTAGAATTCTTATTCACTGCTGGTGCCTTTGGGCTGGTTATCGGAAATAACGCTTCTATTTCTGGTGCTGAAGGTGGCTGTCAAGCCGAAGTCGGTTCTGCTTCAGCCATGAGCGCAGCTGCTCTTGTCAAAGCTGCTGGAGGATCTGCTTACCAAGCTAGTCAAGCTGTAGCCTTTGTTATCAAAAATATGCTAGGTTTAATCTGTGACCCTGTCGCTGGCCTTGTCGAGGTTCCTTGTGTTAAGCGTAATGCACTTGGATCTAGTTTTGCCTTAGTTGCTGCTGACATGGCCCTGGCTGGCATTGAATCACAGATTCCCGTTGACGAAGTTGTTGATGCCATGTACCAAGTAGGCTCTAGCTTACCAACAGCCTTTCGAGAAACTGCTGAAGGTGGCTTAGCTACTACACCTACTGGTCGTCGCTTACAAACTAAAATCTTTGGCGAATAGATGCTAGTATTCGAATACTATTTATTTGGTCCCTTGCTAATTGACGGATTTGTCAATCATTATTGACAAAATTTACAGGAGAGTAAACATGAAATCTATCTTATTTGACCTTGATGGAACACTAGTAAATTCAAGCCCTGGTATTAAAGCAGCATTTAATTATGCTTTCGAAAAGTTACAACTACCTTTACAAACTGACAAACAGTTGTCAACATTTATCGGACCTCCTCTAGAAGTCACTTTTGGTCATTATTTTGAGCAATCCGATGAGGTTAACCATGCTATCAAAACTTTTAGAGATTACTATGGATGAAAAAGGAGTCCACCAATCTATCTTTACACTGGTTATCGCAGAAGCTCTAACAAGAATTAAATGACTTAAATTACTCACTATTTGTTACCACAAGTAAGCACCAACCTATGGCTAACTTGATGTTAACAGAGCTTGGTATTATTTCACACTTTAAAAAAGTCTATGGGTCTACTCCCGAGTACTTCCATAAAGCTGATGTGATTAAGGCCTGTCTAACTGAACAAGGCATTCAAGCGCATGAAGCTGTTATCATTGGTGATACGAAGTTCGACATGATTGGTGGGCAAAAAACAGGAGTTCGCAGACTTGGGGTAACCTGGGGATTTGGTAGCTTAGAAAGCTTACAAGAACATGGGGCAGAAAGCATCTGTCACCATCCATATGATATTAAAAAAGCACTATCATCTTTATAGGGTGATTAGTGCTTTTTCTTCTATTAAATTAGTATCCCCAAGCTGATAGTCCTTGAGTATTGTAAACTTTAATTGCTGTTGCAATTTGATCTTGAACTGTTGCAGTTGATCCCCAACCTGGCATAGTCTGGAATAAACCAGATGCTCCTGAAGCATTGGCAACCGTTGGATCTCCATTAGATTCACGTGCAATGATAGCTTCCCAAGTTGATTGTGGAACACCTGTTGCGGCAGCCATTTGGGCAGCGGCATCTAAACCAACAGCACCTGCTGTATTACCATTTGAAGCTATTGAAGGTGCCGCTTGGGCTGTCGTTGAAGATGGTGTAGTCGCAGCAGCTACAGTCGTTGTATTATCAGTAGCTGGACCAACCTCAGCATAACTTGCTTCTGATTCTTGAACCTCTTCGGTAGAAGAGGCCTCAACTTCTTCAGTTTCTTCTGATGAGCTACTGCTTGATTCTTCTGAGTCTGCTGTAGTTGAACTGATACTTGTTGATGACACATCAGAGCTTTCAGAACTTGTTGATACAGCTTTCGCAGCTCCGGCTTCTGAGCGAGTTGTAATAGTTTCTGCGAACGCTTCTATTTTTGGAATAAGGACAACAACCATCGCTACAACTAAAATAGCTCCAAGGATGCTGACAATAATATTTCTAATTTTTCTATGTTTTGCTTTAGTAATTCTACTATACATGTTAAATAAATATATACCTCTCTAGAACTCCTGTTTCCTATCATATAATTTATTTATTACTCGCAGATTGAAAATATGTTAAAAATATTACAGAGATATTGAGATTAACCTCGTTTTTACTATGAAAACGCTAAAATTCAAGCTTTTGTAGGCATAAAAAAAGCTTGAAGATAAATTCTTCAAGCTTATCTATCTAATACTGGTAATTCGCTAAATAGTAAATAATATTAACTCTAAGAAAAGTCTCTTATCTTAGTACCAACCGTTGGCATTCCAGAATGCAAGGGCTGCTGACCATGAACCGTAACGTCCTGCTACGTATGAATCGGCAACACGTTCTTGGTTTTCAGCTGACAAGTCACCATTTAGGTATGACATTGTCAATTGGTAACGACCATAATATTGACCGTTTTGAGCTGTGTAGCTACCGCTTGATTCGCGTTGAGCAATGATTTCTTTAGCTTGAGCGTCTGAAGTACCCAAGTTTGATGAGTAAGAAGTAGTTGTTGTTTCAGCTTGTACTGGTGCTGCTGCCACTGAGTTATCTGTAGCAGCTGGAGCTGCTTCTACGGCTGCAGTTTCAGTTGTAGTTGCTGCTGCAGTAGCTTCTGAATCTAGTTCCAAGATTTGACCTACAGTGATGAAGTCAACGTTAGCGATTTTGTTAATTGAAGTCAATTTTTCAACTGTAGTGTTGTAAGTTACAGCAATTTCAGAAAGTGTATCACCTGATTTTACTGTGTATGAATCAGCGTTAGCAACTGCTGGGGCAATAAGTGCTGCTGCTGCGGCTACACCGGCAAGACCAAGTTTAATAGATTTCGATTTAGTTTTAAAAATATTTGTTTGCATTATATGCTCCTTTTTTTGTTTCAAAAATTAGTACAGGCTATATAATACAGACTTAATGTTACTCTGGCTTTAGAGTTATATTAAAAATATTACAATTAGATTCTTATAATATAAAGAAAACGCCTACAGATTAGGCGTTTTAGCTTTCTTTAAGATAAAATAAGAGAATTCCTAAAATTCATTCATAAACCTTATGAAATCAAGCTTTATAGTAAGCGGTATTATTTTAGTGTTATGTAATTTAATATATTCTATAAATTCGCCATGGCTTTTTCAAAGAAATTAACCACCTCTTTTTCTGTATCATCGAATAAGTGACTATAAGTATCCATAGTCATAGCTAGGTAGAATGACCGAGACGTTGTTGTAATTCTTTATAGCTGATACCAGCGTTTAAAAGTAAACTTGCGTGTGTATGGCGAAAAGCGTGTAATGTAAGGTAGGGCAAACCTGCTAATTTTAAATGTTTTGTTAGTGTTTTTTGTAAACCCTCACGGCTAGGGTAAGCGTGGAGACCATTTGAAAAAACATGTTCCGCCATTTTACCACCATAACCGTGTTCTATAAAACATTGGTGTTGGCGTGCTTTATAAAGGCGTAACATTAGAACGGTGTTTCTATCAATTGGGATTTTTCTATATCCTGCCATGGATTTAGGGCTATTTGTTTCCATACGAGACCAGACAATAGTTTTATTAACGTCAATATAACCATTGTCTAAGTCAATATCAGACCATTCAAGTGCTACAGCCTCCCCAATACGTAGACCAGTTGCAAGTAAAGTATCATACAAAGTCTTATGGTAATAGTTTCTAAAAGTATTTGGTAGTTTATCCAAGTAGTCTTTAAATTGTTTCAATTGGTTGGTCTCAAAATACTTTAGTTCTTTCTTTTGGGAAATATTTTTCTTGTTTTTAGGTACGATAATGTTATCGGCAGGATTTACGGTTATCAATTGTAATTTAACAGCATATTTTAAAATACGCTTATTAATAGACAAGATTATTTTTAGAGATACCGAACCAGGGTTAGGGTTGTTAGCTATTTTATTAACGAAAACTTGAACCATTGGGAGTGTGATTTTTTCTACCCTAATATCACCGAACACAGGTAAAAGGTACGTTTTTAGTTCGCTAACTGTTTGGCTATATGTTTGTGGTTTAACTTCTAACTTATGGTTTTTTAACCACAGTTCACTTAGTTCACGGTAGTTCTTAACACTCACACTCTTATGGCGCGTGTATCCATTTTCTTTAAATTTGTTTATTTTGAACTCACGTTTTTGTTTTGAGTTCTTTTTTTGTAGGTGCTGAAATAGTTGTATAGACTTGTTTCCCAGTCATGCAATCAATACCTAGATAGATTTGTTCACGGTACACAGTAATACCGTTTTTCTTTGTGATTTTCTTAATATTTACCATTTGTAACCTCTTCTCTTAACTACAGCAGGCAGGCTATAAAGGTTTTAGAGTCTGAGGTTTTAGAGCCATTCAAAATAGCATGGTAGCAAATAAATATTATCCGCCCTAATCGTTATCGGTTGGGGTGATTTTATAAAGTGCTTTCTGGGTCGTAACCTTTTTCTTTATAAAAGTCATCAATCCCTTTATTAGATTGGAACAAGTCACCTAATTCTTTATATCCATTTTCTATAAGATATTTTTTAGGGTTGGCTTGTTGGAGTACTCTTTCACGGTCAATATGAGCTACTGTACTAATGTTTAAACTTGAAATCTGTTCTAAGAGTACCTTTATTTCATTGTCACTAATAACAAAATCATATGAACGCAAGAAATTAATAAAATCTTTTCTAATTTGCTTATCGTACTCTTTTTGTAAGTCATTATGACGTTTAAAGCTAAGAGAAGAAACGCCACCGCTACCATTATCTAAAAGTATTTCATCATTATAATATGGCTCTTTTTTATCAGAATAGCCCAGTAAATAGGAAACAGAAACATTGAACAGTTTAGCTATTTCATTGGCTTTGTCTGCTTTTATTTCATGTTTGCCATTTTCCCAGTTGGAAACAGTCAGTTTTGTAACTCCTAATAGTTCCGCAAGGTCAGCTTGTCTCATTTTATGGCCGTTATGTACGGCGTTATTCCTTATTTCTTTTAATCTATTCATATATCTAAGTACCTTTCACGTTAGATTATAACACAAAAAAAAGTATAAAAAATATATTTTGTCTCTTGGCAATATATAGAAAACTATGTTAAAGCAATTCGCCGAAACCAAGCAGACATGCAACTTACAGCGAAACAAGCAGGGGAACAGATTGGTGTGAACCATATCACTTATAGGAAGTTACGCTCGGGCGGGGAAGTTAGAACAAAGACTTTTGAGAAAGCCATGGCTTGATTGGTTAAAGATTATTAAATATAAAAAAGCGTAAAAAATCCCTAATATTCAAAATTACAATAATGGGATAAAGGAGGAAATTTTATATGGAAATTATTAAACGAGAAAAAGGGGAGTTCGGAGAGATTAAAATTGACTTCTATTTGAACAAAGATAGAGCAATCTTAGTTACTATCGAACAGTTGGCACAAGGGTTTGGTTACCAAAGTAAAAGAGCAGTTGAAAAAATGTTAGAGCGTAACCCATACCTAAGGGAAAGTCAGTATTCAATCGTTACTAAGGTACCCTACAGTACGGGCGGTACCCAAGAAACACGTTTGTTCAATAAACGAGGTATCTTTGAAATTGGCATATTGTCCCGAACTGAAAAAGGTAAAGTTTTCCGAGCTTGGATATATGACTATATCGAAGAATTAGAGAAAGAAAACGCTAATTTTCGCTTTCAACGAGCCTTAGAGAAACCAACACACAAAACATTGAACGAGGCTATCAGTAAATGGGACAACGCTCCTAAAATGGCTTTCCCAACGGTTAACAACTTACTTCTAAAACTATCAACGGGTAAGAATAAAGCAAAACTAACCGAGGATAGAGGTGGTAAAACGGGGCTTGATTGCTTAACAAGCGTGGAACTAGCAAAATATCAAGCTTATGAAAAAGCGGTTATTTCAATGATTGAGCTGAACATGGAATACAGTGTTATCCGTGATACATTGTCACAAGTTCAGTTATGAAAGCAACAAAAAAGGCTTGAGTGACAGCTCAAACCAAAATGAAACTTGAAAAATATTAGATAAAATAAAACACTACAGCGGGCAGGCTATGAGGGTTTTAGGATTATCTTCTATGCTTATATTATAGTATAGGAACAGCGTTATATCAATGCTTAAGGCGTTTTTAGAAGGGTAATCAGATGAAACTGTTATTTGAAAAAGTGAACGATTATGACTATAACAACACGGGTCAATTTAAGTGTTATTACATGCTAACAACACCTAATAGGGATAAGTTTTGGCAGGGTAAAAAGTTCCCCGAGTGGGAATTGGATATCCTTGCGAGCGAGGGTAAGACTATCAAAATTGTTAACACTATTGATTTACATTTAGATTAGAGAGGGCAGAATATGAGAACAGATGAATTAAAAGAACTTGAAAAACTTGGATTCGAATTAAGTGACTTACTACCAAGATTAGAGATGATACAACACGCTAGTGAGGCGGTAACAGCACTGAACCGGAAAGCAGATAACACCACTACAGCATATTTTGCTACCAAAGTTCTTTCGAATATTTACACGCAAATGCAAAAATTGAGCGCTGAAATTGATGACATTGCTTTTAAACTAATCAACTTTGAGGAGGAGGCAGAATAATGATTTGCCAAGAAATCAATTTACCAATTTGGGACAGTTGGTTCTTATGGAGTTTTGGTTGTTAGCGTTGGTTTTATTGCTATATATCAAGCCCAGAGAGGACGTTAAACAAGAGACTAAAGAAACCACACACAGACCACGTCAAAGAGCGATACGGGGCTTACATTCCAACTGTATGGCAAACGTTACAACTAAGGAGGTATAAGGAATGTACGAGCAAGAAAAAGACTTTATTTATAACATGATTGACCTAGCAGATAATGCAATTTTACAAGGTGATAAACACCACGCGCTAACTAGCCTTTACTTTATCAAGAAAGGTTTAGAGAGTTTGATTGTAGGATTGGGGGCAGACAATGACTGATAAAGAATTATACAAGATTGCTATTTGTATCGAGAAACAAGCAACGCCCGAGGAATTAGAAGAGTTTAAGCGATTAAATGCGCGTGACCGTTTGAATTGGGTTACCCGACAAATTCGAAAAATGGAGGTATGACCGTATGGAAATTAATCTCCTAAGCAATGAAACAGAGCAAGCATTAATAGGTGGTATTTTAACTAAGGTTGGTACTTATCTAGAACGATATGAAAGCTTAGAGAACCCATTAGGGATAATCTCACAGCGTGAGGCAACCGAACGCCTAGAGGTATCTTATCCTACTTTGAGACGTTGGGAGGCTAGAGGCTTAAACGTTACACGCCTCCTGTTGCTGATACTAAGTTGGATAGAACTTTTGAAAGTATCGCTAGAAAGGAATATTCAACAAGAATTTAAGGAGGAATTATTATAAGTGCTATACATTGAACAATTGGAAGAAGAAATTAAAGAAGAGCAACAAAATAGCGATAAGCAACCTAAAACAATGAACGAGCTTTACAATCTACCAGGCAAACAAGAAGGGTTTGATGGAATCGCCTTTCTTGTTTTCAATTGCTTAGGAAGCTTCTTGATGATGTTAGAAGATGATGAATTACATTGTCAACCAAAGCCAATCGAGGAAGATAGCGACTTGGATAATGAAGCTAATAAAACACTAGCCTATGACGAGTTAGTAAAGAAGTAGAGGATAGCGACAAGGGAGCGCGTGAGAATGCTCATGATGATACTATTCATGAGTATATTGACAAACGAACAGAACAACTAAAGGAACAAGCAGCGTCTGAGGAATTAGCTCACAAGGTTGCGTTATATGAGAGTGAGTTGTTAGATTATGCAGAACGTTTGTTAAGTGATGAACCATTGAACGCAAATAGTGAAACAGCAATCGGAACGTTTGATATGTTAGATGATGAAGCGATTGACTGATTCAAGTCTGTAGACGTTGATAATGAGTATCAAGGTTTGGAGTATTACAATACAAGTCTAAACAAAGAAGATTAAAGCAAAGTCTGTTATCATAGTATCAACAGACGAGACAGCAAAGGCAAGAAAAGAAGCTTACTGATTATCAGTAGGCTTCTTTTCTTGGATAGTGAAACGAACCGTGAGAAAACACGCGCTTACCTTGGTTATTATTCGGAAATACCCCATTAATTCTTAATGGGACTTGGTATTGTTTGTGTTCTACAACGCCACCCTTTTCTATGTGTGATTTTCCCTTTTTGAGTTTTCTAGCATGTTATTATTAGCCCCTAAAATGTCCTGTATGATGTTTTAAGTGATTGGGGTATAAATTATTTATATCGTCCGAGTGTTTAAACTGACCCCAGCCCCTATCTCGTACCAAGGAGAGCCACCACAAGGTGTTTTTCTTACACCGCAGACCAATTTTTCAGATTTTTAAGGGGTGTCATCACTTGCATTGAGTTTTGTTATTATGCTATTTGTTAGGTAACTAATAATATGATTAACTCAGTTTTTAGGTATCAAAAAAGACCATGGATAACCCACAGTCCGAAAGCGAATATTTGGTAAATTCAATGTAGAAAAAGCCCTGTCACGCAAGCCCTCGTAAATATGAAACGCTACTAAATATCATAACATTTTCTATATTTATTTTGGCTTTGTGCCAATACATATATTATAACACAAAAAGGTAGAACCGTCCTACCGCCTCCACAGAAAACCGTTTCATAGGCGTTAGAAAGGCTCTACCAGCTTACATTATAGCACAGGAGGCAGATAATGGAAATAGATAAGAAGCTGACAAATAGAAATGCTTATGAGGTTTTAAAATTGTATCGACGTTATTCCCGTATGGCTGGAGAAGAACTTATACCCAAAATAACAGATAACTACCTATTTGAGCTTAAAATGGTAGAGTTAAATATCAAAGTGGAAAGGCAGTTACAAGCTTTTAAGGAGCTACGGGTAATTACAGAAGCTATCAATAGCATTGATAAGCAATATTTAAGGCAAATTCTTATTGAGAAGTATTGCAAATGGCACAATAAGAAAGATTATATCATCTATGATGAACTGATGATGTCAGAGACTAATTTTTATCTGAAATTAGAGCGTGGGGTTCTTGAATTTGCCAGACATTATAAAAATGGTGAACTGTTAGTGTTTTCTTTGGAACAACTCACGCGCCACAATCAATTCTAAGTCTCACAGATAGCTTGTAGAATAGCTTACAGCAACCACAAAGACTTTCCGAGGGTAATTTTATACCAGACCAGTCTTTAGGTTAGAGTTAGCGCCTGTAGAACGTGTCTAGGAGCAAAAAAAAGAACCTTGCTAGTTGCAAAGCTCCAAAATCAGAAAGTGTGATACATTAACGAATTTAGTTTATCAGTATCTAAAAAAGTTATTAAAAGATTATCAAGAACAATTATGTTATACCACAGCCAAACTAAAAAACCACCTTTTGAGTGCTAGTTTCTTGCCTGCTGAACTCGTAAAATTTACTCCCCCATTTACTCCCCCACAAAGAAATTGTATAAGGATTTATGAAAATAGAAAAAATTGAAAACGTTATAATATCAACGTTTATAAGCATTTATGAAAATGTGTGCTTATGTCATAGCACTTTACCATAAAGTCTCGTTATTCTCACTTATCACCCTCTGAGCGAGGTGAAACTAGTGCCTATTTGAAGATCGGGAAAAAGCCTGCTGAGATTGCCCGTCTATTAGGATGAAATTATTCGACAATTACCCGTGAGATTAAGCGTGGCACAGTAACACAAGTCCAAAATATAAATGGAAAACAAATTTATTATCAAACCTATTTCGCTGACAGTGGTCAACATATCTATGAAGAAAATCGAAAAAAGAATACCTACCTGAAATTGGATCAGTGCTCTCCGACTTTCTTTGAAAAACTAGATAAGGCTGTTAAATCCAATGTTCGTCGACATAGCGTAGATACGTTTGTTCATGAATACAAAGAGGAGCATCCAACAGAAACCATTCCTTCAACGAAGATATTATATTGCTATATCGCAGTTGGTTTTATTTTTATCAAGCCAATAGATTTACCAAAGATGGTGAGTATCAGAAAGATGTCTAAATATAAAACAACAGTCAATAAGAAGACCTTTGGAAAATCTATTGAAGAGCGTCCAGAAACGATTAATAACCATTCTGAGTTTGGACACTGGGAGATTGAGCTAGTTCTCGGTAAAAAGACCAAAGGAGACGCTGTTATCATGACCTTGGTCGAACGTCAAACACGATTTGCCTTGGCGTGTAAGCTACCAAATAAGCAAGCAGAAACCATCAATGAAGCTGTAAAAAACTCTTGGCTGAACACCCGATTACTTCTATCACATCAGATAACGCTCTGAATTCAGTTGCCTATCGGATTTAGAAGAGGTTGATATTTACTTCGCCCATCCTTATTCCTCTCATGAAAGAGGAATAAACGAGAACTTTAACGGTCTTTTGAGAGAGTTTCTCCCTAAAGGACAATCTTTCAACTCATTAACCGAAAAGGAACTAGCACATTATATCAAAGCTATCAATGAGAGACCTAGACGACTTCATCATTACAAAACTGCAAAATTTCTGTTTGGGCTAGCCCAAACAACCTAACAATGGAAGGAAAGTTCTAAAATGAAGTTAGCCACCTAAGGGTATCAAAAAACATCTCAGAGAGATATAATTGTAATCACCACAACAACAATTAGAAAGACTCTGAGATGCAACACTAAAAAGTAAACATTTAACACTAACTGAACGTAGAATGATTGAACATTGGCCTCAAGAAGGGCTCTCAAATCGTGAAATCGCTAGGAGATTAGCTAAAGCTCCTCAAACCATTCACAACGAAGTCAAACGTGGTCAGGTTAGACAACAAGTGCGTAAAGGAAAATTTGAAGTGATCTACTCAGCTGA
>ENA-OQIG01000567-OQIG01000567.1-human-gut-metagenome-genome-assembly--contig:-NODE-567-length-20618-cov-4.008004_pt1 | contig 20618 bp, 20 predicted proteins | sample MGYA00242576_ERZ504741 | MGnify/ENA primary metagenome ERZ504741 (study PRJEB26092, sample SAMD00036436) | human gut metagenome | host: Homo sapiens | study: EMG produced TPA metagenomics assembly of... | reverse complement strand
CTATTTGATTTTTAATTAATAATAATAGATGAATTGAATTTTATTAAGTTATGATCTTTGAATCTTACTTTTATTAATAAATATTTATTATATGATGATTGTTTAATAAATATGCGTATATTTGTAGCGATATACTAAGGATATCAAGAGTGTATTATGAAAAACTGTTCCCAATCTATATTAAAAATCTATATCATTAATATAAAAACGAAATTATCATGGAAAAGATTATTGGATTGATCAATGCCCCTTTTACTCCGTTTTATGAAAATGGAGAGGTTAATTATGAACCAATTGAAGCGTATGCTAAGATGTTAGTAAAGAACGGACTGCAAGGAGTATTTATTAATGGATCTTCCGGTGAAGGATATATGTTGACCGATGAAGAACGTATGAAGCTTGCTGAACGTTGGGTAGAAGTTTCACCTAAAGGATTTAAGGTGATTGTACATGTAGGTAGTTGCTGTGTAAAATCAAGTCGCAAGCTTGCCGAACACGCTCAAAAAATCGGTGCATGGGGAATTGGTGCCATGGCTCCTCCTTTTCCTAAAGTAGGTCGTGTCGAAGAGCTGGTGAAGTATTGTGAAGAAATCGCTTGCGGTGCTCCCGATCTTCCTTTCTATTATTATCATATTCCTGCATTTAATGGAGCATTCTTGTCAATGGTTGCTTTCTTGGAAGCAGTAGACGGTCGTATTCCTAACTTTGCCGGAATAAAATATACTTTTGAAAGTATGTATGAATACAATCAGTGTCGTTTGTATAAAGGGGGTAAGTTTGATATGCTTCACGGACAAGATGAAACGATCCTTCCCTGCCTAGCTATGGGAGGTGCCCAGGGAGGTATTGGCGGAACTACCAACTACAATGGTGTAAATCTGGTTGGTATTATAGAAGCATGGAAAGCAGGTGATCTTGAGAAAGCACGTGAATTACAGAATTTCTCTCAGGAAGTTATTAATGTCATTTGTCATTTCCGCGGAAATATCGTAGGTGGAAAACGAATCATGAAGTTGATAGGATTGGATTTGGGTAAAAATCGTACTCCTTTCCAGAATATGACGGACGATGAAGAAGTACGTATGAAGGCTGAACTGGAAGCTATTCATTTCTTCGATCGTTGCAATAAGTTTTAAGATAAACTAATACTGCGATTGTTATGAATACTACAGAATATTTACAGACTTGGTCTGACTCTTATAAAAATGACATGATAAGCAATATCATGCCCTTTTGGATGAAATATGGTTGGGATCGCAAGAACGGAGGTGTTTATACCTGCGTCGACCGTGATGGTCAGTTGATGGATACCACCAAATCTGTTTGGTTCCAAGGGAGATTTGCTTTTACATGTTCATATGCATATAATCACATTGAGCGTAATACTGAATGGTTGGCAGCTGCGAAAAGCACTCTCGATTTCATAGAAGCACATTGTTTTGATACGGATGGACGTATGTTTTTTGAAGTAACCGAGACCGGATTACCTATTCGTAAACGTCGTTATGTCTTTTCTGAAACATTTGCTGCTATTGCAATGTCCGAATATGCCATTGCATCAGGAGATCATAGTTATGCTGTAAAAGCTTTGAAATTGTTCAATGATATCCGTCACTTCCTTTCGACTCCGGGAATCCTGGAGCCAAATATTGTGAACGTGTACAGATGAAGGGACATTCTATTATTATGATTCTTATCAATGTAGCTTCCCGTATTCGCGCCGCTATTAACGATCCGGTTTTGGATCGGCAAATAGAGGAGTCTATAGCGATTCTACGCAAAGACTTTATGCATCCGGAGTTTAAAGCTCTGCTTGAGACCGTAGGTCCCAATGGAGAGTTTATAGATACGAACGCCACTCGTACCATTAATCCCGGTCATTGTATCGAGACCTCATGGTTTATTTTGGAAGAAGCCAAGAACCGCAATTGGAATAAGGAAATGGTTGATACAGCACTTACGATTCTGGATTGGTCGTGGGAGTGGGGCTGGGACAAAGAATACGGGGGTATTATAAATTTCCGTGATTGTCGAAACCTGCCTTCACAGGATTATGCCCATGACATGAAGTTCTGGTGGCCACAGACCGAAGCGATTATCGCAACTCTATATGCGTATCAAGCTACTAAAAATGAAAAATATCTGGCTATGCATAAACAGATCAGTGACTGGACTTATGCCCATTTTCCTGATGCAGAGTTTGGTGAATGGTATGGGTATCTCCATCGTGACGGAACGATTTCTCAGCCTGCGAAAGGAAATCTGTTTAAGGGACCATTCCACATTCCTAGAATGATGACGAAAGGCTACGCACTTTGTCAGGAATTACTGTCAGAAAAATAACCTCTTATTTTTATCATGAAAAACTCAAAAATTTATCCTTGGATAGTGGTTGCCCTCCTTTGGGGGGTAGCCCTACTCAATTATATGGACCGACAAATGCTTAGCACAATGAAAGATGCTATGCAGGTAGATATTGTGGAACTTCAGTCGGCAACCAATTTTGGCCGTTTAATGGCTGTTTTCCTTTGGATTTATGGCCTTATGAGCCCGATTTCCGGTATGATTGCCGATAGATTGAATCGCAAGTGGCTGATTGTCGGCAGTTCTTTTTGTCTGGTCTTTTGTAACCTATTTGATGGGTATTGCAGAAACATTTAATCAGGTTTTTTGGCTGCGTGCATTAATGGGAGTGAGTGAAGCTCTTTATATTCCGGCCGGTCTTTCTCTTATTGCCGATTATCATACTGAAAAGTCACGTTCTTTAGCGGTCGGTATCCACATGACTGGTCTTTATACCGGACAAGCTATTGGTGGATTTGGAGCTACTGTTGCCGCTGCTTTCTCATGGCATACCACATTCCATTGGTTTGGTATTATTGGTATTGCCTATGCTTTGGTTTTGGTATTATTTCTGAAAGATAAGAAAGAACACGTTAAAACAGAACGTTTGAAACCTTCATCAAAGAATGGTGAAAAAGCTGGCTTGTTTAAAGGTTTGTCGTTGCTGTTCAGTAACATAGCTTTCTGGGTGATATTACTTTATTTTGCAGCACCTAGTTTGCCGGGTTGGGCTACTAAGAATTGGTTGCTACTCTGTTCGCTGAAAATCTTGATATTCCAATGTCACAGGCCGGACCTATGTCGACTATCACGATTGCATTATCTTCATTTATTGGCGTGATTCTAGGTGGTACCCTTTCTGACAAATGGGTACAAAAGAACATCCGTGGTCGTGTATATACCGGCGCAATAGGCTTGGGATTGACTATTCCTTCTTTATTGTTATTGGGATTCGGGCATAGTTTTGTTGCTGTTGTGGGAGCCGGATTATTATTCGGTATCGGTTATGGTATTTTTGATGCTAATAATATGCCTATTCTTTGTCAGTTTGTCTCTTCAAAGTACCGTGCGACAGCATATGGTATCATGAATATGACCGGGGTATTTGCAGGAGCGTTTATCACGGATTTGTTGGGTAAGTGGACCGATGGAGGAAATTTAGGTTTAGGTTTTGCCATGTTAGCTATCATTGTATTTATTGCTTTGGCAGTGCAACTCTACTTCCTGCGTCCGAAGACAGATAATATGGAATAAAAAAATAAAAGGAAATGATTGTATCTAATTTGCAAAACAGTCAACGGGTGGAAGGACTCCACCCACTGTTTAAAACTCTGTTTGATTACGTAAAAACACATGATTTATTTCATGCCGAATTAGGACGAATTGAGATAGATGGTGATAATTTATTTATCAATAACGTGAATCCTGAGTGTGTTGCACGTGACAAGCAAGTTTTGGAACTACATCGCGATTATATTGATGTACATATTTTGTTGGAAGGTACTGAGACTATTGGTTGGAAGGCTATCGAAGATCTGAAAGATGAAGTGAAACCTTATGAGGCGAACGGTGATTGTGCTCTTTACTCTGATGCACCTACACCTTTGTTGATTTGCTTCCTGGGCAATTCATGATAGTATATCCGGAGGATCCTCATGCTCCTCTTATAGGACAAGGTAAGATTCGTAAATTGATAGCAAAAGTTAAATTGTAGTTAGTTAAAACATATAGTTGAGTTATATAATTACCACCTAATTATTAAATATTAATAATTAGGGTGGTTTTTTATTGTCACTCATGTTGTAACTTATATCATCATTACTGGAGTTGTAATCTGATATCTGTATAAGGGGGAGGGGAGGAGGAAATGTTTTGGTGTTGCAAAATACTACTTTGATGTTATATATGACTTATAATCAGTATTATCCTGCTTTTACAGTGTTCGTGTTTTAAGTGGGGGAATGACTATTATGATACTGTTCTAAATGAATTAAATTCGTACATCATATATTGATAATTAATGTGTTGATATGGGATTAAGTAGATGATTTATAGGCATATAATGCTATTGCTTATTTAGTAATTTGAGGGTGATAATTTGATGTGGTTCCGATAGAACTTAGCAAACAGTTTTAAAAACACATATAAACATCTTTATTATTAACTCAAAAAGCAATACTTATGAAGAAAACCATCTTCTTGATTTTGTGCTTGTTATGTTCCATCGGAGCCATGGCACAAAAGAAATCAATCACAGGTGTGGTTACGGATGCTATCGGTGAAACAGTCATCGGAGCGAGTGTTGTCGAGGTCGGTACCACCAATGGTGTAATAACTAACCTTGACGGCAAGTTTACGTTAATGGTCGATCCCAATGGAAAGATCAAAGTATCTTATGTCGGTTATCAGCCTCAAGTAATCGACATAAAAGCAAAAATTCTTTTAATATTAAGTTGAAAGAAGACTCTGAAATGCTGGATGAAGTAGTAGTCACAGGATATTCCGGAACACAGCTTCGTTCTAAAGTAACTAACTCCATCTCTAAAGTAAAAGAGGAAGCTTTGACAACAGGTTTGTTCTCTAATCCAGCTCAGGCTTTATCTGGAGCGGTGTCAGGACTGAAAGTTATTCAAAGTTCCGGTAATCCAGGAGCAGCACCAACTATTATTCTTCGTGGAGGAACTAATCTGGATGGCACAGGTTCTCCCTTGGTAATTGTAGACGGCCAGCTTCGTGACGGACTAAATGACATTAATCCTGAGGACATTGAGTCCATGGATGTACTTAAGGATGCCGGTGCGACTGCACTTTATGGTGCGCGTGCCAGTAATGGTGTAATACTTGTAACAACTAAAAAGGGTAAACAAGGTTTTCGTGAGATAAACTTTAAAGCTAAAGTTGGTCTGAATTACGCATATACTCCTTATGACTTTCTTAATGGTGGAGAATATATCAAAGCGTTAAGACAAGCTGTTTATGATGCAGGTAATTTATTTGTTGATAAAGCCGGTAATACAAAGGGATACGGTGTTTATGCGAATGGTGCTCTTGACGGTGCACAGCCTTATGGTACAGGTAATGTATATGGTAAATCAGCATATAGTACAATGTATTTAAATGATGAAAACTCGTGGTTGCTTCAAAAGGGATGGAAGACGGTAGTTGATCCTATTACTGGAAAAGATATTATTTATAAAGATACCAATCTGGATAAATATAATCTAAACAATCCGGCATTATCACAAGATTATAACATAAATATGTCTGGTGGGAATGATCGTGGAAGTTATTATGCAGGTATCGGATATAATCGTCAGGAAGGTATACCTATTAATACATTTTATGAACGTTACTCATTTGTGACAAATGCAAGTTATAAAATAGCAGATTGGCTAACAAGTACATCATCGTTAAACTATAACCGCGCTAATTGGGAAAGTATGCCTGGTTCCAATGGATCAGAGGCAAATTATTTTGGTCGTATTCGTTCGTTACCTTCTACTGTGATTTTTGAGGACGAAGAAGGAAATATGGTGTTAGGTCCAGGTACGGCAGATGGAAATCAGTCTTACCAACCGGATAAATGGTGGCAAGATTTACAGTCTGATAAATTCACAATGATACAATCGTTTAAGATTGATTTGTTGAAAAACTTATCGGTTAATTTGAATGCAAATTGGTATTACTCAGAAGATTTACAGGAAAAATTCACAAAAGACTACGAAAAGAATCCTGGGAATTATGATAGAACCCGTTCAAGTTCAATGCAGTATACCCGTGATTTTAGACAGACCTACAATGCGGTATTAAACTATAAACAGACATTCTTTAAAGACCATAATGTCGAATTGATGCTTGGAACAGAATACTATGATAAGTATTATCGTCAATTTAAAGCTTCAGGACAAGGTGCGGCAACAGATGATTTGCCAGACCTTGGTTTAACTGATCCAGGAGCAAACAAACGTTCTATTGATTCAGAACATAAAAAATTGAGAATCTTATCTTTCTTCGGACGTCTGAATTATGATTATAAATCAAAATATCTGTTATCAGCAGTATTCCGTCGTGACGGTTATTCCTCTTTGCTAGGCGATAATCGTTGGGGATTTTTCCCAGGTGTATCTGCCGGATGGATTTTCGGTCGTGAAGATTTCATCAAAAATACTATTCCGGTAATGTCATTTGGTAAGTTGCGTATGAGTTATGGTATTAATGGTAATGCATCAGGGATTGGTGAATACGATTTGCAAGGAGCTTATGGACCTACCACTAACTATAATGGAAATTTGGCATATCTTATCAGTAAACTTCCGAATCCGAGTTTAAGATGGGAAAAGACTGCTACCTTTGAAGCTGGTATTGATATGAGCTTCTTCGATAATCGTTTGACTACTAATTTTACATTCTATAATCGTTTGACATCCGACAAATATGCTAGTTTGAGTTTTCCTACTTCAACGGGATTCTCTTCTGTGACTAATAACAATGGTGAACTGCGTAACCGCGGTCTTGAAATTGAATTGTCCGGTAAGATTTTTGAGAATAAAGATTGGTCATGGTCTGCATCTGGTAATATTTCATATAATAAAAATACAATTGTTTCATTACCAGATAATGGACTTGAAAGAAATCGGCAAGATGCTTATGAGATTTATTCTGGTAAAGGTAACGAAAAAATGTGGGTAGATGGTTATCAGGAAGGTCGTGAACCCAATATGCTTTATCTTTATAAAGCAGATGGTATTTACAAATCATATAATGAAATTCCTGGTAATCTGATTGTAAAACATATGGGGTCAGTAACTTACTATGGTCCAGAAGCTTGGAATAAACTTAGTGCGGAGGAACAAGATGCTAAAAAGAATTTTCCGATCCAGCCTGGTGATGTAAAATGGCATGATGTAAATGGCGATGGCACCATCGATCAATTCGATCAAGTAAAAGTAGGAAATATGAATCCGCATTGGATGGGTGGTTTCAATACAACTCTTTCATGGAAAGGACTGAAACTATATGCTCGTTTCGACTTTGCACTTGATTTCTGGGTGTATGAAAACTCAGATCAGAGTAAGACACCATGGTATATGGGATGTATGCAAGGTTCGTATAATGTACCTACATTATACTATGATACATGGTCAGAATCAAACCCAGATGCTAAATACCCTCGTTTCTTATATGCAGATCAATTGGGTAAGAATAACTACAATACTCCATCAACCTTGTTTGCTTACAAAGGGAACTATTTAGCTGTACGTGAACTGTCACTAAGTTATGCTCTTCCTCAGAAGTGGGCGAGTGCTGCCAAAATGCAACGTGCTGAAGTGTCCATAACTGGACAGAACCTGGGATATATTACAGGAGCAAAGAATGTTTCATCACCAGAAACTGGAGCTAACGGAAAAGTAGGTTCAGGATATGCATTGCCTCGTACGGTGTTATTTGGTGTGAATCTGACTTTCTAAATTTACAAACCTTTAAAAGAATGATTATATGAACATCTTTAAAATAATGATACGATTAGGAGTTTTGGCAGTTACTGTCTGCTTGTACAGTGCTTGTGATTCACTCGATTTGGCACCTATTGACTCTTATGGTACAGGAAACTATTGGAAAAGACCAGAACATGTGCAGGCCTATATGGATGGATTGCATAAAAATCTCCGTGATAAGATTTTTCAGCATCAATATACTTTTGGAGAATCAAGAGGCGGCACAAGTATCGTGGGAACTGCTGTAGACGGTACTTCTCTATCATATGGTGAATTGGTCACTCAACAATTAACCCCACAAGTTCGGGAGTAAGCAAATTTGGAGAACTTTACGGAATGATAGCTAATGTGAATATCTTCTTACAAAACACAAAGGATGCAACTTATATGACCGAAGACGAAAAAAGTTACTACCTAGGTCAGGCTTATGGTTTGCGTGCTTATTATTATTTTGATTTATACAGGATATATGGAACTGCCCCTTTGCGTTTGGATCCTAATCCGGTCGTTAATGGGAACTTTAATCCGGAAGAGTTGTATGCAGGACGTGCAAGTGGATCCACTCTGATGGGACAGATAAAATCAGACTTGACTGAGTCCCTGAAGTATTTTGGTGATAATAACTCTTTTGATCCTTACAACAGAGGTAATAAAAAGGCTTATTGGTCCAAAGCAGCTACAGAATATCTGGCAGCAGAAGTTTATCTGTGGAATGCAAAGGTATCAATTGATGATAACAAAGCAAATGAAACTGATTTGCAAATAGCAAAAACACATCTTAATAATTTGATGAGTAATTATAACTTAACGTTACAACCATCTTATAGTAGTGTTTTTGATGTAACTAATAAAGGTAATTCTGAAATTATTATGGCTGTTAGATATGCTGAGGGGGAAGCTAGTAATAGCTATACTACCTACATATATAATTTTCAAACAGGAAACTTTAAGACTGTAGGTTATAATGATGAAAACGGAAAACTTATGGGAGATACTTTGAAGTTGGTACAACCGGGCAACAGCGCATTGAATACAAATCACAGTTCTTCCTTGCGTATGATAAAATAGATACTCGTCGGGATGCTTCGTTCTTAAGTGCTTATCACAAAGAAACGAATAAACTACAAGGCACCATATTTAAAAAGATTATGGGACATTTCAATCAAACAACCAATCAATATGTATGGGATGCTGATGCTGTATTATATCGTTTGGCAGGTGTATATCTGATGATGGCTGAGGTTGAAAATATGCAAGGAGGAGATGTTGCTAAATACATTAATTTTGTTCGTGAACGTGCCTATGGCAAGGCTTGGGATAAGGCTAAATATGGTTATGAGAATGCCGATTTCACAACTAATGAATTAGCGATTCTTCACGAAAAAGATAAAGAAATGCTTGGTGAAGGACAGCGCTGGTGGGATGTATTACGTATGACCCTAACTAAAGGCGGAAAGCCACTGGTGTTCTGTACAGAAGGAAGCGTAGACGGCACTCCTATTTTGAATGAGGCTACTGAAGCATATAAAGTACTTTGGCCTATTGAAACTGAAATGCTAAATAAAGATCCCAAGTTGGAGCAAACTCCAGGGTATGTTAAATAGAAATTATTCGATATACTGGAGAAAGATTTTCTCAGATATTTAAAAGTGGCATGGGACTTATTTCTGTATTACCAGGGATAAGTCCATTATTGTAAAAATGAAGGTTTGTTTTTTATTTTATATTTATCTTCCAATAGCAAACTAATTATTCTTTCTGGAAATTGTATCCAATAATTGATAATAAAAGTCATACGTGCTTGGAACCGTTCATGCCAATGGACTAAAGGTAACAGGGAGTGGAAATCGAAAGAAAAGCATTATGTCAGTGGAGATGCTATATTGAAACAGACAGTCGATCCGGAGCCCGGATATGCGGTAAAAGAAGTTTTTTTCACCCAAAAGGGAGAAAACGTATACGCTATTTTACCTCAATACCCTAAAAATAAAATTGTGTTGAAAAACGTTCAAACAAGGAATAAGACTAAGATTGCTTTATTAGGATCAGATAAGAAAGTTCTTTGGAAACAAAAAGGTAATGATCTTGAAATCACAATGCCTTCTCTGTATGCAGATGAATTACCTTGTGATTATGCATGGGTTCTTAAATTGGACAATATAGAAAATAAAAAAGACCGATAGGTATATTGTATAAAACCGATTAGTTTCTTTTTTGTTGCACGAGTATGCTGCACAAATTGAAAAGGCAGTATCTGAGTATCTTTCTGTATACTTGGGTACTGCCTTAAATATAAACTCTATGAAGCTTTTTCTTTAAATAATTATCTCTATAAGTATAGCTGAATTTATTTTCCTTCAAGTATCCGTCACTTAGTACTATAAAATGTTAATAGTGGCATTGCTTTTTCTATTGTGTTAGGATATAGATATTGTAAATAATTATCAATGTCATTTCTAATGACTTTCTTTTTCCCCTGTTCTTGTCCGCAGTAATGTTTATATTGCATTTTTATAACATTTATCTGTTGTTTTATACCATTAGTCTACCGTCCGAAAAAAGTTATTTTCTCACTTATATTAGCCTTTTGGGGCTTAAAAAACAAATTGTATATCTCTGTATATCAGCTTCTTTCCTGCTTACTCTCTTTTTCTTCTCCTTCCATTTTCCGCCTACCGTCCCGATAGAACTTAGCTTAAATAACCAAAAACACATATAAACATCTTTATTATTAACTCAAAAAGCAATACTTATGAAGAAAACCATCTTCTTGATTTTGTGCATTTTATGTTCTCTTGGAGCCATGGCACAAAAGAAATCAATCACAGGTGTGGTTACGGATGCTAGCGGTGAATCAGTCATCGGAGCAAGTGTTGTCGAAGTCGGTACCACCAATGGTGTGATTACTGACATTGACGGTAAGTTTACATTAATGGTCGATCCTAACGGAAAGATCAAAGTTTCTTTTGTTGGGTATCAACCTCAGACAATCGATGTGAAAGGTAAAGGTTCTTTCAATATTCAGCTGAAAGAAGATTCTGAAATGTTGGAGGAAGTTGTTGTAACGGGGTATGGTGGCAAACAGCTGCGTACGAAAGTGACAAACTCTATCGCTAAAGTAAAAGAAGAGACCTTGAAACAAGGTATGTTTACTAATCCGGCTCAAGCTCTTTCGGGTGCCGTAGCGGGTTTGTCAGTAAGCCAAACTTCCGGTAATCCGGGCAGTGCTCCAACCTTAGTACTTCGTGGTGGTACAAACTTTGATGGTTCTGGTTCTCCACTTATTTTAATTGATGGTCAGGTACGTTCTTCTTTAAGCGATATTAATCCTGATGACATTGAATCTATGGAAGTTTTGAAAGATGCCGGTGCAACAGCTATCTACGGTGCACGTGCAAATGACGGTGTAGTACTTGTAACAACCAAACGTGGTAAATCTGGTAGAGCAGAGGTGAATCTGAAAGCTAAGTTTGGTTTAAACTATTTCAAAGATTCCTATAACTTTATGAATGCCGGCGATTATCTTTATTGGATGCGTACAGGTTATATGAATGCTTACGTTGGAGATATGAAACATCCGGACGGTGCCGGCATAAAAGGATGGTCTTCTTTAAGTGGACTAACGACTGCAACTCCTTACGGAACAGGTAACCTGTATTTTGACAAAGATGGTGTAACGCCATTAGACGGAAATAAGACAAGCTCCGCTATATGGAGTCCGATGCTATATTCGGATAATTTATCATTCTTGCTTGATCAGGGATGGCAAACCATGATAGATCCGATATATGGTGATAAAATTATCTATAAAAACACCAATATTGCCGACTTCAATATCAATACCCCATCATTCTCTCAAGATTATAACTTGAGTGTCAGTGGTGGTAATGATAAAGGTAACTATTATGCAGGTTTAGGTTACAATAAAAGTGAAGGTACGGCAGTGGGAAACTGGTACCAACGAATCACCTTTACTTTTAACGCAGATTATAAACTTAAAGAATGGTTGACTTCTAATTCAAGTTTCAATTTTGCGGATGCGACTTGGAATGGACTTCCTGCATCACAAACAGCTGAAGCAAACTATTTCTCACGCTGTCTTTCATTACCTCCTACGTTCCGAGGCTACAATGCAGATGGTGATATGTTGTTAGGCCCGAACTCCGGTGATGGTAATCAGCAATACAATTTCAAGCAGTTTGTCCGTGATAATAATACGGATAAGTTTACAATGAATCAGTCTTTCACAATCGATTTCATGAAAGGTCTATCATTGAAATTAGGGCTATTTGGTATTATTCTGAAGAAAAAACAGAAGCTTTCAATAAAGATTATTTGAGTTCTCCCGGTAATTTGATTACATCTCATTCTACTTCTGCTTCATACGCACGCACTCTTGACCAAACATATAATGCAGTGTTGAACTATAATTATCAGATCAACAAAGATAACTTCTTGGATGCAATGGTTGGTTTTGAGTACTATGATTCATACAGTAAAGGATTTAGCGCTTCTGGTTCCGGGGCTCCCACTGATGACTTTATGGATTTGGAATACACTTCCAAAGAGGAAGGTAAGCGTTCCATAGACTCTTCACATTCTCGTCAACGCATTATGTCATTCTTTGGACGCGTTAATTATGACTACCAATCCAAGTACCTACTTTCTTTGGTTTTGAGACGTGACGGATATTCAAACTGGCCGAAGAGAACCGCTGGGGAGTGTTCCCGGGGGTATCAGCCGGTTGGGTATTCAGTAAAGAAGAGTTTATGAAGAATACAGCATCTATTCTTTCATTTGGTAAATTACGCGCCAGCTTTGGTTTAAATGGTAATGTAAACAAGAACTTTGTTGGTAACTATACAGTGCAAGGTGCTTATGGAAGTAATCGTTATAATGGTTCAACCGGTTTCTTGTTGAGTAGTATTCCTAATCCTATTTGATGTGGGAAAAATCGAGAACTTTTGAAGTAGGTTTGGATATGGCTTCTTAGAAAATCGAATCAATGCCAATTTAACTTATTACAATCGTCTGACCAGTGATAAATATGCTAATATCACAGTTCCTTCCACTTCAGGTGTAAGTTCGGTTACTTCAAACAATGGTGAGTTCCAGAATCAAGGTTTTGAGTTTGAATTAGGTTTCCGGATTATTGATGCTAAGGACTGGAAATGGAATTTAAACTGGAATGGTGCTTTGAACAAAAACAAGGTTGTTTCTTTGCCGGATAACGGACTTGAAAGAAATCGTCAGAGTGCTTATCAAGTTTATACAGGAAACGGAGATGAAAAGAAATGGGTCGGAGGATACCAGGAGGCCAACGTCCGGGTGATCTCTACATGTTTGTTGCAGAAGGACTGTACAAATCTCAAGATGAAATACCCGCTAATCTGATTGATTTGACAACAGGTAACAATGGTTCTAGCGGCCGTCCTCTGTATGGTGGCACTGAAGGTTACAATAAACTGACAGATTCTCAGAAGTCGAATGCTCTTCCCATTCAGCCGGGTGACGTAAAATGGAAAGATGTTAATAACGATGGAGTCATTGACAATTATGACATGGTAAAGGTTGGAAATACTGTGCCTAAATGGACCGGTGGTATCAATACAACTGTAAGTTGGAAGGACCTTACCTTGTCGGCACGTTTCGACTATGCATTGGGATTCACTGCTGTAGACTGGAAAACGATGTGGATCATGTCATGTGCTCAAGGTACATACAATACTATTGAGGAGACCAAAAACACATGGACTCCGGAAAATCCGAATGCTAAATATCCGACTTATGTATGGGCCGATCAATTGGGTAAACGTAATTATTGCCGTAGTTCATCCATGTTTGCTATAATGGAAACTATATAGCATTACGCGAATTATCACTGTCATATAAATTGCCTTCAATATTGGTTCAGAAAGCTAAGTTATCTAATGTAGAACTTTCAATAACAGGTCAGAATTTAGGTTATTTGACAGAAGCAAAGCACTTATTCTCACCCGAAAAAGCTGATAATAATGGAGGATATCCATTGCCTCGCACAGTGATTTTTGGTATTAATGTTTACTTTCTAAATAATAAAATAATAATTATGAAAAAATAATATATATCATTTCCTTATTTGTATCATCTGTTCTTTATACGTCATGTGATGCGTTGGACCTTGCTCCCGAAGATTATTTCGGAAGTGGTAATTACTGGAATAATGAAGCCCAGGTAGAAGGATTCATGTACGGAATGCACTCTCAATTGAGAGGAAACTATAACATGTTTTATTGCTTGGGAGAACTGCGTGGTGGTACACAACGCGTTGGCAGCTCTTCTCAAAATACGAGTTTGGACTACGCTATACTGCGTACCAATACCTTAAGTCAAGATAATCCGGGATTCACTAACTGGTTTGGACTATACAGTCCTATTATGCAAGTAAATCACTTTATTCAAAAAGTTGAAAATGAGTGTGCTTTCCTAAGTGAAGCAGATAGAAAAACCTACTTAGGACAGGCATACGGTTTGAGAGCACTTTATTATTTTATGCTTTATAAAACTTATGGTGGTGTACCTATAGTCACAACTGTGGAGTTGTTGGATGGTAAAGTTACCGCAGACAAATTCTACGTTGAACGTGCTACCCCGGAAGCTACTTTATCTTTCATAAAAGAAGATATCGGAAAATCAGAAAGTTATTTTGGCACAACGGAAATAAATAACAAGCATGATAAAACAATGTGGTCCAAAGCTGCAACCTTAATGTTAAAAGCCGAAATCTATATGTGGGCTGCAAAAGTTTCCATTAATGGTTATACTGCTTCCGGAAAATCTGATTTGGAGATCGCCAAAAACGCCTTAAATGGGATAATTGGTAAATTCCAGCTATTGAATAAGTTTAGTGATGTGTTCAGTACTTCCAATAGAAACAATGCTGAGGTTATTTTCACTTTACATTTTGCAGATGGTGAGGCAACCAATTGGAGGTATGTTTCTTTATCAGGATGCAGTGTTCATTGGACAGGTTTACGGTCGCGATGACAAGAAAATCGAAACAGATACATTAAATCTGAAAGGCACAGGTGGCGTTTTCCGCCATGAATACACAGAAGATTTCTGGAAAAGTTACGATGAAAAAGATACTCGCCGTGATGCGACATTCTTAGAGTATTATACTAAAAAGAACAAGGAAGGTTTTGGCTGCGTCATGCAGAAAGCTATCGGTTCTATCAATTCAAATAATAACCGTATTTACGATACCGATTTCATTGTCTATCGTTATGCTGATGCTCTGTTAATGATGGCTGAAGTCGAAAATGGTCTTGGAATCCATGTGCCGGCTATATCAACGAAGTACGTAAACGTGCATATGGCTCCGATTATGAAGCTAATAAATATACTGAAGGAAATTATGCGGAAAACGAATTAGCCATTCTCCATGAACGTGATAAAGAGTTTGTTTGGGAAGGTAAACGTTGGTTTGATGTGGTTCGTATGCATGATGCCAACGGTAAGTCTCTGGCATTTTCTGCTACGGCTAATTATCCGGCAGACAAATCGATTTTGGATCCGAGTGAAGAATACAAGCTGTTATGGCCTATTGATGTAGATGTCATGAGTGTCAATCCCTTGCTGAAACAGACCCCCGGATATGAAAAATAAAACTTAGTCAATAGGTTTTAAATACGATTATTTATTACATGTAGAAGCTGCCCCAATACTCTTGGAGGCAGCTTCTTTTTTCAGTCATATCTGATAAGTTGATATGCTTGATAATCAATTCTGATATCCCGGAGTTTGTTTTAATGCCGGATTATCTGTCAATACACTTTCGTTGATCGGCCATAATAAGCGGGTAGCAACGGCTGAAGTACGTTTAGTCACATAGTCTGCACCAAGCAATCTTAAGTCATACCAACGTTTTCCCTCAAACATAAACTCACGCATACGTTCTTTCAAAATAGCTTCCAAAGGATCTTCGTCGCCGGACATATATTTATTATCTGTATAGAAGTCTCCTTTATCATTGGGATAAGCCAATGTAGCTTTGTTGGTTTCAAAGAATTCTTTTCCATAAGCACGTTCACGGACCTGATTAATTTCGGCAGTCGGATCCTCACCCAACAATGCTTTAGCTTCAGCAAGCAATAACAGGCAGTCGCATATCGGTAGATTGGATAATCATTCAAGAAGCTACGTTGTGAAGCTCCATCAAGTAGAACTCCCTGGTATTTATTACAAAATGGAGCAATATATTTAACTGTACCATCCTGCTGTTTCTGGTAGACTGCGTCATAGAAGCATCTTTACGGGTGTCTCCATCGCGGAATGCTTTATTGTACAAATCATATCTTATCTGTAGACGAATCAAGCCGTTCAATTGTCCTTCGGGCAAATCTTTAAATGACACTCCCTCTTTATTGCAATAAGTAGAGGTCATATATGCTTGTTGGGGCACCAGGTTCTGTCTGAATTTATCGTCCCACATATTATACTCGTCTTTAGCGTTACGTATTGAGAAAATGATTTCAGAGTTGTCTTTATTGTTATAAGCAAATACTTTTGAGAAATCATCTTGCAAACTAACATTTGCATTGCTGACAATTGATTGCAAAGCAGTTTTGGCTGTAGTATAGTCGCTGTACCGCCACCCATTTGGCGACCACTCCATAAATAAACCTCACCTTTTAACATCTGTGTAGCAGCCATCGACCAGTAATATCTGCCATATTTGAAAGAATAATCGCTGCCAAATCCTTTTTCGGACGCTGTAATGTCTTCTTTGATTTGTTTCATCACCTCCTCCGCAGGAGAAGCTGCTTTTGATAGATTGCTTAAATCCAAAGAAGCCCCATTCGTATAGTCAAGATAGAGGATAACATCTCCCCAAGAGCGTAGCAAATGGAAATAAAGATAAGCACGCATTCCATAAGCTTCGCCTAAGTAATAGTTTTTACCAGCTTCGGAGAGTACTGTCGTTTCCTTTGTTTTGGCTATCATCAGATTGATCTGATTGATCACTTTGTACATTCCTGCGAAGTTGCTTATTCCTGTATTCTCTTTATTGATTGTATTGAAAGGCAGACGCTCCATACCTTGAGTTGCTTCTCCTCCGAAAGGAACATCTCCGTAAATATCTGCACGAGGCTCACCTAACAAGAAAAAGTTAAAGCTGCATTCTCTAAGCAATGCGTGCAACCCCACATTAAAAGTGCTGAACTGGGCCTCTGTCTTCCAGTAATTACTATCTGCAATAGACTGGTAGGATCAATATCCAGCGCATCACATCTTGAAAACAGCAGGAGAGAAAGCCCTGCTAACATATATGTAAATATTTTCTTCATAATGCTATTTGTATTAGTCATATATAATTAGAATGTCACTGACAAACCGAATAAAACTGTTCTCGGAGTAGGATAACGGCCGTTATCTATTCCACGGCCATAAGTCGTATCTACAGCCGGTTCAGGTGAAACGCCTGTGTATCCGGTGATATAGAATAGATTCTGACCTGTTACATAAACTGAGGCATCTGTCATGCCTACTTTACTAATCCATGTTTTAGGCAGATTATAGTTCAATGTCAGTTCACGAAGGGCCAAATAGTCACCTTTTTCATAGAAACGTGAACTGTTATTGTCAATAGCCGTAAGACCATTATTTGAACGTGTTATATTCTTCTTACTTAACTGGTCGGCATAATAGAATGCAGGCAGATCAGTATCGGTATTTGTTTCACTCCATGTTTTTTTAACTTCTTTAATGATGTTGAACGAACCTTGATATTGCCCCAATGAACGTGCTGCAAGGTCATTATAAATCGTATGTCCTAAAGCATAATCGAAACGGGCATATAAAGAGAGGTTTTTATAACCCAATGTAGTAGAGAATCCACCGGTAACTTTTGGGAATATATTTCCTACTACTTGACGGTCGTATCCATTAATAACACCATCGCCATTAATGTCTTCCCAGCAAACATCACCCGGTTCGATAGGTTGCCATCCCTCTTTTCCGGCATATTGGGCTGCAAGTCCCGGACCATATAAGTTGGCTACCTCATCGATACGATTATTGGCATATTTTCTTACATCATCCAATCTTTGAATATGTGGTTTTGTTTATAGGCAACTAGTTCTCCCAGTTTACCACCTTCCTGACGACCGGCGATCCATTTGGTTTCATCTGTTCCATCGGCTTTTTTACGTCCGGTTGCTACTTCATAACCACCAACACGATTATTGGGATTACCATTGTAGGGCAATTTTACGATCTTATTTGCAACAGAAGACAGGTTGGCTGTTACATCCCATGTTAACCCTTTCGGATTATTCAGAATATTAGCTCTGACTTCCATTTCAAAACCATAATTACGCAGAGTTCCCATATTGGTCATGATTTCCGTGAAACCGGTATATCCCGGAAGAGCTTGTTTGGTTAACAAATCCTTTGTAGTACGGTTATAATAGTCGAGGATAAAGCTCAAACGATTATTTAAGAATCCGATGTCAAGTCCTGCTTCAAATGACTGACTTTGTTCCCAACGTAATCCAGTGTTTACCAAACCTGAATTGTAGAATGCGGTTGAACCTCCGTATGTTTTTGCGCCTACTTGTGAATATGCGCCATATACATCAAAATTTCCGATTCCATTCACATTTCCATTGACACCATAGCTCAAACGGGGTTTCAAGTTAGAAATAACTCCTGATATCTTAGAGTCTTTCCAGAATCTTTCTTCCATAATATTCCAACCGACAGACACACCCGGGAAGAATCCCCAACGATTATCTTTCAGTTTCGAAATACCATCATAACGAGCAACAAACGAAATTAAATATCTCATATCGTAGTTATAGTTAATACGTCCGAATCCGGAAAGAATACGATATGCTGTTTTGGTTGTTGAAGTATAGGTTCTTGTAGAGCCTGCGTTTAAGGTAGGAATATCATCAGTCGGAGAATTTTGAGTTTTAGCTTCAAAATCGAACTGATCATAAGTGAAATATTCGGTTCCTAACATTGCTTCCAGATTATGCTTTTCTGCAAAAGTATCTGTGTATGTCAGTGTTCCGTTCAACTGAATTTGATTGTATTTCTGAACATAAGCCTCAGCCTGGCGTGTATTGTCAGGAGTTGCGGAAGATTGAGCTTGATAAGATTTATTAAACTTCTCTCTCTGCCAGTCATAACGATAAAGTGAAGCATTGCCATTTAACACTAATTTTTTAGGTAAAATGTCAAGGGCAAATCCAACACTGTAGGTTGATTTATTAGTGCTGTTCTCGCTCGTCAACTTATCTCTGTAATAATCGGGATTACCGTCTCCTGTACCGAAACCGGAGGCCGGAGTTCCATCTTCATTCCAAGGGTTCCATGTCGGACGTTGAGAGCGTGTACGGTAGAAAAATTCATATTGACCGATCCAGAGTTCCGGTTGAGTTGACCAAGAGTAAGTCGCATTTGCCTTTACCGTCAAAAAAGGGAATACTTTATACGAACCGTTCAATGCTCCATTGAAACGTTCGTATCCGGTACCTCTAATCTGACCATCTTCTTTGTAATAGCCTAGGCTGGCAGAGAAGGTTCCTTTATCGTTACCGCCTGTAATGTTTACATAATGGTCTTGTGTCAAAGCGCTATTATTGAAAACAACATCATCCAACTCACCTGAGTAGTCTTTATATAGAATTGTTTTTCCATCATAAAATGGGTCTGCCATAGAAGCCCAACCTTCATTCTTTAAGTTAGCGTTTTCATCTGTCAAATAACGGATGTCAAATAGATTGTTACCAATACCATATCCCATTTGTGTATCTACATTGGTACGTCCGGTTCTTTTGTAACCTAAACGATTGTAGTAGATGTAGTCGTGCGCATCGCAAAAGTCATAACCTTTACGAGCGAAATTCACACCCATTTTGAATTTATAGTTAACAGATGCTTTACCTTCTTTACCACTTTTAGTCTCAACCAAAATAACACCGCCATTGGCACGCGCTCCATAAATAGCGGTTGAAGCAGCATCTTTAAGGACTTGAATCGACTCAATATCGGAAGGATTGATATCGCTCATGCTATTGCGGACAATACCATCAACTACGATAAGTGCTTTACTATTATCACCTGTAATAGTGGCACCACCACGTAATGTAATATCCGGTTCACTACCGGGTTGACCTGTTTTGTTAACAACACGGAGTCCTGTTACAGAGCCTTGTAAGGATTGTCCTGCGTTGCTGAAAGCCGCATTTTTGAGTACCGAATTATCCAATTTAGAGATAGCAGTAGTCAAAGTAGCACGCTTTTGTGAACCTCCATATCCTGTTATCACTACTTCATCCAACACTTCTGTGTCTTCCTTCAGTACTATATTATAGGTATTTTCAGCACCAACAGTAATCGTCTGAGATTTATACCCAATATAGCTAACTGTAAATTTAGCACCAGTAGCTATCGTTAAAGAGAACTTGCCGTCAAAGTCAGTTATGGTACCATTAGTTGTACCAACTTCAACGACACTTGCACCAATGATTGACTCACCGGCACCATCTGTAATCACACCCGTGATAGATTTCTTTTGCGCCATGGCCCCAAGAGAACATAAAATGCACAAAATCAAGAAGATGGTTTTCTTCATAAGTATTGCTTTTTAGTTAATAATAAAGAAAATTATAATTGTTTTTACTAAGTTCTATCGGTACTTGGTATTTTCATTACCTAAATAATAAATGAAAAAGGTTAAATTTATTATTTCTTTTCATTTATATACTATCAAACCGTTGCAAATATATA
>ENA-OQIG01000566-OQIG01000566.1-human-gut-metagenome-genome-assembly--contig:-NODE-566-length-20629-cov-23.066433_pt1 | contig 20629 bp, 23 predicted proteins | sample MGYA00242576_ERZ504741 | MGnify/ENA primary metagenome ERZ504741 (study PRJEB26092, sample SAMD00036436) | human gut metagenome | host: Homo sapiens | study: EMG produced TPA metagenomics assembly of... | reverse complement strand
GCAGATGCTTAATCAATATCGCATGTTCGCAGCGGGAAGCACGGTCAATAATCTCAATAAAGAACTCGTTGGGAATGCCATCGTTTCATTGCCAAGTAAAAATGAACAACACGAAATTGGTATTGCCCTCGATCGTCTGGATTCGCTCATCACCCTTCATCAGCGTAAGCTCGAATTACTCCGGAATATCAAGAAATCCATGCTCGACAAGATGTTTGTATAGGGGTGTTCATGGCAATAATCACGTTATTTCACGGTTCTCCGTACGAATCCGTGACCCCCGAATACGGTTTAGGCAACGACAAACACGACTACGGGCGTGGTTTCTATCTGACCGCGAATGTGGAACTGGCCAAGGAATGGGCCGTGTGCCGGCCGGATGAGTCCAATGGCTGGGTCCACCAGTACGAACTGGACACGAATGGGCTGCGCATCCTGGATTTTCAGGAACATAGCGTGCTTACCTGGCTGGCTGAGCTGATGAAGCATCGTGATGCCGCTGATTCCAAGCGTTATCGCGTGCTGGCTGCGAAGTTCATCGCCAAATACGGCATCGATGCCAGCGGCTATGACGTCATCAAAGGCTGGCGTGCGAACGCCTCGTATTTTTATATCGCCAAAGAATTCGTCCGCGACAATGTGGACGTCGATATCTTGGAGGAACTGCTGTCGCTTGGAGGTCTGGGCATCCAGTATTGCGTCAAGACCGCAAAGGCGTACAGGCAACTGCGCGAAGTCCCGGACGGCCTGCTTTCCGTCAGCTACAGCGAATTCAACGACAAATACAATCAGAGGGATGTCGAGGCACGCCAAAACATGCGCGACCTCATCGATTCCGATGCCAATACGGTGACCAACGTGTTCAGCACGTTGCTCTAGGGGTGATGACAATGCGGGCATATCCAGAGGTCTACCGGGATGATGTGGTGGAAACTCAAGGCAAGCTCTTCGACTGCGTGGCACAATCGTTCCCCAACAAGAGCACGGAGACTTCATCACCGTATATATGGCGAGCAAAACACGCAAAAGCATTGATGAGCCAAAGCCTACGTCAACACGATGGATGCGAAAGAGCTGTGGAAGTATTTCACCGAGACTGAGCACTACCAGTTGAAGGACGGCAGGGCGCTCGAAGGATTCATGCCTGATTGGATTGGCGAATTCTACGCCTACTACCAATGGTTCTACGGCATTCCCAGTGCTGAAGTGATTGCCAAGGTGCCGCTGGACTTCCTGAAGAAAGCCTATTTCGGGCTTCATGATCTCGATCTGGAGCTTGCGGTGCGGAAAGTCGGCGAAGAATGACGGACATCATCTGCTTCCATAATCCCGATGAGGAGAACGGATACCTGAGCAACTGGTATCATCGCGCTTCGTTGTGATGATGTCGAGTTTTCCTCGATGGAACAGTACATGATGTACCGCAAAGCCTGCTGTTTCAACGATGCCGAAACAGCCGCGCGGATTCTTCGAACCAGCGACGTGGCGAGATCAAACGACTTGGCCGACTGGTAGCCGGTTATGACGATCACGTATGGAACGGCGTTCGCCAAATCGAAGTCTATGAAGGATTGCTTGCCAAATTCAGTCAGAACGCCGAACTCGGTGCGCAACTCGTAGCGACCGGCAATGCGATATTGGCGGAATGCGCCGTCAAAGACCGCATCTGGGGCATCGGCTTGTCAATGCATGACCCAGCCAGGCTCGATCCAGCCCAATGGCGCGGTCAGAACCTGCTCGGATACGCTCTAATGCTCACAAGAAAGAAGCTCAACCGCGTAGATGAGCGATAATACGGCCGTTTTCCCGTATCAATCGCCCCCGCTTGGGAACAGCGTAAGCTGGGGGAAGTTGGCATAACGTATTCAGGACTGCATGGAAAGACAAAAGATGATTTTGGGCATGGAGATGCTTTCTTCGTTCCTTATACGAATGTCTTTGACAATCCTGTGACGGATCAGGGCAGGCTTGAGCATGTCGAAGTTGATTCATCCCAAGCGGAAGTCAAACATGGCGATGTCTTTTTCACGGTCTCTTCGGAAACTCCTGAAGAAGTGGGCATGTCCTCTATCTGGCTTGGAAATATAAGGAATGTTTACCTGAACAGCTTTTGTTTCGGCTATAGGCAAGACGGCTCCTTCGATTCTCTCTATCTTGCGTACGTGTTGCGTTCTCAATCTGTCAGAAAACAGATTGAGCTGCTTGCACAGGGAATATCGAGATTCAATATTTCAAAAAACAAGGTTATGAATGTTGAGGTGCCGAAACCGTCCCTAGGCGAGCAGCGCCGAATCGGTGCGTTCCTCGACCGTCTAGATTCGCTCATCACCCTTCATCAGCGTAAGTATTGTGGTGTTGTTTCTTGGATGTTAGGGGTTGCGCTCGTAAGATTGAGCTCGGAAAAGTGATGGTGCGTTCGGGGAGATGGAACATGTTCTACGATAAGGAATCGGATTTCGAAGACGATCTGGTTGCGGTGCTGAAACGCCACGGGTGGACCGATGGTGTGTTGGAATATCCAACCGAACAGGATCTCATCGACAACTGGGCTAACATCCTATTCGACAACAACAAAGGCATCGATCGCCTGAACGGGCAGCGCCTTACCAAGGGTGAGATGGCGCAGATCCTCGAACAGATCGAAACATTGCGCACGCCATTGGCGTTGAATTCCTTCATCAACGGCAAGACCGTGTCCATCAAACGTGACAATCCCGCAGACACAGCACATTTCGGTAAGGAAATCAGCCTGAAGATCTACGATCGCCAGGAAATCGCCGCTGGGCAAAGCCGGTACCAAATCGCAAGACAGCCGATGTATCCGGCAAAAAACAAAATGCTGAACGATCGTAGAGGAGACGTCTGCCTGCTCATCAACGGCATGCCGGTCATCCATATCGAACTGAAGAAAAGCGGCATTCCCATAAGCCAGGCCACCAATCAAATCGCCAAATACGCGCATGAAGGCGTGTTCACCGGGCTGTTCAGACTCGTGCAGGTCTTCGTGGCCATGAATCCGGATGATGCCGTGTACTTCGCCAATCCCGGTGAAGGCGATTTCAACAGCAACTACTTCTTCCACTGGGCTGACTTCAACAATGAGCCATAGCGGCGAACAACCATGTCGGGCAGGATGAATGGAAGCGTTTCACATCTGATCTGCTATCCATTCCCATGGCACACCAGCTCATCGGGTTCTATACGGTCGCCGATTCCGCAGACGGATGCCTCAAAGTGCTACGCAGCTACCAATACCAGGCGGTGAACGCCATTTCCGACCGTGTACGCACCTGCAAATGGGATGAGCCGGTGCCAAGCGGCACGCCGGGCCGTCCGGGCGGTTATGTGTGGCACACCACTGGCTCGGGCAAAACCATGACCAGCTTCAAGGCTGCGCAGCTCATCGCTGGCTCGAAAGATGCCGACAAGGTGGTCTTCCTCATGGACCGTGTCGAATTGGGCACGCAGTCGCTGCTGGAATACCGGTCGTTCGCGGATGATGCCGATGATGTGCAGGGCACGGAAAACACGGATGTGCTCAAATCGAAACTGGCAAGCATCGACCCCAAAGACACGCTCATCGTCACCTCCATCCAGAAAATGAGCAACATCAAAGCGGGCGAGGGGCATATCACCGAAGAGGAAGTGAAGAAGCTCGCCGGCAAACGCATCGTATTCATTATCGACGAATGCCATCGTTCCACGTTCGGCGAAATGCTGCAGGATATTCGCCATTCCTTCCCGAACGCATTGTATTTCGGTTTCACGGGCACTCCGATTCATGAGGAGAACCGTAAGAAGGGCGCGACCACATCAATGGTGTTCGGCGATTGCCTTCACCGATACAGCATCGCCGACGGCATCCGCGATGGCAATGTGCTCGGATTCGACCCGTACATGGTGTTGACCTACCGAGACAAGGATGTTCGTCAGGCTGTCGCGTTGCAGAAAGCGAAAGCCGCGACGGTTGAGGAAGCCCAGGCAGATCCGGCGAAAGCTGAGGTGTTCTACCATTACATGGATCCGAAGCAAATGCCGATGGGACCCATGGAAACGCAGGCCGGAGAACATGTCAAAGGCATTGAGGACTATCTGACCGCAGCGCAGTATGCGCAAGCACGCCACATGAAGACAAGGTCGTGGAGGATATTCTCGACCAATTCCCATTGCTGAGCAGAGGCAACAAATTCCATGCGATGCTGGCCACGAGTTCCATTCCCGAGGCGATCAGCTATTACCATCTGTTCAAGGAACGTGCTCCGCAGATGCACGTGACCGCGCTGTTCGACCCCAACGTCGACAATTCCGACGGCGCAATCCTCAAGGAGGATGCGCTTAAGGAAATCATCGGCGATTACAACGAACTGTTCGACAAGGATTTCATCATCCCCACATGGCCGAAGATGAAGAAAGACATCACCGCGCGGCTTTCCCACAAGCGTCCATACCTGACGGTCGACCAGCACCGTGAGGAGCGGCTGGATCTGCTGATTGTGGTTGATCAGATGCTGACAGGTTTCGATTCCAAGTGGGTCAACACGCTGTACCTCGACAAAATCATCGACTATGAGAACATCATCCAGGCGTTCAGTCGCACGAACCGACTGTTCGGTCCCGATAAGCCTTTCGGAACTATCCGCTACTACCGCAAGCCACACACCATGAAGGGGTATATCGAAGCGGCGGTAAAACTGTATTCCGGAGACAAGCCGCTCGATCTGTTCGTGCAGAAACTGCCGGAAAACGTGCGCCTGATGGATGCGCGTTTCGAAGAAATCGCCTCCGTGTTCAGTGCCGGAGGCGTGGAAGATTTCATGCGACTGCCGGAATCGGTGGAGGCGTGCCGCAAGTTCGCAAAACTGTTCGTGGAACTCAATGATTTCCTGGAATCCGCCAAAGTGCAAGGTTTCACTTGGGGGCGGCAGGAATACTCCGTCACCCATGACGATGGATCCGTGGAGGTTGTGCGGCCGAAGTTCGATGAACGGACATATCTGATTCTTGTACAGCGGTATAAGGAAATGTTCAGCAGCGGCGAAGGTTCCGGCAGCGGTCCGGAAGCGCCATATGAACTTGACGGCCATATCACTGAGATAGATACAGGATTGATTGATACGGATTATATGAACGCCAACTTCACCAAATGGCTCAAGGCGCTTGGCGGAGGCGATCCGGCCCTGTTGACATCAGCCGAGGAGGAGTTGCATAAGTCGTTCGCTTCGCTCAGCCAAGAGGAACAACGGTATGCCGAACTGTTCATGCATGATGTGGAACGTGGCGAAATCGAGTTGGAGGAAGGCAAGACGCTGCGCGACTACATCACGTATTACGCGAACAGCGCCAAAAACAGCCAAGTGGAGCAAATCACCAAGGCGTTTGACGTGGATGGGGCGTTGCTCAACGAGATGATGCGGCTTGACCTTACAGAGACAACCCTGAACGAATTCGGACGATTCGACCGGTTGAAAGCGTCGGTTAACAGGTCTTTGGCAAAGGCGTTTTTCGATAAGCCGGATAGTCCGGTCTCCCAATTCACGGCGAATCTTCTCGCCACGAAGCTGCTGAAGAGCTTTATCCTTGAGGGAGGATTCGATTTGGACGATCGGAAATAGCGGGGAGAAGCATGGCTGTTGTTGACGAAGCGAAGCTGAGATACCTGGACTTTCTTTCCAGGGAGGACCGCGTCCGGCACCACCGGTACGTCGAGGAAATGAAGCAATACGACATGATGCGTTCCGGCGACATCAACGCCATCGCCGAAAGCACACGTCTGTGGGACTCCGGACTGTACGGCTACCTGTCGGACGATCCGCTCAAAAACGCGAAATACCGGTTCGTCACCACCATCACGCTCGCCACACGTTTCGCCATCGAAGGCGGTATGGACGAGGAGGACGCCTACAACGCCTCCGACCTGTACATCCAGAACCTGGAAAACTGCAAAACGCCCGACGACGTGCGCCGCCTGCACACCGACATGATGACATTCTTCACATGGGCCATGGCCGACATGCAGAAGGCGGAAACACATTCCAAAGCCGTCAACGAATGCCTGGACTACATCCACTACCATCTGCATGAGAAAATCACCGTGCCCATCCTCGCCGAGCATGTGCATCTGAATCCCACGTATCTGTCGGAGCTGTTCAAACGCGAAACGGGCACGGCCATATCGCAATACATCACCGACAAGCGTATGGAAGCGGCCGAGAACATGCTCAAATACTCGGAATACAGCTTCGACGAGATCGCCCAGATCCTCGCATACCGGTCGCAAAGCCATTTCTCGAAGGTGTTCAAAAAACATTCCGGCATGACGCCGGGGGAGTACCGCACCAAGTACGCGCAGAACGGCATCTGGCCGGAGTGATTGCGATCACGGCGTCTACCACGCCGGTTGCGGTGAACCGCCGGTGACGGCACCGCGAAATTCGGGTGTGCCAATCGTGAAATCGACGTGTCCGCGCGTGCGAAACACGCGCGAATCAGCTACGGTGGAAGCATTCAATGATGATGCGCGCCACCGGCCGAATGAACGGCGGAACAAGGAACGTGCGCGCAGGATGTGGATGAAAGCGAAGGAATAAACGAATATGGGAATGCCCCTTGATCTGTATGTGATCCGACATGGCGAGTCGGAGGCGAACGTCATCATCAGCGCCGGCGAACAGGGTGACAACTCGCTGTATACGCAGGACAACGTCACCGTGCCGGACCGTTCGTGGAGGCTCACCGCCACCGGACGCAAGCAGGCCGACTGCATTGGCCGTTGGCTCGTCGCGCAGCAGCCGCTGTTCGACCGCTACCTCGTTTCGCCGTACGTGCGTACGCGTGAGACGGCGGCCACGATGGCCCTGCCTAAGGCGAAATGGAGGAGACTCGCGTGCTGCGCGAACGCTCCTGGGGTGAGATCAACACCATCACGAAGGACGATTTCAAAACCAACTACGCGCGCAACTGGATGTTCAAGAACACCGATCCGCTGTACTGGCGTCCGCCGGCGGGCGAGTCCATCGCCGACGTGGCCGAGAACCGCGTGCACAACCTGCTCACGTCCCTGAACCGCAAGTCGGATGCGGAATCCGTGGTGATGGTCAGCCATGGCGACCTCATGCTGGCGTTGATGCTCACGTTGGAGGACCTGTCCGACGAGGAGTTCATGCATCGAGCGGCCGCCGACGAATGGAAGATCACCAACTGCACGTGTTTCCACTATTCGCGGCGCGACCCGTCGACTGGGCGCACCCATAAGCGGTTCCGTTGGGAGCAGACGGCACGCCCGGTGCTCGACGAGACGGACGGACGCTGGGTGGTGAAGGTGGACGATTGGCGCGAATTCAAACGTCCTGTGTTGTCGAACGGCGATTTGGTGGACGTGGTACATGCCGTCGACCGTCATCTGTGACCTATCGTGTCCATAAGTATCCTGGCTGTGATGATTGCCCCCTACCTCACTTTGAAACCATACGTATCGGCGTAGTCGCTACAATGGCCTGTGATTGTGCGGCACGTGTTCGTGTTTCGTGCCGTGAGAGAGTTAGGAGACAATCGCATGTCCAATCCAATCGCGGGCCTGTTCACGTGGAAGCTCCACGGCGACGGCAAAACGCTGAAGCCCGGCGAGGTCGTCGAACCTGACGAGAGGCTGACCTGGCCGCGCACCGCGGAAATCGGCGCGCAGCACGTCATCGCCATGTTCGGCGCCACGTTCCTGGTGCCGATTCTGACCGGTTTCGACCCATCCACCACCCTGTTCTTCACGGCCATGTCGACCGCGCTGTTCCTGCTGATCAACAAGAACATGCTGCCGAGCTACCTGCTCGTCCTTCGGCTTCATCGCCCGATCGCGGCCGTCGCCAGCGCCCACAAGGGCCTCGCCGTCGCATCCTTCGGCATCATGGTCACCGGCATCCTGCTGGCCTGATCGGTGTGCTCGTCCATTACGCGGGCGCCAAGTGGATCGACATCATCATGCCGCCGGTCGTCAACGGCGCCATCGTGGCCATCATCGGCTTCAACCTGGCTCCGAGCGTGTGGAACAACTTCAAAGTCGCTCCCGACACCGCCATCGTCACCCTCGTCGCGGTGCTGCTCGTCGCAGTGCTGTTCAAGGGTCTGCTCGGCCGACTCAACATCCTCATCGGCGTGATCATCGGCTACGCGTACGCCTGCTTCCGTGGCCAGGTCGACTTCTCAGCCATCGGCAAGGCCGCATGGTCGGTCTGCCGGAATTCCGTCTGCCGCAGGTCGACTTCACCATCCTGCCGATGTTCATCCCGGTCGTGCTCGTACTCGTTGCCGAAAACGTCGGCCACGTCAAGTCCGTCTCCCAGATGACCGGCCGCGACTATGACGACCAGATCGGCACCGCGCTGTTCGCCGACGGTCTCGGCACCACCATCGCCGGTTTCGGCGGCGGCTCCGGCACCACCACCTACGGCGAGAACATCGGCGTGATGGCCGCCACCAAGGTCTACTCGACCGCCGCATACTGGTGCGCCGCCGCGTTCGCGCTGATCCTGAGCCTGTGCCCGAAGTTCGGCGCCATCATCAACACCATCCCCGCCGGCGTGCTCGGCGGCGTGACCACCCTGCTGTACGGCATGATCGGCATGGTCGGCATCCGCATCTGGGTTGAGAACAAGGTCAACTTCGACAAGCCGGTCAACGTCATGGTGGCCGCCATCACCATGATCATCGCCGTCGGCCAGTTCGAGTTCGCCTTCAACGGCATCTCCTTCAACGGCATCGCCATCGGCACCGTCGTCATCCTCGTCGCCTACCACGGCTGAAGGCCATCGGCAAGGCGACCGGCACCATCGCCAAGGACGATCCGGACATCCTGTAACGGATCGCATCTCACGCTGGCTAGTTCAACGCCCGTCGGCCAAAAAGGTCGGCGGCGTTTTTCATTGCCGTTTTCGTCAATCGATTGAGTGTTGCTTCGCATACGTTTTATGATGGTATCTATAAGCGATTGCGCAATGTGGCAAAGGAGACAACATGAGCACTGCGGCAGGAAAGAAAATCGCGATTGTGACCGGTTCCGCGCTTGGCTTGGGATATGAGCTGGCACGTCAGCTGATCGGCAAAGGCTGGTTCGTGGCCGGCATCGATTTCAACACGGCCCGTCAGGAGGAACTGTCCCGCACGTTCGGCGCGGACGAATACCGCGCCTTCGTCGGCGACATCAGCGACGAGGCGTTCGTGAAGGACTCCGTCGCGGCCATCAAGGAGATCGGCCACATCGACCTACTCATTAACAACGCGGGACAGCCGTCGTTCAAAAAGCCGGTCGACTACGAGGCCGCCGACGTGGACAAGTGCCTTAAGGGGCTCAAAGGCATGATTCTGTGGAGCGTCGAAACATTGAAGGCCGACGGCGAGCAGGACCTCAAAATCGCCAATGTCATGTCCACCGCCGCCACACGCGGCAACGCCAACGAATCCGTCTACTGCGCCACCAAGTGGGGTGAGAAGGGGTATACGACAAGCCTCAAGGCGGCCTACAAGGGAACCAGTGTGAAGGTTGTGGGCGTGTATCCGGGAGGCATCGACACCGACTTCTACCATGACAGCCACGATTACGTGTCGTTGGACAAGCAGCATTCCTTCATGAGCGCCGCGGAACTGGCCGAAGTGGTGCTGTTCAACCTCGTCAACGACGCGAATCTGACGGTTTCCGACATCCTCATCGAACGCAACTACCGGTAGCGTCGGCCACCAGTCACAGCCAAGGCAAAAGTATCGGGCATGGGCTATTGTTAACAGGTTTGCGCAACGTGCGCAATGTTTGACATGAAAGGCCATTGTGCCCGATACCGCTGTGATTGAAAATGAAGATGCCCTCGCCGCCGATTTCGATGAGGCGGGCGAGGAGGAGGAACGCCCCCAGACGTTCGCCGAACTCGGCGTTCCCGGCCCGTTGGTACGCGTGCTCGCGGCCGATGGCAAGAAAACCGCTTTCCCGATCCAGGCCGACACCCTTCCCGATTCCCTGGCCGGTCGTGACATTCTTGGCCGAGGCCGTACCGGCTCCGGCAAGACCCTGGCGTTCTCGATTCCGCTGGTCGCACGCTGGGTGAGGTCGACGCCGACGAGTACGAGAACATGAGCCAGTTCCGCCATGAGGTGGAACAGGTGCGCAAGGGGCATGCCGAGGAACGGCGCGCCGACGATTTCCTGCCGCACCCGCGCGGTCTGGTGCTCGCTCCGACCGTGAGCTGGCCAACCAGATCAACGACGTGCTGATGCCGCTCGCGCAGATGTACGGCATGACCACCACCACCGTGTATGGCGGTGTGCGCTACGCCCGCCAGATCCGCGATCTAAGGGCCGGCGCCGATATCGTCGTCGCATGCCCGGGCCGTCTTGAGGACCTGCTCGAACAGCATGCGCTGACCTTGGAGAAGGTCGAAGTGGCCGTGATCGACGAAGCCGACGAAATGGCCGACATGGGCTTCCTGCCGCCGGTCAAGCGCCTGCTCGGCCAAGTGTCGTTCGACGCGCAGATCATGTTGTTCTCCGCCACCCTCGACCATGGCGTCGACGAGGTGGTGAACACGTTCCTCACCGATCCTAAGATCCACAGCGTCGACTCCGCCACCGCGGCCGTCGACGAAATGACCCACCACGTGTTCGAAACCACGCAGGGCGACCGTCATGAGCTGGTCCGCACCCTCGCTTCCGGCAAGGGACGCCGCATCCTGTTCACCCGCACCAAATTCCAGACCCAGAAGCTCGCCAAGGACCTGACGAAGAACGGCATTCCGGCGGCCGAGCTGCACGGCAACCTGAGCCAGAACCAGCGTGATCGCAATCTCGCAGCCTTCGAATCCGGCGACGTGAACGTCATGGTCGCCACCGATGTGGCCGCCCGCGGCATCGACGTGTCCGGCGTGGAGCTCGTGGTGCAGGTGGAGCCTCCGGAGGACCCGAAATCGTTCCTTCACCGCTCCGGACGTACCGCGCGAGCCGGCCATTCCGGTGATGTGGTGACCATCGTTCTGCCGAACCAGCGCCGCCGCACCCGCCGCATGCTGCATGAGGCCGGACTGAAGGTCAAGCCGATCGAAGTGACCCACGATTCCCCGGAAGTGTTGGAATTGGTGGGCGAGTCGGCGAACCGCGTTTCGGTTGGACGCTTGAGCAGTCCCAGCCGGCGGGCAATCCGCGTCGCAGGAAGCATGGCAAGGGCGGCGACGGTTCCGCGGAAAACGGTGGACGCTCCGGACGCAACCGTTCCGGCGGACGCAACAAGGACCGGGGCAAGGACAAGGGCGGCAAGCCGTTCAAGTCCGAACGCAAGGACCGCGCGAATCGCAAGGGACGTGAAGAGCGCGCCGAAGTCGCCGAACGCGAGCAGCGTTTCGAACCGAAACAGAATCGCGCCGAACGTCGCGCCGCCAAGTTCGAAGGCCGCGACAACCGCGAATACGAGGCGCGCGAGCATCGTTGGGAACATCCTGAAATCCAAGAGGAGAAGCGCGAGAAGCACGAGGAGAAGCGCAACAACAAGCGTCGCGAAAAGTACGCGCGGCTGCATGAGCAGCAGCGTGCCGAAGCCGGCGAACAGCGTGGAACCGACAATCGCAAGCGGCGCTCCGTCGAGCGTTCCGATCAGCGTGGCCAATCCGATAGGAAGCCCGGCAAAAAGCAGTATGCGAAAAAGCAGGGCGCGCCGACCAAGAAGCAGCGCAAGGCCGAAGCCCGTGCCGAACGCCGTTACGAGGACGATCGCCAATACCGCAGGAACCGCGACGAACGCGACGACCGCCGTCAGGGCGGCAAACGCATCCATCGCAAGGAAATCCGCGTGATTCATGACGAGCGTGGCGAGGACGCGAAGCGTTATGACCGTCGCATGGAAGCCAAGTATGGCGATTCCGGTCGTCGTGGCGGTCACGGAGAACGCCACGACAAGCATGCGGGCGAAAGGCAGGGCAAGCCGTACCGCAAGCATGCGAAGATCCGCAAGGCGCCGTTCCGCTCCCGCTGACGTACGTCAACGGTCAAGCAAAAAGCCGTTCATTCCAGCAATCGCAAGGAATGAACGGCTTTTTCTATACGGGATATCGCAGTATCAGCCGTTGACCGGCTGATACTGGTCGAGCGCGGTGAAGCAACGTTTATAGACCATCAGCATGATGATGCTGTCCGCCAGCAGCGTAAGCGCCGCGATGGTGGCGAGAATCATGAACTGGTATTTCGCCGCGTCGATGGGGTTGCCGCCGGCGATGATCTGACCGGCCATCATGCCCGGCACCGTCACAATGCCGGCGGAGGCGAGCGACGCGGTGGTGGGCAGCAATCCCAGACGGATCGACGAGACGATACTTGGACGTGCCGCCTCCCACGTGGTGGCACCCAACGCCAGCAGCGTGTCCACTTCGTCACGACGTTCCTTCATGCTTTCAAAGAACCGGCTCAACCCCACCGCCAACGCCGAAACGGTGTTGCCCAGCAGCATGCCGGTCAACGGCACCACCAATTGCGGCGCATACCACGGTTGCGGACGGATGATGAGCTCGGTGACCAACGAGATCATGATGAGCATGGTCACGACCAGACTCAGGAACACCGGTCCAGCCAAGCCCTTCGGAACACCTTTCGCACGCGAAAGAGTGATCTGCACGGCCGCGATGAGCATGAACGCCACCAGCAGCAGCACCAGCCACGGATTGTTCGAACGGATGACGTACTCCATGATGAAGCCCATCGCGCACAATTGCAGCAAAGCTCGGCATGCGACCACAGCAACGTACGTCCCACACCCATACGCATGGTTTCGGAGATGCCGGCGGCAATGGCCACCATCACCAGCGCGGCGATGAGACCCCAGATGTCGATCGCATAGTAGTTGCCGTTCATGCGACGCTCCCTTCTACCGTGTTACCCGTCGAAGTACTACCCGTCGCAGTACCGTCCGCTTCGGCGTTGCCGGACTGCGTGAGCGTGCCATCGGCAAGACGCGTGACACGTGTGGCATGGCCATCCGGCGGCCGGTGCCGGATACGAACGATCGCCATGCCGTCCGCCGCCGCTTTGGCGAGGATACGCGCCACTTTCTCGGCGTTGTCGTCATCCAATCCGGCGTCCACTTCGTCGGCGAGCAGCACCTTCGGACGGGTCAGCAACGTGCGCGCAAGGCTCACGCGCGCCGCCTGACCGCCGGACAAGTCGTGTGGCGGACGGTTCAGATCGATGTCGGCGCAACCCATATTGTCCAAGGTCTCACGGATTCTGCCGTCCGGCAACGCGTCGGTGGGGGAGATCCTGCGTGGTCCCTGCTTCGTTCTCGCCGACTGGCGTATGGCAAGCGTGAACGGCAGACGAATCGCCTGCGCCACCGTCTCGCCCAACAGCACCGGCTTCTGCGGCAGGTACGCGACCTGCGCGCGCCACTGCTGCGGGGTGAAATCGTCGGCGGAACGGCCATCCAACCGTAAATCGCCTGACGCGCGCGGATTGAGCCGTGCGAAAGCGGTCAGCAGCGAGCTCTTGCCTGCGCCGGACGGTCCGACCAAGTCCACGATTCGCCAGGCTCGATGGCGAAAGACAATCCGGAGAATATGGTGCGGCGTTCGCCGTCGACCATAATCGAACAGCGCACGTTCGATGCTTCGAATACGTATGTCATAGCCAAAACCATACGCCAATAGCGAACGGTTCACGGCGGTTTCAGGGTTTTCCCTGAGTTTTGAGGCGAAATCAGCCATAAGGATGACGCGTGCCCGTTATTTTGCGTACTACAACTGTCAAGTTGAAGGAAAACCTATATGTTGGGGATGGGAAATATGCGTCAGTGGCTTATGAACATAAGCCTGGTCGGAGGCTGGTTTCCGGCGGCGGCGTTCGCCGTCGTCGCAGTGCTGTCCGTAACCCTGCTGGTTAGCGCGGCCGTTTCGAAACGGGACGGACGCATACTGGCTACCGTGCTGCCGATCGGCGTTGAGGCCGTGTCCGGAATGGTCGGCTATGTGGTAGCTTGGCTGCTGTCCGACGTGTTCGTGGTGTTCGGCGTCGGATTGGGATCCCGTGTGATGTCTTGGGTGGCGGCTGGTTTCGCCATCGCTGGTTTCGCCATCGCGCATATCGTGTTGAGCAGGGGCATGATGCGCGTGGCCGCGGCCATCTTGACCGTATTCGCGATACTGGCCGCGGCGATCGGCATCGACCAATCGTACGGCGAATACGCCACCATCGGCTCGCTGTTCGGCGAGGATTCCTACAGCCAAGCCGATCTGACCGGACTGGCCAAACGCAAGGACCTCATCACCGTCGCACAGTGGCGCAAACAGGCCGCCAACGGCACAATCCGCAATATTCCGGCGAACGGAACCGTCAACAAAATCGACATTCCGGCCACGAAATCGCAGTTTGAAGCACGCAAAGCCCTCGTCTACCTGCCTCCGGCGGCATTGGCCGACTCGAAACGCAAGCCGGCCCTGCCGGTCGTCCTCATGCTGAGCGGGCAGCCGGGCAGTCCGGGACGCGTCTTCCAAGCCGGCGGCATCCAAACCATGATGGACGGATATGCGAAAACCCACGACGGACTCGCCCCAATCGTCATCGCAGCCGATCAGCTTGGCGCCGATTCGCACAACACGCTATGCGTGGATTCGAAGGTGTACGGCAATGCGCTGACCTACCTGACGCAGGACGTGGTCGACTGGGTGAAAACCAACCTGCCCGCCGCACAGAATGCCAAGGATTGGGCCATCGCCGGATTCTCGCAAGGCGCCACATGTTCGCTGCAGATCGGCGTGAACCATCCCGACCTGTTTGGCACCATGATTCCCACCGACAGCGAAATCAAACCGACCAACGGCAGCCGACAGGAAATGATCGACCGGTTCTTCGACGGCGACACCACAGCCTATGAGAACCAAGTGCCGGTCAACGCCATCCGCAACCACGCGCCCACCCATCAGATGCTCATCATAGGCGCGGGGGAGAAGGACACCACCTCAATACGCAACGTCAAAACAATCGCGCCGGTCGCGGCGAAAGCCGGCATGCGCGTCGCCGCCGTCGAATCGTCCGGCAACGCACACGACTGGCACGCCGTGCAGGACGTGCTGCGTTACGGGCTCGCCGTATTCGGCCACGACACCGGACTGGATGGTGCGAACCCGAACCTATCCGACTATCCGAATCTCAAACGCATCACGATATGACGATTCTGAACACAAACCCGCAAGCCTGAGAATCCCAGAAAAGGAAAGAAATGACTCAAACGCAAACCGCACCTGCTAAACCAGCCGAGGCATCACCCGCGAAACCACTGTTCGGCTTCCGCGCGCTGCTCGCCGATCTGGCCGGATGGATCAGACGACACCTGCTCACCGTCTGCCTCGTGCTGTTCGTCATCCTCATCAACGTGGGCACGCAGATCGTGTGCGCGCTCATACGTCAGCCGTTCCCGCCGAGCCTGGCCAAAGTAAGTTTCGAAGCGCTCGCACGCGGCCGCTGGTACACCGCGCCGATATCCATGCTGTACGTGCCGAATCTGGGCCGTCTGCTCATCGACGTTCCGCTCATGCTGGTTGCGTTCGGCCTGGCCGAATCGGTGATCGGCAAAATCAAAACCGCATGGGTGTCCGTCATCACCACACTGGGTGGCGTGGCCTTGGGCATGGGACTGTGCTCCCTATCCGACGGGCGCAGCCCCAATGGCATGCGATCTCGCATGATGGCGCCATCCTTGGTCCGCTGATTCTCGTCGCCGGCACCCTTATGTGCGTCAGCGCGTTCACAACCATGCTGTGGCGCCGCCGTATCCGCGTGATCGGCTATGCGGTCGTGCTCATCATGTTCCTCTACCGAGGCGAGGTGAGCGACTACTGCCTGCTTGCCACTTCGGTGATTGGCCACGTGCTCGGCTATCTGATGGCTCCTGCACGCATGGTGACGAATACCGGCATGGCGCCATCTACGAAATGCGTCGGCTTATCGGCATCGTCGCGGGCGTGCAGGCCATCGGCTCGCTCGTCGCCGTCTCGTCACGCCAATCGTTCGGCCTGCTGTCCATGTTCGGACTGTTAACCGGCTCCACCGACTTCGACACCGGACGTGTGGTCGACTGCCTCAGCGGCGCCTCGCATACGGACTGCTTCACGCAATACCGCATGATGCGTTTCACCATGCCCGGCAACTGGCTGGTATCCATCATGCCGACGCTGATGCTGCTGCTCATCGCCTGGGGTCTGTATCGAGGCCGTCATCTCGCAGCCGCGCTCAGCATTGTGTTCAACGCATGCACCATTGCGCTATCGACGGTGTTCTATGTGGCTATTCCGCTGTCCTACGTGGACGGCTCCGACGCCGGTGCATACATGGATGCGATATCCGCATTGCAACGGCACGGCGCATTCCACGCGATGCTGGCCACGATGGCGTTGCCGCTGCTGTGCATCGTCATCATCATCCTGTTCCGCTCATGCTTCACCATTCGCACGAAAAGCGAGACCGTGCTGCGTGGCGTCGCCATCACGTTCGCCGCATTCGTATTACTGGGATTGCTGTACGTCGGCTATGGCCTGTCCATGCCGTCCGGCTTCAACGAAACGCCGCTGCTGGTCGATCTGATCGCAGACTACGTGCAGCGTTTGCTGCCGATTGGCCTGCTAAGTGGCGTGGAACCGGCGTTCGTGCCGGTCGGACTGCTTTCCGAAATCGTCTACCAGTGCGTCGGACCGATGTTTTGGCTGGTCGCGCTGTGCTGCACATGGGATGGCCTGCGTGACCGTTCCATGATCAACGACGCGTACCGCCACCGCGTGGACGAGATCATCGGACTCGGCGGCGAATCCATGTCGTTCATGGCCACTTGGAAAGGCAACGATTACTGGTTCTCCGCCACCGGCCGTTCCGCCATCGCCTACCGCGTGTCGTATGGCATCGCGTTGACCGTCACCGGACCTTTCGGCGACCCCGACGAGTATGAGGACGATCTGCATGCGTTCGCCGGCTTCTGCACCCAACGTTCCCTGACGCCGGTGTTCTACAGCGTGCACGCCGAACAACGTGACGCGTTGGTCTCCGCCGGTTGGAACGCGCTCGACGTCGGCACCGAAATGGTGATCGACCCGGCCGCATGGCAGACGCGCGGCAAGAAATGGCAGGACGTACGCACCGCCATCAACAAAGCCAAGCGCGACGGCATCACCGACGTGCTCGCCACATTCAAGGAATCGCCGTTCTCCGTGCAGACGCAGATCCGTGAGATCTCCACGCAATGGGCCGGCGAGAAGGCCCTGCCTGAAATGGGCTTCACCCTGGGTGGTGTGGACGAGCTGGTCGATCCACGCGTCAAACTGCTGTACGCGGTGGACACGGACGGTAAGGTGCTGGGCGTCACCAGCTGGCTGCCGACCTATGAGAACGGCAAAGTGGTCGGATGGACGCTCGACTTCATGCGTCACCGTACCGACAGCGTCAACGGCATCATGGAATTCCTCATCGCCCGCATGGCCGAACGGCTGCGCGACGAAGGCGAAGTGCGATTCATGAGCCTGTCCGCGGCGCCACTTGCCGGCATGAGCGGCGAAGGCCACGAACAGGGGGAGAGCGCCGTACTCGACCACGTGCTGCAGATGGTGGCCGACATCATGGAACCGGCTTACGGATTCCACTCCCTGTTCCGCTTCAAACTCAAGTTCCATCCGGATGAAGCCAAAGTGTACATCTGCTATCCGGATCCGGCGAAACTGCCGCAGATCTCGCTTGCCGTCGCGCAGGCCTACGTGCCGTCGCTCACCCCAGCCGAAGCCATGCGATTCGTACGCACCATCGTGCCTACGAAAACGAACTGAAACCATGCGACCGGTTGACGGCCCGTCATCCCTGAGATGGGCCGTCGCTTTGGGTGCGCTCGGGGCTACACTGGGGAAGGTTCATAAAAAGTACTACGTTTCTCCATGAAAGGGAACAGTATGTCAGCTGAAGCAAACGTCGGCGTCGTCGGTCTGGCTGCCATGGGCGGCAGCCTCGCACGCAATCTCGCTCACCACGGCAACAAGGTGGCCGTGTTCAACCGCACCTACGCCCGTACCGAAAAGCTCATGAACGAGCATGGCGGCGAAGGCGAGTTCTATCCGGCGAAGACGCTTGAGGAATTCGTGGACAGCCTCGTCAAGCCGCGCACCGCCATCATCATGGTCAAGGCCGGTGAGCCGACCGACGCCATGATCAACGCGCTCGCCGACCTGATGGAGCCGGGTGACATCATCGTCGACGCCGGCAACGCCTACTTCCCGGACACCATCCGCCGCGAAAAGGAAATCAGCGCCCGCGGCCTGCACTTCGTCGGCTGCGGCGTGTCCGGTGGCGAGGAAGGCGCCCTGCTTGGTCCGTCCATGATGCCGGGTGGTTCCGAGGAATCCTGGAAGACCCTCAAGCCGATCTTCGAATCCATCGCGGCCAAGGCCGAAGGCGAACCGTGCGTCACCCACATCGGACTCAACGGTGCCGGCCACTTCGTCAAGATGGTGCACAACGGCATCGAATACTCCGACATGCAGCTCATCGCCGAAAGCTACGACCTCATGCGCCGCGGCCTGGGCATGACCCCGGCCGAGATCGGCGACGTGTTCGAGGAGTGGAACAAGACCGAACTCGACTCCTACCTCATTGAAATCACCGCCGAAGTGCTGCACCAGGTCGACAAGAAGACCGGCAAGCCGCTCGTCGACCTCATCGTCGACCACGCCGGCATGAAGGCACCGGCACCTGGACCGTGCAGACCGCACTGTCCCTCGCCGTGCCGGTCACCGGCATCGCCGAAGCCGTGTTCGCCCGCGGCCTGTCCTCCGAAGCCGACCTGCGTGAGGAAGCCCAGAAGCAGGCTTCGCCGGCCCCGACGGCAAGTTGAACCTCAACGACGACGAGAAGAAGGCTTTCATCGAGGATATCCGTCAGGCCCTCTACGCCTCCAAGATCGTCGCTTACGCACAGGCTTCAACGAGATCACCACCGCCGCCAAGGAATACGGTTGGGATATCGACCTCGCCGCCGTGGCACGCATCTGGCGTGGCGGCTGCATCATCCGCGCGAAGTTCCTCAACCGCATTTCCGAAGCGTTCGAATCCGGCGAGGCCAACGTGTCACTGCTGTTCGCCCCGTACTTCAAGAACGCCATCGAAAACGCCGAGAAGTCCTGGCGCAACGTGGTCGCCCAGGCCGCCATCAACGGTCTGCCGACCCCGGCGTTCGCCTCGTCGCTGTCCTACTTCGACGGCCTGCGTTCCAAGCGTCTGCCGGCCGCCCTCATCCAGGGCCAGCGCGACTACTTCGGCGCCCACACCTACCAGCGCGTGGACCAGCCGGGCGCGTTCCACACCCTGTGGGCCGAGCCGGGCCGTGAGGAAATCGAAGCCTGATTCCCCTTGAGCCTGAAGCATAAGGCATCCGAAACATAGATGAAGCCCCGCAACACGATATGTTGCGGGGCTTCATCGTTATACCGGTTATACCGTTGCTTTATCGGCGTGCAGGAACCGCATCACAGCTTGGATGCCGCTCCTTCATCGATAAGCCACAACAGCTCTTCGCCGTCGGCATAGGAGCTTGGCGCATGCGGATTGTCGCGCTGGGCGAACGCCGCCTTCACCGCGTCGGCCTTGCGCGTCTCGGACGTGAACACCCATGTGTGCTTCGAACGGGCGATCATCGGCACGGTCAACGTCACACGCAGCGGCGGCGGTTTCGGCGAATCACGCACGCCGGCCACCAGCACATGCGGATCGTCGATTTCGACTTCGCCATGGTCGGGGAACAGGGACGCGAAATGCGCGTCCGGACCCACGCCGAACATCGCGATGTCAAGCGCCGGCTCGCTACCCAACTGCTCGACAAGCTCCCGCTGGTATTCCGCGGCAGCGGCCGCCAGCACGGCATCCGTCTGTTCTGGGGAGGCGGACGCGATCTCATCCGCGTCACGTCCGTCAGCCGGCATTTCGTGGATGTTTCCAGCCGGCATGAGGCCATCCTCGATAAGCTTGCCGAACCAAGCCTCGCGCGCCTGCTTGGCGTTGCGGTCGTCATCATCGGCCGCAACGAAACGCTCATCGCCCCACCACACGTGCACACGGCGCCAATCGACGGCATCGGCCAACGGGCTTTCACCCATCACCTTAAGCACGTAAATGCCATCGGTGCCGCCGGTCACGGCAATGTCCACACGCTGCCGGTCCGGCTCGGCCAGCAGGTCGATGATGGTCAGCAATGTGCGCGCGGCCACGGCCTGCGCCAATACTTCGGGATTCGGATACACAATGGTCTTACGTTCTGCCATATTCGCTCCTTATACGATGTCGCCCCACCGATTCACGGCAGGGCGACTGGTTGTCGTTTGACGGTTCAGCGCTTCGGATTGATCAGATCCCAGCCCTGCGTCACCACTTCCGCATAGATCTCATCCGGGTAGAGTCGGCCCAGCTCCTCGCTTAGGCATTCCTCCAACGTGCGCGCCGGCACGCTGATGGTCTGCGGCGACTGTCCCGGCACGTTCAGCACGGCGATGCCGTCATCCGTGGAGGGACGTTCCAGCTCATCACGCCGTCGGAACGGCTAAGATACACGCCGGTCACCGCGGTGGCGTTCGGATCGTCCTCCACCACCACCGGCA
>ENA-OQIG01000564-OQIG01000564.1-human-gut-metagenome-genome-assembly--contig:-NODE-564-length-20659-cov-3.807666_pt1 | contig 20659 bp, 30 predicted proteins | sample MGYA00242576_ERZ504741 | MGnify/ENA primary metagenome ERZ504741 (study PRJEB26092, sample SAMD00036436) | human gut metagenome | host: Homo sapiens | study: EMG produced TPA metagenomics assembly of... | reverse complement strand
TGCCCGTAAACGCAAGACGATTGCCGTGTGCAGGAGTTGTCACAAGAAGATACATGACGGAAAGATAGACTGAAATTAGTGGAGAGCCGGATACGCTGAGAGGTGTAAGTCCGGTTCGGGGGCGAGCTTTTGGAAACCTGCCATAGAAATATGATAAGGCGCCGGGTGCTTAGCCTACTTAAGACCGTCAGAAAATATTTCGGTGAGGCCGTGGTGGTCACCCAGGAAGTGGATGACATCATCAGTTCCCCTGTCGTAAAGGAAGCTATCATCAACAACAGTGACTGCAAGATTCTTCTTGACCAGCGGAAATACATGAACAAGTTCGACCATATCCAGCGGCTTCTCGGACTGACCGACAAGGAACGCGGACAGATCCTGTCCATTAACCAAGCCAACCATCCCGGACGTTTCTACCGTGAGGTCTGGATCGGTCTTGGCGGTACCCACTCGGCCGTGTATGCCACGGAAGTCAGCGATGAGGAATATGCCGTATATACCACGGAAGAGTCGGAAAAGCTGGAATTGCAGAAGCTGGCCAGGGAACTGGGCGGAAATCTGGAACTGGCCGTGAAACGCATTGCGGAAATGAGAAGGGAAAGGAAAAGGTCAAACGGTAAAGCATGACGGTTATGAATGACAGTTTGAATCGGATGAAAGAAAGCGTAAGGAGACCATTGAATGTCTCTACTGGTCCCTGATGAACGGATGGGACATACCGAAGGATATCCGTGAATATTACGGATTTTCAGAAGACTATGAGCTGTATCACCGGCTTGAAAGTATGGAACCGGAAGATTACAGGGAAAGAAGGCTCAGAGGCGAGATACCTGATGCCGTAGAGGTCGATGTAAGACTGACACATGCTGTGGAGAAGGTCTTCGAGCGGCTTTGTTCCCCTCCTCCCGTACAGTATCTCGACAAGCTGGATACAGGGGAACTGGGAAAAGCTGGGGAGGTTTCATCGCCAACCCGAAGAATATTGACAGCCCTTTCATTAATTCCTGTTTTCTCATGAAATACGGCATTGACCGGAATTCCCCGGATGAAATCAGGCGGCAACAGTCAGAAAAGGCCTATAAGGAACTTTATGCCAGGTTTGAAACCATGGTTGGCCTGAAGTCCCCAAACAAAAAGGACGATGCCATTATCCGCAAGGAATGCCGGCAGCCAGCCTGTAAGGACAGGCCGACCGGAAAAGTCCGCATCCCTGTCAGTCCGAAGCCAAAGAGACGCAAGATGGGACTTTGAGAGATTCAGTAAAACAAGAACAACATCATTAAAAAGACAAGACATGAAAAACAGACAGTTGTACAGACTGGCCGCCTGCCTGATCGGGGCGGCATCACTGCTGTTGCAGAGCTGTAGTGAAAGCAGGTTCAAGGACTGTGACCGCCTGTGCGGTTCATGGAGCAGTGTGAAGGCAAGCCCGATGTCCTTATATATAAGGAAGGGGACGCTACAAGGTGACGGTCTTCGCCCGCAGCGGAAAGACACGGAAGCTGAAGCCGGAAACCTATCTGCTGGTGGAAGAAAACGGTAACCTGTTCATCAATACCGGCTACCGCATAGACATCGCCTACAATGAGGCGGCTGACGTATTGACCTTTTCTCCGAACGGTGACTATGTAAGGAAGGAGGTGCGTCCATGAGAAAAAGACTGCTGCTGCTTTGTGCAGGAACCTTTTTTCTTGCCGGACAGATACGGGCACAGTGGGTGGTGACCGATCCGGGAAACCTTGCCCAGAGTATCATCAACATGTCGGACAATATCGTGCATACCTCTTCAACCGCGACAAGTACCGCCCAGAATTTTGCGGAGACGGTGAAGATATACCAGCAGTACAAGAAATACTATGATGCCCTGAAGTCCGTCAACAATCTGGTGAAGGATGCCCGTAAGGTCAGTGAGATCATCCTGATGGTCGGTGACGTGTCGGAAATCTACGTGACCAATTTCCAAAAGATGCTGGGTGACGAGAACTTTTCTCCCGAAGAACTGGATGCCATCGCTTTCGGTTATACCAAACTTCTGGAAGAGAGCAACGGGGTGTTGCAGGACCTCAAGCAGGTAATCAACGTCAGCACCCTTTCCATGACCGACAAGGACCGTATGGACGTGGTGGATGACTGTTATGCCAGTATGCGCCGTTACCGCAATCTCGTGAATTACTATACGAACAGGAATATAGCCGTGAGTTTTCTGCGTGCCGCAAGAAGAATGACCTTGACCGTGTCCTGAAGCTCTATGGCAATGACACCTCCAAATACTGGTAACCTATGGTATTGTTATCCGTGGATTTCTCGAATCTCCATACCATTCTGGAGAGCCTTTACAATGAAATGATGCCCCTTTGCGGGGATATGCTGGATGTGGCCAAGGGACTTGCCGGACTCGGTGCCCTGTTTTATGTGGCCGTCCGTGTCTGGCAGTCGCTTGCCCGTGCCGAACCGATAGACGTGTATCCGCTTCTGCGCCCGTTTGCGATAGGCATCTGCATCATGCTTTTCCCGACTCTGGTACTCGGAACGATGAATACGGTGCTGAGTCCGATTGTGCAGGGAACCCACAAGATGCTTGAGGGGCAGACGATGGACATGCAGCAGTACCGTGAACAGAAGGACAGGCTGGAACGTGAAGCCATGCTCCGTAATCCGGAAACGGCCTATCTGGTCAGCGATGAGGAGTTTGACCGTCAGCTGGACGAGCTCGGATGGTCGCCCGATGCCATGGCAACCCGCATGGGCATGTATATGGAAGTGGGCATGTACAATCTGGAAAAGAATATCCGTGACGCCTTCCGCAGTCTGCTGGAACTGCTTTTTGCCGCGGCATCCCTGCTTATAGATACGGTAAGGACCTTTTTTCTGGTTGTATTGTCCATCCTCGGTCCCATTGCCTTTGCCTTCAGTGTGTGGGACGGTTTCCAGTCCACGCTCAGCCAGTGGTTCACACGTTACATTTCCGTCTATCTGTGGCTTCCCGTGAGTGACCTTTTCAGCTGTATGCTGGCCAAGATTCAGGTACTTATGCTGCAGAACGACATCCTGGAGCTCCAGAACAATCCGAACTATTCGTTGGACAACTCCAATTCGGTATATGTGATCTTCATGCTGATAGGTATCATCGGATATTTTACCGTGCCGACCGTGGCCGGATGGATTGTGCAGGCAGGCGGTGCCGGAAACTACAACCGAAACATCAACCGTACCGCGACCAAGACCGGAGGATTTGCAGCCGGTGCCGCAGGTTCCGGACTGGGAAATATCGGAGGGCGTCTGCGTGGAAAATAAACTGAACAGGAACATTAAAATCATGAAAACAGATGGAATTCAAATCACTGACCAATATTGAAAGCAGTTTCAGACGGATACGCCTGATGCTTGCGGTCTTTGTCGGATGCTGCACGCTCGTGACCGTCTTTGCCCTGTGGAACTCATACCGCTTTGCGGAGAAACAGCGTGAGAAAATTTATGTACTCGATGGCGGCAAGTCACTGATGCTTGCCCTTTCACAGGATCTTTCACAGAACCGTCCGGCTGAAGCTAGGGAGCATGTAAGAAGGTTCCATGAGCTTTTTTTCGGGCTGTCACCACAGAAGGATGCCATCGAGCACAATATCAACCGTGCCTTGCAGCTGGCGGACAAAAGCGCCTATCATTACTATGTGGATTTTGCCGAGAAAGGATATTACAACCGTCTCATTTCCGGTAATATCAATCAGGTGGTACGGGTGGACAGCGTGGTCTGCGACTTTTCCGGATACCCCTACAGGCCAGGACGTATGCCCGCCAGATGATTATCCGTGAGAGTAATGTGACGGAACGTTCGCTGGTGACTGACTGCCAGCTTCAGAATACGTCCCGTTCCGATGACAACCCCAACGGCTTTATCATCGAACATCTGACCATACTGGAAAACAAGGACATAAGGAGCGTAGAGCGATGAAAAGGAACCTGACGAGACAGGCGAACCTTCAACTCAGGAGGTTCTGCCACAGACTTACCGTTAAACAGCGCAAGGCCGTTCTCTGGATACTGTTTGTCCCGTTTACCGCCGCATGTGTCTATACGGCATGCAGACCGTTTATAGGCAGTAATAATCGGGAGTCCGGAATGGAATTTATGGAAAAGGATTCACTCCGTATGGAGTTCATTCAATCTATTGTAAGAAATGGAGAAAGAAAAAGTCAAGAAAGTAATGGAACGGCTGATGAAACCGTTCAGGCTCCGGTCTTCAAAGGACAGGAAGCCGCTGAGTGAGGAACAGAAACGCAAACGCGCCGGATTTGTGGTGTATCCGCTGATGTTCCTGCTGTGTCTGGGAAGTTTCTATCTGATATTCTCACCTTCCGGGCAGGAACGGGAGCGGCAGGATAAAGGACAGGGATTCAATACGGAAATCCCTTCTCCCGAGGACAGCCGCCTGGAAGGAAACAAGAAGGATGCCTATGAAAAGGCTCTGATGGAACAGGAAAGCAGGAAAAGGAAGACATTCTTTGAAGCTGCGGAGTCCATGTTTGCCAAAGAGGAACGGAAAGACAGTGTCCGTCTTCCCGATAACATTCCACCGGAGAGGCAAACAAACACGGAAACGGAAACAGAAAAAGGAAATGCCGGACCGGTCAGTTCCTCGGCCGGAGCTACCGTGAGATGAACCGTACGCTGGGAAGCATCTATGAACCGCGGACCGATCCGGAAAAGGAAAGGCTTCTGGAAAGGATTGAGGAACTGGAGCGTATGCAGCAACAGCAGCAGAAACAGGAGCCACTGTCAGGCATGGAGGAAAAGATGGCCCTGATGGAAAAATCATACGAACTGGCCGCCAAATACAATAACCGTCAGGCAGTGGAGACTCCTTCTCCCGTCAGAAAAGCGGAGGACAAAAAAGCCATACCGGTGAAACAGGTTCACAATGAGGTGGTATCCTCGCTTTCCAGACCTATGAGCGACGAAGAGTTCATATCCGCCTTTTCGGGAGAACGCAATGCCGGTTTCAATACGGCTGTCGGCCGGAAGACAGTAACGGAAGGCAATACCATTGCTGCCTGTGTACACGGAACACAGACCGTATCCGACGGACAGGCCTTGCGCCTGCGGCTTACCGAGCCCATGTCCGTTGCCGGACGTTTCATACCGAAAGGGACCGTACTGGTAGGTGGCACACGCATACAGGGTGAACGGCTGGAAATCATGGTCAATGCCGTGGAATACAAGAGAACTATCCTGCCGGTGGAGCTAGAAGTCTATGATCTAGACGGACAGCAGGGAATCCTGGTGCCGGGTTCACTGGAATATGACGCTGCCAGGGAGATTGCCGCCAACATGGGAACCTCGATGAACAGCAGCATCAACATTTCCACAGATGCCGGGGTGCAGATTGCCTCCGATCTGGGAAAAGGTGTGATACAGGGCGTTCCCAGTACATATCCAAACGGATGCGTACGGTAAAGATTACTTTGAAGGCCGGACACCGGGTACTGCTCCATTCACCGGAGAAATGAAATACAGGAAACTATGAAAGAAAAGACAACCATTAAACAAAAGCACATGAAGAAGATTCTGATGATGTTTGCCCTTTTACTGGGCGTATCGGCTGCCTGGGCGCAGCAGAGTAGCGGTGATTATTATGAGGGGCTGACCCGCAAGATCGGTTTCAGCCAGATGATTCCGCCGCATGGACTGGAAATAACGTATGACAAGACTGTCCATGTCATTTTCCCTGCTCCGGTCAAGTATGTGGATCTTGGTTCTACAAACCTGATAGCCGGCAAGGCCGACGGTGCCGAGAATGTAATCCGAGTAAAGGCCACGACACGAAATTTCAGGGAGGAGACCAATATGTCTGTAATAACCGAAGACGGGAACTTCTATACCTTCAACGTGAAGTATGCCGATGAGCCGCTGCTGCTGAATGTGGAGATGTGTGATTTCATCCATGACGGAGAATCGGTGAACCGTCCAACAATGCCATGGAAATCTATCTGACCGAGCTGGATAACGAGTCACCCCGTCTGGTACGTCTTATCATGAAATCCGTGTATGAGAATGACAAGCGCCGTATCCGTCATATCGGCTGCAAGCGTTTCGGTATCCAGTATCTGCTCAAAGGACTGTACACCCATAATGACCTGCTTTATTTCCATACCCAGGTAAAGAACTCCTCGAATGTGCCCTTTGACGTGGATTTCATTACGTTCAAGGTGGTGGACAAAAAGGTGATGAAGCGTACGGCCATGCAGGAGCAGGTGATTTATCCGCTGCGTGCCTACAATTATGTGACACGTGTAAACGGCAGGGATTCGGAATGTACGGTATTTGCCCTTCCCAAGTTTACAATACCGAACGATAAGAAACTGGTTGTGGAGATGTATGAGAAACAGGGTGGCCGTCACCAGAGTTTTGAGGTGGTCAACGAAGACCTGGTGCGTGCGGAAACCATCAACGAACTGAAGGTACGATGAGAACGAAAGTATTGTATATGCTGGCATTGCTGCTTGTCCTTTCCGTAGGACAGGCAGAAGCCCAGCGGATTCTGCCAAGGATGCAGGGTGTGGAAATGCGTGGAGGTATGGCTTCCGATAACGGATACTATATGGGAATGATACTTTCAAGCTATGCCAAAGGCGGGAACAAATGGGTATATGGAGCGGATTACCTGCATATGAAACACGGTTACCGTCATGTGACCATCCCTTCGGCGCAGTTTACGGCAGAAGGCGGATATTACCTGAATTTCCTTTCCGATGCGGGAAAAGTGTTCTTCCTCAATCTGGGAGGATCGGCACTGGCTGGATATGAGACGGTAAACTGGTCCGATAAAAAACTCTATGACGGGGCCACTCTGAAAAACGGCGATGCCTTTGTGTACGGCTGTGCCCTGACGCTGGAGATGGAACTATACCTTGCCGACCGTGTGGCATTGACGGCTTCCTTGCGTGAACGTTTCCTGTGGGGCGGAAGTCTCGGACATTGCCATACCCAGTATGGAATCGGCATCCGTTTTATGATAAATTAGTGGGTTATGGAACTGGAAGAGATTAGACAGATTTCCCTTGTCGGTTTTCTTGAAAATCTGGGGCATATGCCTGTATCCCGTAAAGGAAATGATGTCTGGTTCAGATCCCCTTTCAGAAATGAGAGAACCGCATCCTTCAAGGTGAACACTGACCGCAACCTTTGGTATGACTTTGATGCGCCCATATAGGCTACACAATAAATATCTCTATGGCAAGAGATTAGGTTAGAGTTCAACAGACCTATCCTCAACGACTTAGCTGGAGGAGAAATCCAAAGGTGACAAAAGCATGTCGGTAAAGTCATTAGTCAGCTAAATACCAAGCTGCGACTGCATGGCGAGAGGAAAAGACAGACACAAGGATGAAGCCTGATTGGTTGAACGATAGTTCTGCTGCACACGTACCAGCCCGACGAAAGGTATTTGATTCACGTCGGGCTGAAGCACCCCATGTAAACCGAAATTACAATGGAGCAGGAGCTGGCTTCAGAGCAACCACAATAAGTGGAATAGGAACGTAAGTCGCATCCGACAGTCTGCCGAGCCAAACAGTTATTGTGAAAGCAAATGGGGATTCCCTAAATCAGAATGCCGTAAGGCTATGGGCATAGGACCTGAATATCTGACATGGGAACGGAGCTTCCGTAGTAGTCCGAGCAAGGGAAAGCCTTGTACATGGCGAAGGGAAGCAGTTAGATAACTTAATACAAATAATGGAAAATGTGTGAGACATTATGAGAAGTCCTGAGCAAGTATTAAAAGCTTTAAACAAGCATGGTAAAGTTTCGGATTACAAGTTCGAAAGGCTGTACCGTATCTTATTCAATGAGGAGATGTTTCATGTTGCTTACCAGCGTATTTACGCCAAACCAGGCAATATGACACCCGGTACGGATGGGAAAACCATCAATCGGATGAGTCTTCAAAGAATAAACAAAGTCATTGCATCTTTGAGAGATGAGTCTTACAAGCCTAATCCGGCAAAAAGGATATACATACCCAAGAAAAACGGTAAGAAAAGACCGCTTGGAATTCCTTCCTTTGAGGACAAACTTGTACAGGAGGTGGTGCGCATGATTCTTGAAGCCGTCTATGAAGAGGTGTTTGCAAACACCTCACATGGATTCAGACCAAACAGAAGCTGCCATACCGCATTGACCCATATCCAAAAGACATTTACAGGTACAAAATGGTTTGTGGAAGGAGACATTAAAGGATTCTTCGACAACATAGACCACAATGTATTGATTGCAACTTTGCGGAAACGGATTGCCGATGATAGATTTCTAAGGCTTATCCGCAAGTTGTTGAATGCGGGATATATTGAAGACTGGAAGTTTCATAATACAAACAAGGGAACTCCACAAGGCGGTAATATCAGTCCTATACTGGCAAACATTTATCTTGATAATTTTGACAAGTATATGGAAGAATACGCCCTACGCTTCAATAAGGGAAAAGAAAGACACATCACCAAAGAATACAAGCAACTTAGCGATAAGATGCAACGCATCCTTAAAAGCATCAAGAACATACAGGATGCAGATGTCAGATTACAGCTTAGGGATGAGTATGAGAAACTGAGACGTGAAAGGCAAAAGATTGAGAGCAGAGACAGTATGGATGAAACATACAGAAGGCTTCGATACGTAAGATACGCAGATGATTTCCTCATTGGTGTTATCGGAAGCAAGGCAGAGTGCGTTAAAATCAAGTCGGACATTACCAAGTATATGGAAGAAAACCTCAAGCTGGAACTGTCACAGGAAAAGACATTGATAACAAACGCACAAAAGCCCGCGAAATTTCTTGGCTTCGATGTTTCAGTCCGTAAGTCTGATGCTATCAAGCGGGACAAGAACAATGTGCCAGCCCGTTATTACAACGGTAAGATAGTCCTAAAGGTCGCCATAGAAACGGTGCGGAACAAACTGGAAGAATACAGCGCCATCAGATACAAGGTAGAAAATGGCCGACAAGTTTGGTTTGCAAAGTTCAGAGGCAATCTTATGAAGAAGAAAATCGAGGACATAGTGGCGGCATATAACTCTGAAATCAGAGGGTTCTACAACTACTACTGCATTGCCAACAACGTGGCATACGCGCTCTCAAAGTTTGGATACATCATGGAGTACAGTATGTACCATACCATTGCAGGAAAAACCAATAGCACTGTAAGCAAAGTCATTGACAAATATAAGGTTGGGAATGACATTATAGTGCCATATCAGGATGCAAAAGGTAAATTACGGTACAGGAAATTCTATAATGAGGGATTCAAACGTAAACCACCAATGTACTATACGGAGGTAAACGACTTATCCTACACAATCGCAATTCCACAGCCGACACTTACTGAGCGATTGGATGCGAGAACATGTGAATTATGTGGAAAAGTCGGACCTGTAGTCATGCGTCATGTCAGAAAGCTAAATCAGCTTAAAGGAAAAACTGAATGCGACAGGCTGATGCTTGAAAAGCATAGGAAGACATTGGTTGTCTGTGAAAAGTGTTATGCCAAAATACACAGCCATGCTAAATAAAGTCATGTTATCAACGGAGAGCCGTATGCGTGGAGACATGCAAGTACGGTTTGGGGGCAGGTACGGGAAAACCTACTGCCGAAAGGCAGTAAGGCGTTCTGTACCGAGCCTACGCCTCGGAAAGGGAGGTGACATCTTCCATCTTGCCGGAGAACTGACCGGAAGTACCGGTTTCATGGAACAGCTGGAGTTCCTTTCAGGGAAATCCGGCATCCTTCCCCTCCGGCCTTTACAGGAACGTAAGAAGATACCCCGCGTTTCCGGATTCGAGGACGTGAAAGTGACGGAACTGAGTCATGAGGCATTGAAAAGCTACCTGAAAGAGAGAGGCATTGATCCGGCCATAGCCGGGAGGTTCTGCAAGGAAGTTGCATATGGAATACGGGGCAAACGGTATTTTGCCATAGGCTTCATGAACCGGAGCGGCGGTTATGAACTCCGTAACCCGATGTTCAAGGGATGCATCTCTCCCAAGGACATTTCCTATGTGTCCCTGTCCGGAAAGAAACAGGATACGTGCTGTGTGTTTGAAGGATTTGTGGATTTCCTTTCGGCATTGGTATTGCGGACTGTGGCGGACGAGGACTGCCTGGTGCTGAACTCAGTATCCAATCTGGAACGGTCGTATGCCGTTCTGGAGGGTTACGGCAAAATCCGGTGCTTTCTTGACCGTGACCGGGCCGGGATTACCGCACTGGAGACTTTGAACATACATTTCGGGAATAAGGTTATGAACTGTTCCGGTCTGTATGATGGATTTAAGGACTTGAATGAATATCTGACAAAAACAAAGGAAAACAAATGAAGACAGAAAAGAATATGAGAAAAGGATTTGGGCTGGCAGGCAAGATTGCCATGTTCTGCATAGGTCTGGTCAGTCTTGTACTGACTCGTGCGAATCCGAGCTGGAAATCCAGCAGAGTTATCCGTTTATCGTGGAAACAATGCCGGTTCCAAAGGAACTGAACAGGAATGAGACGGCGGAAATACGGTGTGAACTCAAAAGTGAGGGCGATTTTGACGGTACGGTCTATACGATCCGTTATTTCCAGTATGACGGGGAAGGTTCCCTGAAACTGGACAACGGTCTTGAATTCAAGCCGAATGACCGTTATCTGCTGGAGAACCGGAAGTTCAGGCTGTATTATACTTCACTATGTGACGAGGCGCAGAACTTCATTGTCGTTGTCGAAGACAATTGGGGAAACATAACGGAAATGGAATTTGACTTCAACGATGCAGGTGGTGAAGAGACGGATGCCGTGGAAGATTCTTTGTCAGTTCAGGAAGGAGGTGCCCTATAATAACCGTTAGACTTCTAAGGTCAGTACTGCCATTGGTGGTACTGGCCATGACGGTAACTTCTTTGCGTGCACAGGAGAATGTGGAAGACTCACGTTGGGAAACGGCTGTCAGGTGTATCAAGAAATATGAAGGATGGCATGGTCCGGAACATCATCCGTATGTTGCATATGGTCACCGTATCAGAAAAGGGGAAAAGTTTCCCGCCAGGCTGACAGAAAGTGAGGGAGACAGTATTCTGAGAAAGGATCTGAAAGAAACGTGTGCATTGTTCCGTCATCTGGGGAAGGATTCGCTGCTGATAGCCTGTCTTGCTTATCAGGTGGGAGCATATAAGTTACTCGGTTATGGCAGGATGCCCAAAAGCACGTTGATAAAGAAACTGGAAGCCGGTAACCGGGACATATATGCGGACTTCATACGATATTGTCACTATAAGGGGAAGAAAATTCCGTCAATAGAAAGGAGAAGAAAAGAAGAATACAGATTATTGTTTATACAATGAAAAAGAACAGAACAGCCGTGAATTATGAAAAGTTCACGGCTGTTCTGTTATAATGTTCTGTTCAGAAAAAGTGACAGGGGATAAATGAACCGGTTATACTGTTTCAGAGCATCCATATCCAGTTTCATATTTCTGTAAGGATTTGAATCTTCCGTATAGAAATAGATGTCTATTGTCCGGTTGCCATTTTTTATAATCTTACCGTTCAATGGTATCGCGTCCACATCCTCAAATTTTTCAAGAGGAAGTCCTTCTATGGAACCAGTTTCTTGTTTCCCAAGACTGTTTATATAATGATTAAACAATACAAACCCTTTTTGGGCATAATCAATATGAATGCCGTACGGACGGTTACGATAAAAATTCTCTTTTGCCTTTTCCTGATAATTCTCCATCATAATACTACTGACTTATATTGTTTTCTGTTTTTAATTTTCCAGGGGCAAAGTTATGAAAGACTGATATATCTGACAAGTTTTATTTGGTTTATAATGTTATCGATTTAAAATCCATAAAATGGAATAATACAAAATCCTCACTAGAAAAATCAGATAGATTTATCAGTTCGGATAAATTTTTACAGTAGAAAAATATCGTATTATCATATTCTTCAGGTACATCAGTAATTGCGATGTTTACGTATTCAGTATTAAGGCTGTCTTTCCATATAATCTTACACTCTGCAATTTCGGGCTTTTTCCCATATGTTTTGACAAATTTCTTGAAACCGTTTTCAATATCATTTTTTACGGCTTCTATGTCGCAGAGAATGGTATAATTGTCACACTTCTCACACCATCCATACAGAAATGACTCTTCATCATAATTATAGAACTGTTTTGTATTCGGATTGATGAATGCATTGCAGACTACATGATTTTCTCCACATTTGCAACATATAACATTCTCTTCCAGTCCTGTATTTTTTATCTGAAAGGTGTTTGTTATGGCTTCCAGAATGTCGTTAAGCCATACCGGATTGGCCAGAGCCGCCTCATGGCGGCTTGTGACCTTGTAATTTTCTCCGGTTATCTTATCATGGACTTCAAGTGTGATTCCTTCTCCTACAGCAGTTACCTTGTGTACGGTACATTCGCACGGATCACCCATCTTGTCAAACCAGATTACGTAAACCGGATTGTCATTGTCTTTAAGTATTACTTCGGAAACCGAGTTTACCTGCATCAGTGCAAGTATCCTGCCGATGATTTCATCGCACAGGTTTTCAATTTTTTTTTGGAAAATATTCATATTCAGATGATATTTGGTTGATTGTTTATGAATGGGATTCTTTGTCATTCCAAGTCTCTTGCGCGGACTGGATTATAGGGACAGGACTGTACCAGGTAATTGGTATTTCTGCCTGAGTCTGACTGTGCTGTCTGAAACATTCGATGTCATTTTCCTCCAGTTTCAGTTTTTCTTCTGTTCTTTTGCAGGAAGTCTGCTGCCTTTTCTATGGAAGAGAAGACCGCCTTAGGCTCGAATGAACTGTATTCGTGCCATGCGTTGCAGCTGAAAAGGATATACATTTCAGCCTTTATTCTGTTACTTGCTGCCATATCTTATCTGATTATTGGGGTTGATAAATGACAAAGCCCGATTCCGCTGGTGACGGAACCGGGCCTGTTGTAGTACGCTTGGCATGAGTATTAGCTAACGGGTGCAAGTCCCCAATGAGCCCTAATAGCGGGAATCATACAGCCAAAAGCAAGGGTGTCCACTGCGAGGTGGAATCTGAAGGAAGTTAGAGGCAAACATCTGGTCTGACGAACAGAAACTTCATACAAGGCATACAACCGTGGGTAAGGTTGCTACACAAACTAAAGCCCTATAGCTATTCGGAACGGTTGGTGTAAATGGAGCAGACATAAGATTGAAAGTTAATACCCTTATCCGAGGAGGTCTCACGGACGCATGAGAATAGTGAAAAAAAAATCGAAATTAGCGGAGTAAAGCTTGCCGTGAGAAGTCAGCAGATGCCATAGTAGCCCAGCAATCGATAATGCTGGTTGAAGGGCTGAACCTAATAATTAAACGATAGTAATTGAAACATACCTAATGAAAGAACGAATGCAGAAAACATTATCCGAAGTTAATGACTTCCCTCAAAGAGATAGGTCGGAAACCGAATGGTATGAGGGAGTGCAGACTTTCATGTGGATGTGTGAAGACAACATCGTGGAAGTACCATCGACAAGGAACACCTTCTCGAGCAAATCCTAAGTCCTGCGAATCTTAATCGAGCCTATAAGGCAGTGATTGGGAACAAGGGTAGTGGCGGTATCGACAGTATGTCATGTGAACAGTTGCTCCCATGGCTCAAGCCCCGTAAGGAATTGCTTATCCGTTCCTTGATGGACGGTTCTTACCGTCCTAACCCAGTCAAAAGGGTAGAAATCCCCAAGGATAATGGCAAGATGCGCCTTTTAGGAATCCCCACCGTGATAGACCGCATGGTGCAACAAGCCATTAACCAGATTCTTACCCCTATCTATGAGTGCCAATTTTCGAGGAGAAGCTACGGCTTCCGTCCAAGAAGAGGTTTCATGACGCACTGCGAGGGGCGCAAGAAATAATCAATGCAGGCTACATATATGTAGTAGACCTTGATCTCGAGCGTTTCTTCGATACCGTGAATCATAGTAAACTCATAGAAATCCTCAGCCGTACTATTAAAGACGGCAGAGTTGTCAGTTTAATACACAAATATCTCCGAAGCGGTGTAATAAACAAAGGTCTGTTCGAGATGAGCGATGAAGGAACTCCCCAAGGAGGTCCACTAAGTCCCTTGTTGAGTAATATTATGCTCAACGAGTTGGATAAGGAACTCGAACGCAGAGGACTTCCTTTTGTTCGCTATGCGGATGACTCGATGATATTCTGTAAGTCCAAAAGGGCGGCAAGAAGAGTTAAAGAGTCCATAACCCGGTTTATAGAGGGAACTCTATATCTCAAAGTCAACAAGGAAAAGACAGTAGTGTCGTATGTCCAAGGAGTTAAGTATCTCGGCTACTCCTTTTATGTCATGAAAGGCAAATGCCGCCTCACAGTACACTCGAAATCCAAATCCAAGATGAAATCAAGACTCAAAGAACTGACGAATCGTAGCAACGGATGGGGATACTTCAAGAGGAAGCAGAAACTGAAAGAGTACATACGTGGATGGATTGGATACTATCATCTTGCCGATATGAAACGTTTTCTTCTTGATACGGATGAGTGGTTAAGACGGAGAATACGCATGTGTATATGGAAATCTTGGAAGAAACCCAAGACCAAGGTGTCAAACCTCATAAAATGTGGTATTGAAAAACACAAGGCATGTGAATGGGGTAACACTTGCAAAGGTTATTGCGTGTCGCTGATAGCCCTATATTGAAAGTGGCGATAAATAATGATAGCTTGCGAAGGGCAGGATATTGTACCTTAATGGGTTTGTATCTCGAATGGTATCCAAAATAGGAACCGCCGTATGCCGAACGGCACGTACGGTGGTGTGAGAGGTCGGTAAACATGAAAATAGGAGATAAACACCTATGATTAGTGTTTACCTCCTACTCGATTTCGGTTTCAGGTTCTAATTCTGGTTATATGAAAGCAGGAAATCGGCCATGGCTCCGTTCTGTGGAATCATGGCAGGGAAATCAGTCTTTCCAGGCTTGTAGATTTCTGTCGCTACATTGTAGACATCCCACGCTGTAATGCGTGGCTGTTCAAGTGAGAGTTTGAGCAGTTCTTCCGTAAACACGGAAATCTGTCCCTGGTTGAGCGGATAGGTATCCACCTGTGATGCCAGTCTTTTGTCTGCACTGTCATGGGATACACGCAGAGCCGTCAGCATACCGATGATCATGTACAATTCACCGGGTGTCAACACTTTTTCCTTGAGTCTTTGGATTCGGCTTCTGTCCGCATCCATGTCACGCTCAAAATTCCGCATCCAGTCATCTACTTTCTTGAACAGTTCCTCGGTAGTCACCTTGTCCTTGCCATAGTTGGCAACGCTTCGTTCGGGTGAAAGGATACACTGGTTGTGGCAGATACGTACGCAGGGACCTATTGCCGCCTGAATACCGTCCTGATGGTAAGCCACCACGAGTGTGGTTGTCAGTTCGTCGGTATCCCCGTTCAGAATACGGATGGTGGTGAATATTCTGCGCAGTACATGTGCCTCTACCGCCTTCTCTCCATAGGTCTGTTCCACCTGCGGCAGAATGACCACTCCGGCTGTGTCCGGTTCTTGTTCTGGGCGGCGAAGATTTCCTCCACCTCATAATTCAGGTTGTGACGGCGGCAGATGTCCGTCATGCGCTGGATTACCTGGTAGTGGTAGATACCCCTGACCGGATTGCCATAGATGTCGTTCTCCTTGTAGGTACGCTGGAGTGTTTCAAGGTCCATTACTTCGATTCCGTTGTTCTGGAAATCAAACTGTCTCTGATTGTTCAATGTTGCTAAAGCTTCCATAATTATATTTTTTAAAAGGTTGGTAATTATTTGTCCAATAGGTTTATGATACGGACTGCCTCTTTGAAGCGTCCGATATTTTCCGGAAGAGGATTCCTGTATTCCTCTTCCTTCATGCGTCTTATAGAAGGTATTCCCGTCAAGGGCAGAGCCTGGTTGACTTTCCATCCGTCGGTGAATGCCTTCGGCTGGAGACTGTCATGACAGATTACTTCCCCGACACATCCGTGGACGAGCATGTTGCATACGGTCATCATGCAACAGGTCCGGCTGATGTCTTCTCCGACCAGATAGTTTCCCGGATTGTGCGCATGGTATGCCAGCAGGAGTCTTCCGCTGCCGCATGTGGGGTCTCCCATCCTCTGTCCGGTCTCTTTTTTACCTGCCGCGCACATGACCATGAGTTCACAGATATGTGACGGCGTGAAGAACTGTCCGTTTGCCTGCTGTCCCGGTTTTGAGCAGTAGGCCATGTGGAGTTCACCGAAAGCGTCGAACCAGCCCGACCTGCCGATTTGTTTCTGCATGATACGTGTCCATTCGGCTGTCATTTCCATGAACGAGGCATTTTGCTGACGCTTGTATTTCCAGTTGCTTATTGGCGGTGCTCCCGGAGAGAAGCCGTGGATGATGAAACGCAGCAGGTCGTTGAATACGGTCTGTATTTCATAGCCGCATGAGGAGGCAAAGCCTGTGATAAGCCTGTCGAGCGGCTTGACTTCGTTGGAGATTTCATATCGTGCCATATTCCTTAATTTTATAATTGGTTATATACTGTCGTTGATTCTGTATACTGTTACGGTATGGTTTTCATTGTCCGTGTGGATTCTGACCGGACCGTATCCCATGAATTTCATGCGGATTTGTCCGTGCTGTCCCATACCGTTCCACTGCTCACGTGATATTTCCTTAATATCCATGCGGTATCCCCAAAGTACAAGAGAGTCAGGCAGGATTCCCTTGTAGAGTCTGCCTTTCAGGATTGCGGCCAGCTCGTCCAGCTCGCTCCGGCTGTACAGCGTGAATGAATCGCTGCGGAAGGTGTATTCGCCTGTCCTTTCCCTGTCCCGGTGTTTCATGATATGATAGCGGCACCAGTTACGGGTGGTGTAACCGTCATACAACGGATTCGGTTCTCTGTATTCCCATTTCCTGACCGGAGCATCGAACCTTAGACTGCCCGTATTGCTGCGCTTCCCGAATCCCCATGTCCTGAATATGCGGATTTCTGTACCTGCGGGTTTCATGTTCCGAATATTGACCTGCGTCCAGGGACTTCCGGTGGTATCATAGGCGGCTTTTCCCATGTCATCGAAACAAAATACCGTTTCCGGTATCAGGCATATATCCGCATATTTTCCTGTTATCCGTTCTATATGAGCTTTTCCGAAATAGTCACCCGAACGTGAGACAAATTCAACGCAGTCTCCTTCTGTCGGGCACATCTGCCTGCTTCGGACATTCTCAATCAGTTCCAGCATACGGTTCACTTTCCGTACTTCCTTTTCTGTAATGGGATACCCGAAGTCACCGTTTGCCAGTTCAAGACTGTCAAGGTCATATCGTATCTTTGTATTCATCCTGTTCTCCTCCTGTTTTGTGTATAGCGTTCAACCTGTCGGGTGATCATATCACAGAATTTCTGGCCGTTTTCTTCCTCACCCCTGAAATAGGCGGCCATCATCAGCAAGTTCCTGTTGTAATAATGCACCCATTTGTCATGGAAATGTGCGCCGAGAACCTGTCCGAATGTTTCCTGAAACAGTTCCAGAGTCAGATCCTCGTCCTGTCTCCTGTTGTATTCCCATATTGCCAGAAGCAGCATGTCATTGTAATTCAGTCTCATATTGCGTTGGTATTTGAAATGGCCATTATGATGTTGCAGCAACCGATTTCCCGGGCATCCTCCTTCAGCTTTCCGTTGTTTACCAGTCTGTCGTATGCCTCATGCACAAACCTGTATGCAGGCGAATCATATCCGATACCGTGAAGATGTGATGTCGTAGCCACATTTATCCGTGATGCCATCATGGAAAGTATGTCCTCTTTCCCTGCGTGGCGGTTGCTGAAGGCATCCAGTATATTCCGGTGGATGCACGTTCCGTATCTGGCACGGTAATATTCCATTTCTTCTTCATCGGTGAAGGAATACACTTCTTCCGCTATCGTATCCTTTACAAGACGGAATGTACGGCCTCCTTTTTTCAGTATGGCTGTAATCTGTGGAATATGCAGTGTTTCACAGTAGCCGCTTATTTCCATCGGATGCACGTACAGGCGTGTTTTTCCTTTTACAAGATACATGGCCTGTGATGTACAGCCGGTTCTGTCCGTGTCGAATCCCTCTCCATGAAATTTCTCTTTTATTCCTTCTGTAGAATGCATCCGTTTTCTCATGGGAAAGACCTTTTCCCCATTCATATCCGCTTTCCAGACTGAAAAGCAGATGGAAGAGGGTTGTCCGTCCGGTCTTGCTTTCCCAGTAGCCGTAAAGGTCAGTCGTGCCGGATTTCGGTCCGAACCTGTATCCGTCCGGAGTATAGCTTTCCATCACTTCCAGGAGTGAGTTCATGAAATTTTCCGATTCTTCCGAATTCCACCATTCTGACGTATCGTCATCCATGCATAAGCCGGTATATGGTTCATAACCTGCAGGTATTCCGGAGTCTCTTTCAGAATGTCCAGCATCCTTGTGACGGCTTCCTTCCTTTGTCTGATGGAGAACAGTTCCGTTCCGGTCTCCGCGTGAAGCTTGTTCTGTGTCTTCTGGTCTGTAATCATGACTTCTGATATTTATTGTTATACATTGTCTGCCTGTAAGGTACAGGCATTCTTATTTCTTGTTGTCCCTGTTGTCTGTTTGCCCGCATCCCTGCAAGGCTTGGCGAAAAAATACCGGAGCGAAGCGAGGATGATTTTTTTCCAGACAACCAGCCCGGCAGGGCCGCCTTGCGGGAGTTGCGCGGCAAACAGCTATTTTTGCAGCAAGAAATGAGGATGCTGTCATCATGTCTGCGGCATAAAAAAAGGGAACCCCATATTGCATGAGGCTCCCCAATACAGACTGTCGCATATATGTCAGGTATGTATGCTCCATCCGTGGAAACGTTCCATGGTGACGGCAAAGGACTCGTCCGGATTTCCATGATACAGCAGTCCTCCGACAATGCCTGTATTCCCGTCCGGATAACGTTCGCAAAATCCGAACGAATAAGGCGCATGGTCGTAATAGAGTTCGATTTCGCATGGACGGTTCTCGTTCTTCTCCCATTGTCTGAGACGTTCAAGACAGTTTTCCAGTGTTTTGTCATTGATTGATTTTGCATATTGTACGACCTTGTCGTAATGCTCTTGTGAACAGCAGATTTTCATATCGTTTGAATTTATTGGTTGGTAAATGTTTTTTCAGTCAATCCAGAAAGTACCGCAATGAGGGCACCTGCATCCGGCAGGATATTCATTCGAATACCGCACGTCACGATGGCGTTTGTAGTTCATGTCACCGAAGGTGCATTTCCCGTCTCGGAATGTCTGCTCATAAGCGGCTTCCTGTTTCTTGTATTCAGCCATCCGGCTTTTTCGGACAGATCCGGTAAAAGGTATCATGCCCGTTTCCCATTTTGTGGAATCACACCAGTCATTGGTCATGCCGCAGACTTCATTGGCATAGGAATAGTGTACCTGTGAATCGACAAACAGGTTCTCCCTTCGGAAAGGGAAAGTGATATCCAGCGGAATCCGTACATGATGTCCGGAACCGTTCCGGCTGTCGGCAATGACCACCACTACATTCCCATGGAAACGGATGCTCTTGAAATCGTTCTCAGGGTCTTTGCTGATGAGCCTGTCAAACATGGCGTTGAAGTAGATGCGCAGTTCTCCGCCGTATGTGGCATTCTCTACCAGTTCTTCAATCTTCTCGTCAAACTGACCCTTTTTCAGATGCAGTGCGCGGCGTACCTTATGGCAGGCCATGGCGACTGATTCTCCCCGCAGTGAACAACCGGTCAGATATCCGCTGATTTCCACTCCAAGCGAATAGAAGAAATTAGTGACGGATGAGTTGCGTATCAGATCCTTTACCGGGTCGGAATCGTTCCGGTCGTAGATAAGTTCCCTGATTTCATCTTCATGCTCTTCAAACTCTCCGGCAAGATTGTCCGCTTCCATGTTCTTTCTTGTCTCCTCCAGATAGTCGTGCATATTTGAGCTTTCCTGTTCCTCATACCATTCGTATGCCTTTTCATAGAGTTTTTCCATATTGTTGGAACGGATGCATTCCTCCTGGATGTCTTCATGCTCATCAAGGTCATCCCGGTAGTCCACGTAGTAGAGGCTTACATACTGTGGAATATAGTCTGTAAGTTGTAATGTCTGGTTCATGATTCCTGATTTTAAGAGTTATACAAACGAAAAAGCCCTGCTTGTCGTGCAGGGCCTGATTCTTGTGGAACTGAAACCTTTGGAATGTCTGTTTGTATGGTATCTCCATGTCTCAAGCAGATAATCCTTGGTTCCCTTGATACTTCCGTGTACCATACATCCTTTTTCATCGTACAGGTAGCAGGTGTTAAGGAGAACCGGTATGCCGTCATGCACCTTGTACATGTGCAGCTCAATATCATTCTTTATGGCGGCAGACTTTTCCACTTTTCTGTGTATGGCTTTTCTGACCTCGCCGATATGAGGAGAGGTATAGCCGATTATTTCCGAATGGAATGCAAACTGATATTTTTCCATAACACTTTATTCGTATTTAAAATTCTGATATAAGTTCATCTTCATATACCTCCAGTTCAAGACCGCTCTCCGAACAATCCT